>Ga0213866_10001783_pt1 | contig 15764 bp, 14 predicted proteins | sample PICome_11_FD_160079 | JGI IMG/M metagenome (GOLD analysis project Ga0213866, IMG submission 160079) | Coastal seawater microbial communities near Pivers Island, North Carolina, United States - PICO284 | ecosystem: Environmental > Aquatic > Marine > Coastal | place: USA: North Carolina...
GCGAGCTCTCCTGAGTGGCCGGTAGTTCTGAATGGCATGAGTCCCCTAACTCGCATCGCCGCACGCTAGTTAGGGCCACGAAGCCGTGTGAACACGGGCGTTGATGGTGATCCTCGAGTGGTTGATGCCGGCCAGCTGTCGGATCTGGTTCATATTTGTTCACATTTAGACGTGGAACGTCTTCCGTGGTGGATGCCATTCAGTGGTGGGGCACAGCTCCCCTCATCGTTGACTGGCCACGGTCCCACTCCTGAGGGTTAAACCTTTCTGGCGCTCTTTCCTCAACGAGGCAATCCATACGGCGGCCAGCTGCAACACCCTGTTCTGCGGAGATTGGGTGCCACCGATTTAAACCATTCCGGAGAGATAACGGTCCTGCGGTCGATCCACAACGTACCGCCCGCCATACGCGACCACCCCACCTCTCAACCGGTCACACCGACGCTACGACTATCGGCACGGAGCGAACGGACGCGCTCGCATGCGTCACAGAGCTGGGTCTCTCACGTCGGAAGGATGCCATGTGCATTTGCGACGTCCGGGTCGTACCCGGCAGGTCACTGGCTGTCGATCTAGGCTGCACGCAATGACCGGTGGTTGGCCCGTCAAGGGAACCGTGCAGCACTACGCGTGGGGCGACACCGAGTTCCTGCCCCGCCTGCTTGGTCAGGAACCCGATGGTCGCCCATGGGCCGAGCTCTGGCTGGGCACCCACCCCCGCGGGCAGACCCGGCTCCGCAACGACCGACCGCTGATCAACGAGACGGGCTCTCTGCCGTACTTGCTCAAGGTGCTCACGGCGGCAAAGCCCCTGTCGATGCAATGTCACCCTGATGCCGCTCGAGCCCAATCGGGCTTTGACGAGGGTGTCTACGGCGATCCCTTTCCCAAGCCCGAGCTGCTCCTTGCGCTCACGCCATTTCAAGCGCTCTGCGGTATTCGTCCACCCGCCGCTACCGATGAGTTGCTTTCGCGGATTGGTGCCTCCGACTTCCGCGACCTCTTGGTCGAGCGTCCGTTCGTCGAGGTGATTGAAGAGCTGTACCGGCGCCGAATCGACAGCGGGCCGATCATTGATGCCGTGCTCCGCTCGGGTGACCCCACGGTGGCCCACATCGCCGACCTCCAGGCTGCATATCCCGACGATCCAAGTGTCGTGGTGGCCCTGCTGCTCAACCATGTCACGCTTGAGCCCGGCCAGGCACTGCACCTTACCGCCGGCAACCTCCACGCCTATCTCTGCGGGTCGGGCGTCGAGCTAATGGGTGCATCCGACAACGTCGTGCGAGGCGGTCTCACCGTTAAACCCGTCGATGTCGACGAGTTGCTGCGCATCATCGATCCAACCCCGCTGGACGAGCCCGTGATGCTGATAACCGACGGTCGATACCCGCTACCTGAGGCTGGCGTCGCTCTCGTGCGCGTCGACGCCGGCGACATCCACCTGAGCACGGGCCACGAGCTTGCCGTGTCCCTCAACGGCGACACGGTCTACCTGCCACCGGGTGATACGTGGCAACCCAACGTCGCTGGATACGTCGTGGTCGTCGACTGAACAACTCGCCTAAGTTTATTTCTTCCGAATCTCGACGATCTTCTCGGCTGCGTTGTTGGCGTCATCGCCCTGCTCGGCGAGCAACTTTGCGCGGTCCTTCTCTGCCTCGCGCTGCGCCTTGGCGAGATCGGCCCGCTCGAGCGCGGCGTCGACACCATGTTCCTGGATGAACTCGGCCCACTCGACTAACTGGGCAACCATCTCATCTTCGGGCACCACGGCGACGTTCCGGCCTTTAACGAACAAGTGACCACGCTTGTTGCCGGCCGCAATGCCCAAGTCAGCATCACGCGCTTCGCCCGGGCCGTTAACGACGCAGCCCATCACGGCAACCTGAAGCGGGATCTCCCGATCGCCGAACGCTTCCATGGCCTGGTTGGCCACCTCAATCACGTCGACCTCCGCACGCCCACACGACGGGCACGCAATGAGATCCACGTTTTTGCGTTCACGCAAGCCGAGCGCTTCAAGCAGCTGACGGCCCGCTTTAGCCTCATCAACCGGATCGGCGGTGAGCGAATACCTAATTGTGTCGCCGATGCCCTCGTTGAGCAACGTGGCGATGCCGGCGGTCGCTTTGACGAGACCAGCGGGCGGAGGTCCCGCCTCGGTCACCCCGAGGTGCAGCGGGTAGTCGGTCGCCTCCGACAACGCTCGGTATGACTCGACCATGAGTGGCACCGACGACGCCTTGACCGAGATCTTGATCAAATCGAAACCGACCTCTTCGAAGTACGCCATTTCAGTTTGGGCCGATTCCACCATCGCCTCAGCTGTGGCCTTCCCGCCGTACTTGTCATAAAGCTTGGGGTCAAGTGAGCCGGCGTTGACCCCGATGCGAATCGGGATTTTCCGATCGCGGGCTTCGGCAGCCACGGATCTGATGTGTTCGGGTTTGCGGATGTTCCCGGGATTTAGCCGTAGCCCATCGACGCCCGCCTCCATGGCTGCCAACGCCATCTTGTACTGATGATGGATGTCGGCGATGATCGGGACCGGCGACCGCGGCACGATCTGGGCGAGCCCCTCAGCGGCCTCAATCTCGTTGCAGGTGCAGCGCACGATGTCGGCCCCGGCTGCAGCGAGGGCATAGATCTGCTGGACCGTTCCCTCAACGTCGGCGGTCTTAGTGATCGTCATCGACTGCACTGTGATCGGTGCGTCGCCGCCGACCCTGACACCACCGACGGAGATCGTCCGAGTCGGCCGACGCTCCGCTGCAGGTTTCACGTCCATGGGCTTCAGTCAATCAGCGGAACGGAGGAGAGGTGGGGCCCAGCGGGTTTGAATCGGCAGCGGCTGCGGTGATCAACACCATCGGGCGGCCGCGCAGCTGAGAAAGACGCAGGTCTACAGCCAGTTCGGAGCTCCAGACCAGCTCGGCGGATCAGAGGGGATCGGTTATATCCAAGTACAAGCCGGCAGCCATCAACGACAGCAAGAGCACCATCACACCCATCGCCAGAGGCATGAGCCGTTCGACGTCCGCAAAGTAGCGCTGCTTGCCGGGTCGACGAGCCTCACGGATGCGCTCGTAAGTCGCCACCGCAGCGTGCCCGCCGTCAAGCGGTAGCAAAGGGAACATGTTGAAAACGCCAACAAAAACATTGAGGACGGCCAGCAACCAGAGCACACCCCAGATGCCTTCGCTATCACCGATGTCATCGGACAATGCCGTCACCTGGACGAGGGTCGTCGGTCGACTGGTGATGTCGTCGTTCGTGCCATTGAGGTGCGTCACGATGTTGACTGGATTGAGTACCTTGATGACGCCTTTTATCGACTCCCACGAAGCTGGGAAGATGTCAGTGACGGCGTTAGCGGCCGCAGAGGGAACCGAGAGCTGTTCGTACACAACCGGACTGCCTGACCGGACTCCGAGCAAGGCGTCGCCGAAGAACGGGCTCGACTCATCAGTGTTTGCTCCTAAGCCCACTGCGATCGTCTGCTCGACGCCGTCTCGGATGACCACCACGTCGACGACGTCGGCTGGCTCAAAGCTGCGGACCGCATCGCCCAACTCGACCGACGACGTGACTGCGATGCCTCCGACCGAGAGGATCTGGTCACCGTTCTGGATACCCGACTCGGCGGCCGGAAGCCCCTCGAAGGCGGTTGCCACGTACACCTCAGGCACGAATTCATCGGTGCGCTCGCCCTGGCCGACGTACACGGCGAAGAGGAGCGTCACGGCAATGATCATGTGCATGATTGAGCCGGCCGAAATGACGAGCATTCGGCGTGGATAGCTTTTTTGGCGGTAAGTGCGGTTCTCGTCTTCGAGCGGGACGTCGTCCATTCGGTTCATACCGATAATGCGCACGAACGCCCCGAGCGGAATCGCTCGAACGCCGTACTCTGTCTCACCCCGCCGGAACGACCACAGTCGCGGGCCAAAAAACAAGAAGAACTGGGTGGCCTTCATGCCTGTCCACTTGGCGGTTGCGAAGTGTCCGAGCTCGTGGAGGAAGACGGCAATCACCACCCCGACGACAAAGGTGAACCACCAGATGTTCACCAAAGCCAACCAGACGAATAACCCAGCGATGGCGACCATCGAGACGGCGGCCTTCCATCCGTCCGCCAGTTCGTCGTCGTCGAGTTCAACGACCGAGCCACCTGCCATCACTTCGGACTTGATCTTGTCTCGACGCGTCAGTTCATCGGGGGCAGGTAACGGCCGGTCCTGCTGGCTAGGAGTGGAGGGGGTGAGCTGATCAGTCATGGCACTGTGGGGGCGTAGGCGCCGGGTGGCGGCTGCCTCAGAGAGTCTGGCCGAGAATTGTCGCCGCTTCTCGTCGTGCGGCGTTATCTGCGTCGATCACGTCGCCTATGGATGAGGGGATGAAGCCGTCGTGGCGTTCAAGGGTTGCAACCACGAGGTTGGGAATTCGATTCCACGCCAGCGTGCCAGCCAGGAATGCGTCGACGGCAACCTCATTGGCTGCGCTAAGCCATGCTGGAGCCGTGCCCCCGATGCGCCCAGCCTCGTAGGCCAAGTCGAGGCATCGGAACGTCGCCCGGTCTGGCGGCTCGAAGCTGAGGTCCGACAATGTGGTCCAATCGATCGAGCCGAACGGGCTGGCGATGCGATCGGGATAACCGAGGGCGTACCCGATCGGTAGCCGCATATCGGGCATTGACAGCTGGGCGATGGTGGAGCCGTCGGTGAACTCGACCATTGAGTGCACGACTGACTGAGGGTGGACCACGACGTCGATGTCGTCGTAGGCGGTGCCGAACAGTTCATGCGCCTCGATCACTTCAAGGCCTTTGTTCATCAGGGTCGACGAGTCGACCGTGATCTTGGGTCCCATTGACCAGGTTGGATGGGTCAGTGCCGACTCGACCGTCACCGCGGCGAGTTCGGTGGCTGGCTGGCCACGAAACGGGCCCCCGCTCGCCGTGAGCAGCAGCCGGTTCACTTCACGGTCAAGCGAGAACGAAGACCGCAGGCACTGGTGTAGTGCACAGTGTTCGGAGTCGACTGGAACCAGCTCGGCGCCGGGCGTGGCTCGAAGCGGCTGCACGACCGGGCCCGCAGCGATGAGGCTCTCTTTGTTAGCAAGGCCGAGGCGCTTGCCGGCACGCAGCGTCTCGGTGGTGACCGGCAGGCCAGCGAAGCCAACTACACCGTTGACCACGACGTCCGCCGGCTCGATCAGATCGGTCAGGTCGCTGTTCAGCGCGCCGCCCCACCCTGCAACTTCGAAGCCGCCACGGGCACGGTCGTCGCTCACGACCACGAGTTCTGGCTGCCATGCGGCGACCTGCTTGGCCAGCAGGTCGACCGAACGTCGAGCGCCGAGCGCCACGACGTCGTACGACCCTGGTGATCGCTCGTTCTCGGCAGCGATGACCTCAAGCGTCTGCGTGCCAATCGAACCAGTCGATCCAGCGATGGCGACCCGGACGGTCACGTTACAGTCATCTGCCGACGAGGTTTACGCCGCGTATGGTTCAAGCACACGGAACAGGTAGTACACCGCAGGCAGGGTGAATAGGAACCCATCGAACCGGTCAAGCACGCCACCGTGGCCCCGAATGAGCGTACCAAAGTCTTTCACGTCGAGATTGCGCTTGAACATCGATTCGGTGAGATCGCCGAGAGGGGCGAAGATCGAGATGACTACGCCAAGCCACAGGACGTCGCTCACCTCGCTCCAGGTGTCGAACACGTCCTGCAGCGAGAAGATGACCATGACGAGCAGGGTGAGCACAGCGCCGCCTAAAGCGCCCTCAACCGACTTCCCTGGGCTTATCCAACGCCGCAGCGGGGTGCGACCGAAGGCGGAGCCAACGAAGTAGGCACCGACGTCGTTGGCGACGATGCCGCAGGCGGTGATGACGAGGGTGTCAGTTCCCCACGGCGTGCCCCCGCCGAAATTCGACCAGTCGAGCATCAACGCCGCGTAGGCACCCATGATCCCGATCCACGTGATGCCGAGCGAGGTGATCGCCATGTTCGGCATGGGGCCCGACTCAAGTCCGCGAGCCCCAATGAAACTTACGGCCGACGCCATGAAGGCAAACGCCACAACGAGCGGCAGTCCACCTTCGCCGACCCAGTAAGCGGTGAGCGGAGCTGCAACGATCGCTGCCAACCCGGGGGCGATAGCGGGTCGATAGCCCTTCTCGCTGACTTTGCCGAAATACTCCCACCCGGCGAGGGCAAGAGCGACGGTAACGAAGACAAGCGCACCAAGCGGGCGCCAGCGGACGAGCGTGAGAAATACAGCGGCGAGCCCGACACCAACGGCGGCGGCCACCGGCAGGTTCCGCTTGTCGGACATCCCCGGCTCGGCGGTCGACGACGGCGGGCGCTGCGGGGCGCCGCCACCGCGAGACGGCTCGGGTCGGCGGGGCATGCCCGACGGATCGGTACCGATGGTAATGCGGGCCGGCTCGAGCGGTGCATCGTCCACATCGGCGGCCACTGCTGCATTGTTAGCCGTCGCAGCATCGATGTTTTCCGACGTCACCGTGGCGGGCGACTCGCCAGTAACCAGATCGCTGGCAGCCGTGTCGGTGAAGGCGGGGTCGCTGCTCGGATCGTTCTCCCATGAGAGTTCGCCGGTCGGGTCAGCTGGCGGCTCGGTCTGCTTTCGCGCCACCATGCCCGAGGGGCGGTCAACGCTGTCACCTTCTTTCCAGACCGGCGAGTCGGTGGTGAACGTCGACCACACATCAAGGCCGTCATCGTCACTGTCGTCGGCAACGGGTTCGATCGCGGGCACTGCACCGGTTGCCTCTTCGGTCCAGTGCGGCATGGAGCCAGTGTTGTCGGTGAGGCTGAGCCCGCTGGTGTCGTCGCCGCTTGAGCGGGCTCCGGCGGTGGAGACCCCACCCGAATCGTCGCCGAAAAGAGGTCCTCCGAACTCCTCGTCGTCGAACTTTTCCATCTCAGCCTCGTAGCGCCCTGGTTGGCGGCTGCTGCCACCCGTGGCGGACTCGTTTTCTTCTCGCCAAATGTCGTCAGTCATGCTGTGTATCCCCGTTCGCCCGATCAGACCTCGAGGAGCTCCTGTTCCTTGTTGGTGAGTGCGTGATCGATGCGATCGACGTGCTCACTCGTGACCTTGTCGAGTTCCTTCTCGGCCCGCTCCAGTTCGTCGGCCGAGATCTCGCTGTCCTTTTCCCAGCCCTCGAGCGTCTTGCGCGCATCGCGGCGAGCGTTGCGGATGGCAATCTTGCCGTCTTCGGCCATGTTCTTTACGACCTTGACGTAGTCTTTACGCCGCTCCTCGGTGAGCTGGGGCAGCGAGAGACGAATCGAGATGCCGTCGTTGTTCGGATTCACCCCGAGATCGCTGTCTCGGATCGCCTTCTCGATCGATTCGAGCGTGCTCCGATCGTGCGGCTTGATGAGCAGCTGACGTGCTTCGGGCACCGATATCGATGCCAGTTGCTGCAGCGGCACCTGAGCGCCGTAGTACTCGACGCTGATTCGGTCCACGAGCGACGGCGTGGCACGGCCCGTTCGCATCGTTGCGAACTGCGACTGCGTGTGCTCGACGGCGTTGTCCATCTTGTCCATCGCCTCGAGCAGAGTGTCTTCGATCACGGCACACAGGGTAGCCGGAGCAGACACGACGCTGCCGTACTCCCTATCCGGAAACCAACGTGCCTTCAAGGCCGCCTTGGACGATGCTGCGGAGTGACCCCTCCTGGCCCATGTCGAACACGACGATGGGAATATGGTTGTCACGACAGAAGGCGATAGCGGTCGCATCCATCACTTTGAGGTCCTTGGTCATAACGTCCATGTACGAGATCTGGTCGTACTTGGTGGCGGTGTTGTCGAGCCGGGGATCAGCCGAGTACACCCCGTCGACACCCGAGTGCGTTCCTTTGATGAGGGCGTCGGCCTCAATCTCGGCAGCGCGTAGCGCCGCAGCAGTATCGGTGGTGAAAAACGGGTTGCCGGTGCCGGCGGCGAAGATGACCACGCGCCCCTTCTCTAGATGCCGCACGGCGCGCCGCCGGATGTACGGCTCTGCGATTCGCGGCATCTCGATGGCCGATTGCACGCGGGTGTCTTGGCCGAGACGCTCCAGGGAGTCTTGGAGCGCCAGCGCGTTCATCACCGTGCCGAGCATGCCGATGTGATCGGACTGGGTGGCGTCCATCCCAGTCAGCGACCCGGTGCGGCCCCGCCAAAAGTTGCCGCCGCCTACTACCACGGCGACGTCGACACCAAGGTTCTGGCGGAGGTCAATGATCTCGCGCGCCGTGTTCTCGAGTGTGGCACCATCCAGTCCCTTACCCGAGGAGCCAGCGAGCGCTTCTCCCGACGGCTTGAAGACGATCCGGGAAAAGCTGGCACGCTGACTCATCGAAGGGCCAACCTACAGCGTCAAGCATCGACAACTGCGATGAAAGTTGGGCTCAAAGTATCCCGAACCGTCAATATGGGTCAGGATTCTCGGGTCACAGGGATCGCGGTTCGGCTCAGCCGATCTCGATCTGCCGGAAACTGACGATGTTGGCGCTGCCCAGAAACTGGCTCACCGACTGCTTGTCATCCTTGGCGTAGGGCTGGTCGAGCAGCGCCACGTCCTTGAAGAACCCGTTGATACGACCGTCGACGATCTTCTCAATCGCCTGCTCGGGCTTGCCCTCGTTGCGAGTGATCGTTTCGAGCGTTTCGCGCTCAGCGGCCACCACCTCGGCCGGGACGTCGTCGCGGCTGAGATACTTCGGGCGGGCAAATGCGATGTGCACAGCTACGTCATGAGCAAGCTGCTCGTCGCAGCCGGCGATCTCGACCAGTACTGCGTTGACGCCGCGGCCGCCTTGGACATGCTGGTAGTGACCCAATACGTTGCCACTGGCAGCCTCGATGCGCTCGACGCCGCCGAGATCAATATTCTCCTTGAGCGTCACCTTTAGCTCCTCAAGCTTGGCGTTGCGCTCGGCCACGGCTTCGGTGCCCTTAGCAGCAACGAGCTCTGCGAGCGCATCGGCCTCGGCAACAAACTGATCAGAACCGGCCACGAAGTCGGTCTCGCTCTTGAGCTGCACGATGGCGCCGACGTTGCCCTCGACCACGAGGCTTACAACACCCTGGTTGCTCTCCCGATCGGCGCGCTTAGCTGAGGCGGCGAGACCTTTCTCGCGCAGCCACTGCTTCGCGGCATCCATGTCGCCGTCGTTCTCCTGCAGGGCCTTCTTGCAGTCCATCATCCCGGCGCCAGAGGACTCGCGGAGCTCTTTGACATCTTGTGCGGTGATTGTCATGACGCTTCAGCTCTCGGTCTCTGAGGGAATGTCGGTGGCTTCAGCAGGCGTCTCGTCCTCTGGGGAAATGTCGGTGGCTTCGGCAGGCGTCTCGTCGGCGGGCAGCACAGTCTTGGCGACAGCTAACTTGGCGTCTCGGGCGGCCTGAGCGGCAGCAGCGGCATCGCGGGCGGCCTGCTGCTCGGCTTCAAACGCAGCCGCCTCTTCGGGCGACTTCTCAGCGACGGGCTCAGGCTTCGGATTGCGCTTGTTTGCAATGAAGCGGCCCTCTTCGACGGCCTCAGCGACGACGCGGGCGAACAGGCTGTTCGAACGGATGGCGTCGTCGTTACCTGGGATTGGATAGTCGACGACCTCGGGATCGACGTTCGTGTCAACCACCGCCACAACTGGGATGCCGAGCTTGTTGGCCTCGGTTACCGCGATGTGCTCCTTGCCGGTATCGAGCACGAAGATCGCATCGGGCGTCGTGTTTAGGCTGCGGAGACCGCCGAGGTTTCGCTGAAGCTTGGTGAGCTCACGATCGAGGAGGAGGGCCTCTTTCTTGATCATCACGTCGAACTCGCCCGAGGCCTTCATGCGCTCGTACTCGAGCATCTTGTTCACGCGCTTGGAGATCGTCTGGTAATTGGTGAGCATGCCGCCCAGCCAACGCTCGTTGACATAGGGCATGCCGCACTTCTCGGCGTAGCTCTTGACCGGATCCTGGGCCTGCTTCTTGGTGCCGACGAAAAGGATCGTGCCGCCACCGGCGACGAGGTCCCGTACGTAGCCGTAGGCAGTCTCCACACGGCCCAGAGTCTGCTGGAGATCGATGATGTAAATGCCGTTTCGTTCACCGAAGATGAAACGCTTCATCTTGGGGTTCCAGCGGCGGGTCTGGTGTCCGAAGTGGGCACCTGCCTCGAGCATCTGCCGCATGCTGATTACAGCCATGGGGTTTCTCCTTGTTGCGGTTGCCCCATCGTTCGGCACCAGAGAATCCGGCGACCGCAAGAACGATGGGCTCTATGTCGTTGTTTCATCGGCGCTCCGATGAGGCCGATCGGACGATTGGCCAACGGCAAACTCTACCGGGATATCGGCGGGCTTCCGCGGGGCGCTCAGAGTGCGCCCGAGGCACAGGGCACCGACCCATCAGAGGGAACGATCCGGATGTTGCCGGCGAGACAACCGACGAGCGGCACGCTCAACGTATCGATCGCTGACTCAGAGCCCGCAGTGGACGGTGCCGGTCGTCCAACCCAGCCGAGCGCTGCAAAGGGGGCCGTGTGACGAACGTTCGATGAGCCTGCCGTATTTCACTCGTCGGCCGCCCAACTGACGGACAACGAAAAACGAAACCGGTTAGTCGAGAGACGAGGGTTGCACAGTTCCCCGAGTACTGAAAGATCTGGAATAACGCTCTCAAGCGGCGTCTCTGGCCCGAGGCGGCAGGCCCGATTAGACGATGCCAGCAGCGTGGAGACGCGAGCGCAGGTGCAGCACCGACTGGGTGTGGATCTGCGACACGCGGCTCTCGGTGACACCGAGAACGTCGCCGATTTCGGAGAGGGTGAGACCCTCGTCGTAGTAGAGCGAAAGCACGAGCTTCTCACGGTCAGGTAGGCGCCGGATCTCGTCTCGCATCACCTTGCCGAGTTCTTTCTCTTCCACGACTGCGGGCGGCGAGTTGGAACTCGTATCGTCCGAGGCGGCGACCTCGGCGCCCGCAGCTACAGCTCGGTCGAGGTGGCCGACGGTGGTTGATGCGATCGACGCCAGCCAGTTGGCAAGCTCGGCATCGGTAAGGTCGAGGTGAGCAGCAAGTTCTTCGTCGGACGGTGACCGTCGGAGCTTGTGCTCGAGTTCGGAGAACGCACGCTCAACCTCGCGGGAACGACTCCGCACCGAGCGGGGCACCCAGTCGAGTTGGCGGAGGCCGTCATAGATCGCGCCGCGGATGCGCGGCACAGCGAAGGTTTCGAACTTGACACCGCGGTCGGGCTCAAACCTCTCAATGGCGTCGATGAGTCCGAAGACACCGGAGCCGATGAGGTCCCCTGCGTCGACGTTCGATGGCAGACCGGCCCCGACACGACCGGCGACAAACTTGACTAGCGGGGAGTAGTGAACGATCAGGTGATCTCGAGCGGTGGCGTTCTTGCGCTTCAACCACCGGTCCCACTGCAGCTGCAGGTCGGCGTCTTCGCGAACGATGTTCATGCTCGGGGGTGTGCGTCGCGGTACGCAGCCGAAAGGCGCTCGCGGCTGACGTGGGTGTACCGCTGTGTTGTCGCCACATCAGCGTGCCCTAACAGCTCTTGCACGGCGCGCAGATCGGCTCCGCCATCGAGGAGATGGGTGGCGAAGCTATGCCGTAAAGCGTGGGGGTGGGTGGCAACGGGAGAGCGTCGGTCAATGATTCGTCGGACGTCGCGCGTGCCGAGCGGCTTACCCCGCTCGTTCCCAAACAGGATGTCGCCATGCGCGTCGGGGACCACGTCGCGACGAATCACAAGCCAGGCCCGTAGCGCAGTGACCGCCGGTGCGCTCAGCGGCACGCGCCGCTCCTTGCCGCCCTTGCCCCAGACGGTCGCAGCACTGCGATCGAGTTCGAGCGCGCCGACCGTGAGCGAGCACAACTCGCTCACGCGCAGGCCCGATCCGTAAAGGATCTCGAGGACAGCATCGTCGCGTCGTCGACGCCACTCGGGTTCGTCGGAACGCTGCACCGCGCCGACCTCCAAGGAGGAGGTGCCGTCGAGGAGAGCGTCGAGGTCCTTGTGTTCAAGCACGCGGGGCAGGCGTCCGCCACCGGCCGGAGTTGATACCCCGACTGTCGGATCCACGCCGAGCCGCCCGGACCGAACTGCCCAGGCGAAGTATCGCCGCAACGAGGCGACACGACGAGCGATCGTTCGCCGAGCGAGCCGCCGGGTGGTCATCCACGCCAGGTAGCGGCGGATGGTTGCCCGGCCGACCCCATTGGGTTCGAGGACATTGGACCGCTCGCACCACTCGGCGAAATTGCGGAGATCGGCATCGTAGGACCTGATCGTGTTGTCAGATAGCGACGTGAGCGAGTCCGCAAACGCGCTCAGGTTCCATTGATCCATGGAGCTCACTGTAGAAATTAACAGTAGTCAGCGAGGGGACCGGCGCCAGATCGCCCCGGAGACGCGGTTATCGACTTGCCGGCCGAGCCGTTCTTCCCGACGTGGCCGCGAACGAAACCAAATGCGCGAGGTGGGCTTCGGCGGGTCGCTAGCGGTTCGCTCAGTCACCTGCCGTGATGAGCGGTCCGACCGGTGGCATGATCAACCCGTGCTGACGACACCCCTCGTGCGACAGGTTGCGCTCGCTCTCGCAACCGCTGCGATCCTCGGCGCATGCGGCGGCGAGGCGCCCAGCGCCGAGCGGTTCTGCGGAGAAATCGAGGTCAACCTCAAGGCGCTGACCGAACCCGATCTCGCCTACACCGACGACATCAGCCCACTCCTGGACCTCTATCGCGAAATCGGCAAGCTCGCACCACTGTCGATCGAGGCTGAATGGAACCAGCTGATCGTCACCTATGAGACGGCGAGTACGGTCGTGCCTGCCGATCCCGAGTCGGTGCAGCGCGTGGTGACCGAAGCGTTCCGCGCTGAGCGTTCGGCTGCAGCGGTTGAAACGTGGATCACGACTAACTGTGCATTGTCGATGGGGCCGATCTCGACGATCGTCCCCCAGGGCTGAACTAACCCGGCGGGGATCCTTAGACGATTTCGCCCCGGCGGAGGATGACCGAGTCGCAGAGACCGTACTCCTTGGCCTCTTCGGCGGTGAACCAGCGGTCGCGCTCGGAGTCTTGCCGGATCTGCTCGAAGGACTGGCCTGAGTGCTCCGCGATGAGCTCGGCCATTCGGCGCTTGGTGTATTTGAGCTGCTCGGCCTGGATGGCGATGTCTGCCGCCTGGCCACGGAGGCCGGCAAGCGGCTGGTGCATCATGATGCGAGCATTCGGCAGCACGTAGCGCTTGCCGCCAGCGCCTGCAGTGAGCAGGAACTGACCCATCGACGCAGCGAGGCCGAGGCACACGGTGGCGACGTCACAACCGACGAATTGCATCGTGTCGTAGATGGCCATGCCGGCCGTGACCGAGCCGCCAGGGCTGTTGATATAGAGCCAGATGTCGGCGTTGGGGTCTTCGCCCTCCAGATAGAGCAACTGGGCGCATATCTGGTTGGCGATGTCGTCGTTTACATCGGAGCCAAGCATGACGACCCGGTTCTTCAGCAGGCGATCAAACACCGCTGATCGGGGGTCAAATCCGGGCTCGAGGCCCATCGGACCGGTGGGAAGAGGAGTCTCCATCGACATGAGGCCATGATACCGCTCGCACCCCAAGGCCACCCGAGCCCTCCTCGACGCGCCTTATGCGGATCAAGGCTCTGGCGACTCGCTGCTAGCGCAGGCGATACGGTACGTCGCCGATGAACGTCAGTGCTGTGATCGTGCCCGCCGAGGCCAACATCGTCGCCGGTGGTGTCACAACGTTCTCCTTGCAACTCCACAACGCGACCGACGTCGGACAAGTCGCAATTCTTGCCGCCGAGGGCGAGCTCGCCAGCTCGACCATTATTCAGACCGAACGTTTGCACCTCGACCCGCACGAGCGATTCGATATCCCTGTCACCGTGGCGCCGCCACCGTCAGTTTCGGCGGGAGCCCATGAATGCCGCATCAAAGTGATCGCCGGTGGCCAAACGTTGTCGGCCGTCGCAGTCGTCGGTGTCGCCGCACACAATGCATTCGTCGCCCGGCTGGAGCCGGTCCGCGCTCGCTCATCGAAATGTGGCCGTTTCGAGGTTGTCGTCGAGAACGTCGGAAACATGGCGGTGCTCGTTGATCTCACCGCCCGCACGGGCCTGCCGACCCACGAGTCTTTATCCAGCACCGGAGGTTTGGCGGCAGGTTCGAGCCTGCTCGCTCCACCCGCAGCTCCAGCCGCCCTGCTGGCTCCTCCAACACCGGTGACCGCGTTTATCGAACTTGCGCTCGAGCGCGTCATCGTGGAACCCGGAGCGACCTCTCGGATCAAGCTGGGCGTCACCCCGGTCCAGACGTATTGGAATGGCGATCCGCAAACGCACCCGTTCGTCATTGATCTCACAGGCGACCACGGCGAGCGGGTCGCTCTCGACGGCGTCTACGAGCAGATCCCGCGGATGAGGCCATGGGTAGGAGCAGCGCTGGCTGGCGCGCTAGGTGCGTTGCTTATCTGGCTGCTCGCGTGGTTCTTTCTCATGCGGCCAGCGATCGAGAACATCGCCGTCGAACGGGCCTCCGAACTCGACGCAACCCAGCAGGCCGAACTTGAGCGTCGCGTTGAAGAGATCCAGATCGCAGCCGAAGAGGCCTCCGAGCTGCCTCTCGGCGAGCCAACCGATCTTCGGCTCTCGATTGCTGCGGCCCCTGGTGCCGAGGCATCTGACGTCTTCGATTTTGATCGGTCGGGAACGGGCCGGACGCTGTCGATCAGCGACATCATTTTCCAGAACCCAACTGGCGCCGTCGGCACCGTGGAATTCCTCCGTGACGGCGAGGTGCTGCTGCAACAGGAGATGGCAAACTTCCGCGACCTGGACTTCAGTCTCGTTGCTCCGTTCCGAGTCGACAGCGGTTCGTCGATCGGGCTTCGAGTCGTATGCACCTCGCCCGGACCAGCCACGGGTGAATGCCAGGTCGCTGCGACGATCGTTGGCTTCGTGGACGGTTGACCCGCAGCTCAGCGGCCGATGTTCAGGCCGACACCTCGCAGCACTGCAGACGTTGTCCGGTCACGAGTCGTGCCTACGAGAAGTGACGAATCGACATCGCCGAACAGCTCTGCTTGGCCGGCCACCAAGATGGCCAGTGGGCCTGGCGCTGTGTTCGGCATCACCACGATCGGAACGTCAAGCGTTCCGCGTTCATTGACCACGATCGAGCGGGGCTCTGATTCTGTACCGGCGCGCAGCTCGACTGTGGCGCCGGCAGGGAAGCCACTCCCTCGCACCGTGACCACTTGACCGTGATTGGCCACGTCGGGCACAACGTCGATCACCGGCGGGGCAGCGCCGACGCCTGAGACTGCGCTACGAGCCGTGCTGCCATCATCGAAGGTAGCCACGACCGAGCCTTGGTTCGGGCCTTCGACCAAGGGTGCGAATGTTACGAGTACCGCACAGCTCGCCTGGGGCGGGATGACTGCGCAGCTAGTCGCAGACTCAATGCTGATCGCTCCGTCTCCCTCGACAGCGAGGGTTGTCACTGCGAGCGTCGACGGGAGTGGGTTGACAATCGAGAGCTGGGCAGTGCGGCGGCCCACGCCGATTATCGTCGGGGCAAAGTCGAAGGTCGCCGGATTGATCGCCGGCGACACCGTGATAGTCGGCTGATTGGTGGGTCGAGTGGTGGGTCGAGTGGTGGGTCGAGTGGTGGGTCGAGGTGTCGGCCGGGTCA
>Ga0213866_10001785_pt1 | contig 15759 bp, 19 predicted proteins | sample PICome_11_FD_160079 | JGI IMG/M metagenome (GOLD analysis project Ga0213866, IMG submission 160079) | Coastal seawater microbial communities near Pivers Island, North Carolina, United States - PICO284 | ecosystem: Environmental > Aquatic > Marine > Coastal | place: USA: North Carolina...
CGCTTTGCGGGGATGCGTCAGAGACGCTGTCAGCGCTGGTGGATCTATTGCCCGAGCAGCAGCGAGGCGGTGCCGTGCGCGCTGCCACTGCGCGAGACTCGATTCGGGAAGAGGCGCACTACCACCCGGAGTTCCAGGCAATTTTCGACACGCTGAAACACGCACTGCCCGGGCTGGTACTGGTGGGCGACAGCACGCTGCCGACTTATTACGCTGTTTGGCAGTACGAGACTGATCAACCCCGGCGTTATTTTCACTCGGCGACCGGAGGCGGCACCCTGGGCTTTGCGATTCCTGCCGCGCTGGGCGCAAAGCTGGCGCGACCGGACGCACCGGTGGTTGCGCTGATCGGTGACGGGTCGGCGCAGTTCACATTGACCGAATTGGCGGCAGGCGTTGAGGCGCAACTGCCGGTTGCGGTGCTGGTATGGAACAACGCGGGTTACCGTGAGATAGAGCAGGGGATGGTCGCCAGTGGTTTCGAACCTGTGGGTGTCAACATCGTGCCGCCCGATTTCGAGACGGTTGCACGCGGGATGGGCTGTGCAACGGCCCGCCCGGGTGACACCTCGGCTTTGGCGGAGGCGCTAAAGCAAAGCCAGACCCGCCGCGTGCCGACGGTGATTGAACTGCACCAACAGGATTTTATTACCCGGCCAGCAGGCCAGTGGTACGGCACATCGGAGTAACTAACTGTGTTTTTTAAAACACCTGAGGATTCAACCGCCGAGGTAACAGGCGGACAGGCGTTGCGGCATCTGGTGGTGTTCCAGCTGAAACTCGCGGCTGACGCGGTGCGTGATGTCTTGCTGGCCCCGGTGAGTATCTTCGTGTTCGTGGTTGACGCTGTTCGCAAGCCGGCGCTGGAGGACAGCCTTTACCTGAGGCTGATGCTTATCGGGCGACAATCGGATCGGATGATCAATCTGTTCGACGAGCACAAGGATGCCGGCCATTTCACGGTTGACCAGGCGGTGGAAGAGCTGGAAGTGATGGTCAGGGGAGCTGCGGGGCCTCGCGCAGATAGCGATCAAGATGATCGCTGATCCGGGTGATGGGCACATAGGTGCTAACCGTTTCTCCATCGCCTTCGGATACCACACCCAGTAGTTGGGCTTCCTTCGCCCGTACGCCAAACACGGCCCCTCCGGAGGCGCCCTTGAAAGCGATACAGTCAGTGCTCAGTGCGCTGCGGTCTTCTCCGATAATGCTGCAGTTGGCATGGTAGGTGAGATGTGCCCCGGCGTTGCCCAGTCCGGGATCGCCGGAAAACCCGGCCAGCGTGATCGAGTAGCTGGCCGCCGCTGTTGTCACGATTGGCGTCGCCAACTCGCCGGGCAAAGCACGATCGAGACGCATGATCGCCCAATCCGCGTGCATCCCGCCGCCGTCGACCAGCCGTCGCGCGGTGCGCCGTAGCGGATTGCCGTCGCGGTCATTGATCGCGAACACGATGGGACGACTGAGGTCCCGGTAGTACTCCAGGCAGTGCCAGGCCGTGAGGATGATGTCGGCGTCTCGGCTCTCGCCATGTCTCACCAGGGTGGCACTGCAATCCTCCACGTGATGGCGCGCATACCCTTGCTCGATTTTAACTCCGGGAATGGTGAGCTTGCCGACCGCCGCTAACCATGCGGGTTGTTGCCCATTCCAGATCTGTCTAGGGTCGTCGGCAAGCGCCAAAGCGGGCAGAATCAGAAGCCAACCAAGAATAGCCAGGCCCGCTCGGCGGGTGAGCGCAGGTGTATTATCGCGGCAGCGTGAATGCCTGAACTGCATCGGTGGATTTAGGCAAGGTGCACTCATAGGATGGATGCGAGTGTAGAGCAGCGTCGCGAGTGCGACCAGAGTGGGGGGTAGAACATGCACCACGGGAAAGAGCAGATTGTTGTGGTTACCGGTGCCAGTCGTGGCGCGGGCAAGGGAATCGCTATCGCGTTGGGAAGTGCCGGGGCGACGGTCTATATCACCGGTCGAAGCGTCCGTGAGGGTGATGCTGAACTGCCTGGCACTATCGGCGCTACAGCGGAGGCAATCAATGAGGCGGGTGGCTGTGGTATTCCCGTGGCCTGCGATCACGGTGATGACGAGCAGGTAAAAGCGCTGTTCGAACGGGTGCGAGATGAGCAGGGCCGTCTGGATGTGCTGGTGAACAATGCAACCGCACTCCCGGATGAGCTGGTGCAGACCGGCCCGTTCTGGGAGAAGTCGCTGGATTTGCTGCGCCTGTTTGATGTCGGCATGCGCTCCCACTACGTGGCCTCCTGGCATGCGGCACCGCTGCTGATCGCCAACGGCGGTGGGCTGGTAGTGAACACGTCGTCATTTGGCGGGCGCATATACATGCACGGCCCCGCCTACGGGGCGGGTAAGGCCGCAGTCGATAAGATGGCGCACGATATGGCGGTGGATTTTCGCCCCTACAACGTGGCCGTGATTTCGCTTTGGATGGGATTGCTGCTGACTGAACGTACTCGCCGTGTTATCGAAGCAGAGCCCGAAAAATACGCCGATCTTGCCCAGACCAGCGAAACCCCGCAGTTCTCAGGGCGGGTGGTTCAGGCCCTGGCCCATGATCCTCAGCTGATGGAGCGCACCGGTAAAGTATGGATCGGCGCCGAGCTGGGTGCACACTACGGCGTGACTGACATCAACGGGCGGGAGCCTCCCTCCCACCGCGCTTTCTTTGGTGAGACCACGAGCTATGGAGATGCGGTTGTGGAATAGACCCCGCCGTAAGCGGGATGGTGCATACCCCAAATAGAGGATGTTTCTTGCAGGGTGTGGGCGCTAAATAAACGCTCAATAACAATGTCAAACATGGGGGAAGCCATGACAAGTCACCAGACGATTGACACTTCATCACCGGCTAGCGAATACAGCCTGGGCTCGGAACGCGCCGAGCAATTATTGGCAGCAGCAAGTGCCATGGGGCCTGTGCTGCGCGAACGCGCTGCCCAGTGCAAGGCTGATCGCAAAGTTCCCGAGGAAACCATACAGGACTTCCACGACGCCGGATTTTTCAAGATTCTCCAGCCCGAACAGTGGGGTGGCTACGCGATGGACCCCCAGGTTTTCTACGCCGTGGGGCTGGAGGTCGCTCGCCACTGCATGTCCAGTGCCTGGGTGTTGGGTGTGGTGGCTGTCCACAACTGGCAGCTGGCGGTGTTTGATGATCAGGCGGCGCAGGACGTATGGGCGGATGACCCCAGTGTGTTGATCTCCTCTTCCTACGCACCGGTGGGCAAGGTCACCGTGGTAGACGGTGGTTTTCGCCTCAGCGGTCGCTGGAGTTTCTCCAGTGGCTCGCAGCATTGCCAGTGGGCGTTCCTCGGTGCCGTGGTGCCGACCGCTGAAGCCCCCTTCGACATGGCCAATTACCGCACCTTCCTGGTGCCGGTGGCAGACTACGAGATTGTCGATAACTGGGATGTCGTGGGCCTGCAGGGCACTGGCAGCCACGACGTGGTTGTAGACGATGTGTTTGTACCCGAACACCGCACCCACAGGTCCATGGACGGCTTTCTCTGCAACAACCCCGGCAACGCGGTCAATTCAGCGCCGCTTTATCACATGCCGTTTATGCAAGTCTTTGTTCGCGCTGTTTGCACTGCCAGCCTGGGCGCGCTTGAGGGCGCACTGGATGATTTCATTGAAGTCGCCAAAACCCGCCAGGTTGGGCCCAACAAAATGATGAACGACCCCTTCGCGCGCGCGTTGGCCGCGGAAGTTCGCTCGTCCATCGACGAAATGAAACTCACCATGGTGCGTAACTTCGACGCTATGATGGCGCAATGTCGAGCCGGTGATCCCATCCCCGTGGAGGACCGCGTGCGCTATCGCTACGACTCTGCAGTGGTGGCCGATCGCTGCGTCGACCTCTGTGGCAAGATGCTGAAAGCGTCGGGTAGTTCAGGTATCCGCCAGGGTAGCCCCCTGTTGGCCCGGCATCTCGACATTCTCGCGAGCCAGGCTCACGTCGCCAACAATGTAAATCCCTTCGCCAACAACCTTGGTGGACTGCTGTTCGGCGACGACAACGCCGACTTCGCCGTTTAGGGGCGTTGGGGATGACAATGAACGGACTACTACCCGAGGGCAAATACGCGGATTGCGCCAACGGCTATCGTATCCACTATCTTGACGAGGGCGCAGGTGAGGCCGTGATGTTCCTGCATGGCTCTGGCCCCGGTGCCAGTGGCCACAGTAATTTCAAAGGCAACTACCCCGCGCTGGTGAAAGAGGGTTATCGCTGCCTGATCCCCGACCACATCGGCTATGGTTTTTCCGACAAACCCGATGACCGTGACCACCCGCTCGAGTTCTTTGTTGATTGCATGATCCAGACTCTGGACGATGCCGGCATCGAGCGTTGTACCCTGGTAGGGAATTCGCTGGGTGGCGCTGTGGCACTGGGAATGGCATTGGAATACCCCGAGCGCGTGGACAAGTTGATCCTGATGGCACCGGGCGGGCTCAGTGAGTTGCACGAGTACCAGCAGATGCCCGGCATGCAGAAAGTGTTTGCGGTGTTTGGTTCCGGCGAACCCGTCACCCCGGCAGTGATGAAAGACCTGTTTGCCACGGGCCTGATGCACGACCCGGTTCATGCGACCGACGACCTGGTAGCCGAACGCATGCAGATCATGCAGATCATGAATGGTCATGTCATGGCCACGATGCAAATCCCGGTGCTCACAGAGCGACTGGGGGAGCTCCAGTGTCCTGTGCTGGGATTCTGGGGGCTCAACGAGAAGATGATGCCAGAGAACGGCATCATGGCGATGGCCAACAATATCCACCAGCTGCGCCTGGTGCTTGTCAGTGAATGTGGCCACTGGGTGATGGTCGAGCACGAAGCTATGTTCAATCGTTACTGCCTGGATTTCCTGAGCAATGGATAGCGCGCGCATTGATGCCCTGGGAGAGGAGCTTTACCAGGCTCTTCGCGACTGCCAGGTGCTGGAACCGCTGACCGAACGCGAGCCCGAAATTACTATTGAAGATGCGTACCACATCAGTCAGCGAATGACCGGCCTGCGCATCGAACGCGACGGTGAGCGCGTTGTCGGCAAGAAGATTGGTGTGACCAGTAAGCCTGTGCAGGAAATGCTGGGCGTTTTCCAACCGGACTTCGGCATTCTCACAGACACCATGGAATACCCCGAGGGTGCGAGAATTCCGATTGCGGGCAACCTCATTCAGCCGCGCGCTGAGGGCGAGATTGCCTTTCGATTGCGCAAGGACCTGGCCGGTCCCGGCGTGACTGAGGCGGATGTGCTGGAGGCTACGGCCACAATTATTCCCTGCTTTGAAATCGTGGATTCACGTATCCGCGACTGGCAGATCAAGATCGAAGACACAGTAGCGGACAACGCCTCCTGCGGCGTCTACGTGCTTGGGCGTGAAGAAGTCGACCCTCGCGATTTCGACCTGCCCGGACTGGCCATGAAAATCTATAAAAATGGCGAACTGCACAGCGAGGGCCTTGGCAGCGCGGTTCAGGGTAATCCGCTCACCGCGGTTGCCTGGCTCGCGAATACGCTGGGGGAGTTCGGTATTCCCTTCAAAGCCGGTGAAGTTATTCTCTCGGGCTCACTGGCGCCGTTGATCCCGGTTGTTGCGGGCGACGAAATGGTACTCGAGCTTGGCGGGGTGGGAAGCTGTAGCTGCAGTTTCGGCTGACCGTCCGCGGTGCCTGCCGGCAGATTTTCCTGCGCCGGTCTATGATGGTGTAGTCCATATCTACTTGTCGGTGGCCGGTTGCAGCCGCCGCCGTCGGCGATCGCTATCGCTGGATATGTGACGATCAAGCGACCTTCGTATCAGCGCGGGAGAACTGCTCATGGAATTGGGTACATTTTCAATCAGTCTGGCGGTCAAGGATTTGGCCACGTCTAGGGCATTTTACGAAAAGCTTGGGTTCGAGCGTTTTCACGGTGAGCCTGAGCACAAGTTCCTGATCATGAAAAGCGGCGAAACCGTGATTGGGCTGTTCGAAGGCATGTTCGAGAACAATATCCTGACCTTCAACCCTGGCTGGGACAGCAGTGCGAACGAACTGCCGAGCTTTACGGATGTCAGGGAGCTGCAGCAAACCCTCAAGCAAGCGGGGATCTCATTCGAGACCGAAGTGGATGAGGCGGGAAGCGGTCCGGGCAGTTTTGTGATCATGGACCCTGACGGCAACACCATTCTGGTGGACCAGCACCGCTAGTTCTATCGCTGCTCAACCCTGGCCGGCATGCGTCCGGGTATGCGAAAGAGCGACGGCGCCCATTCAATGGCGTCCTCGTCTACCCGGACGCTGTTGAATCGCTGTGCCATACCCTCGAACGCCATGGCGGCATTCAGCCGCGCCAGATGCGAACCCAGACAGAAATGGATACCGCCGCCAAAGGAGCAGTGCCGCGCTTCGCTGCGACTGATGTCGAACTGATCAGGCTGGGAAAACACGTCCGGGTCGCGATTGGCGCCGATGAGAACGGCCCAGACGATCGAGTTGGCCGGTATCGTGTAGCCGCCGAATTCCATGTCTTCCCACAAAATGCGTACCGTGTAAGGAACAGAAGGTTCGAAGCGCAAACATTCTTCCACGGCCGAATCGAGTAGGGCGGGTTGGGCAGCCAGTTTCTGGAATTGATCGGGATTGCGGGAAAACGCGAGCATGCCATTGGCGATGAGGCCTATGGTCGTCTCCAGGCCCGCGATCAGAAGACCAATGCTCTGCTGTAACAGTTCTTCGGTGTCGAGTCTGTCGCCAGCCTCCTCGGCAGTTACCATCAGGCCGAGGATGTCGTCGGTAGGGTTCGCTCTACGCGCCTCTATGAGTTCGAACATGTAGGCGCCCAACTCCGTGATCGCCGCCTCAGCCTGGTCCTGGAGTTCGGGCAGCTGGCGTTTCGCCAGGCGATAGGTGGCCACGGAGACCAGGTTCGACAGCCGCTCGCGATCTTCAAAGGGCACGCCCAACATCGCACACATGGAAGCCGCCGGCACCATCAGGGCAAGGTCATTGACCAGGTCCATGTCGCCGCTGGCGGCTACCCGGTCCAACTCCTGATCAACCAGAGGTTGGATTTTCGGGCGAATCTCAGCAAGAGAGCGCGGGGTAAACGCCTTGCTCACCAATCGCCTGATGCGATCGTGGTCCGGCGGGTCCATGCGCAGCATGAATTTGGACGCCTCGGTGTCTTCTCTGGACTCGCCCGGTATCAGGCCGTCCATGTCGCGCATGCCGCTATGACTGTGCTTCAGTAATCGTTGGATGTCGGCATAGTGAGATAGCCGCCACTCATTGTTGGGAGTGAGGTTGACCGGTTGCTGTTCCCGCAGCTGGCGGTATCTGTCATGCGGGTCCGGTTTCAGGTCCATGGTCTCGGGATCAACGCCATACCAGCCGGGTTTGGGGGATGCCGGGCTCTGGGTCAACGGATCTTGTGCCATGTGTTACTCCTGATCGCGTGTGAGGCTCTTGTCATTATTGGCTGCTGATGGGATAGGCCGTGGCCATCGTCGTGTGAGTAACGCAAGTGTCTATTGTAAGCTCGCATCGTTGGCAGGTAAATTGACACGCCCAAAGGAGGCTCGATCATGCAGGCAATCACACTGATCATTGGCAATATGAACTACTCTTCTTGGTCCTTGCGCGCGTGGCTGCCTCTTGCCAAAAGCGGGGTCTCTTTTGATACGGTGTTGCTACCGTTGGATACGGAAGAGTTCTATCGTCGCATACCTGAATATTCGCCCACAGGTTGTGTGCCCGTACTGTGGCACGGCGAGCACTGTGTCTGGGATTCACTGGCGATAGCCGAATACATCAACGAACACTTTGCCGGTGGTTCATTGTGGCCGGAAGATGCCGCCAGTCGCGCATTGGGGCGCTCCATGGCGGCGGAAATGCACAGCGGTTTCACTGGTGTGAGAAATGCCATGCCCATGAATATTCGGGCCAGGCGCGTGGTGCCAATGACTCCGGACATCGAGCGCGATATCGCTCGGATCAGTGCGCTGTGGACCAACGCCCTGGACAGGCATGCAGGGCAGGGCCCCTGGCTGCTGGGCCAGTACAGTATTGCAGACGCGATGTTTGCGCCTGTGGTCTTTCGGTTCGCCACCTATGGCGTGCAGTTACCCGAGCAGCTGGAGCGCTACTGTGCCCAGGTGATGGACGATCCGGACCTCGCACCCTGGCTGGCGCAGGCTGCCACAGAAACCTGGATAGTCGAGGCTGACGAAGCGGGAGAAGATTCCGCTTGAGCGAATTCCTGCTTGTGCCGTTGGCGCTGGCGACGTCGACACTGGCAGCAACGCTGGGTATGGGTGGCGGAGTAATTCTCATCGCTGTCATGCCCGGTTTGGTTCCGCCCTCGGCCATCATTCCCATCCACGCCGTGACCCAGCTGGCCAGTAACGTCTCCCGCGCTGCTTTCGGCTGGCGCGACATTGACTGGAAGATGTCGTTGCCGATTACCGCCGGCGCTGTTGCCGGCGCCGCCATCGGTGGCGGTATCTACTCAGCGCTGAACCTGGAATGGTTACCCCTGGTTATCGGGGTGTTTATTCTCGTGCTGACCTGGTGGCCGTTGCCTAAACCGACCGGTAGTGGCCATGTCGCGTTGCTGGCACTGGGTTTCTACCAGACGGGCCTGGGCATGGTCGCCGGTGCAACGGGCCCACTGGGAGCCGCTGTGCTGGCGACGCGCAATAAAGCCCGTGACTGGCTGGTGATCAATACGGCTGTGTACATGACCATCAATCACCTGGTTCGCAGCTTTGCCTTTGGCTTGATGGGATTCGCTTTTCTGTCCTGGCTGCCGCTGATCATTGGTATGGTGGTTGCCAGCGTGTTGGGCTCCTGGATCGGTACGCGCTTGCGCGGGTTCCTGCCCCAGCGAGATTTTCAGTTCGCCTTTAAAGTGCTGGTGACGCTGCTGGCGTTCCGGATGATCGCCTTACCGCTATTGCCGGTGTCCTCATGACCGGCCTGTCGGACGGTCAGAAAGGGACGCTCTTCGGAATTACGGCAAACCTGATCTGGGGCCTGGCGGCACTTTACTGGATACAGACAGAACCGGTGGACGCTCGCGACCTGCTCGCTCACCGCGCTTTCTGGTCGGTACCTGTGGTGGCCGTGTGTCTGCTCTACCTTGGACGACTGGGAAGCACCCTGTCATTGTTCCGGCAACCACGCGTTATTGGCATCATGGCGCTTGCGGCCCTGTGTAGTGCCTCCAACTGGCTGATATTCCTGTGGGCAGTAACCAACGACAGAGCCACGGAGGCCAGCCTCGGGTACTTCCTGCTTCCCCTGTTTAATGTCGTCGTAGGCCTGACACTGTTTCGGGAGCGGATTGGCACGGCTCAGACCGCGGGCGTTCTGTTTGCCGTGATTGCTGTCGGTGTACAGATATGGCATCACGGTGGGCTCCCGATGGTGGCTCTGGGGCTGGTGTTTTCCTTCGGCTGCTACGGCGCGATTCGCAAGGCTGTGTCGGTCGGTGCCACCGAGGGTTTGTTTCTCGAAACCGTAATGATGTGGCCGATGGCAGCGACCTGGCTGCTGCTTCGTGACTGGGGTGGCCTGGGCGACTACGGGCTGAAAGTTGATCTGTTCCTGCTCGGCGCCGGGGTGTTTACGGTGGTGCCCTTGATCGCCTATGTGGCGGCCAGTCGCATGCTGCCGCTTACCGCCCTGGGGCTGGTGTTCTATATCGGCCCAACGGCACAGCTACTGGTGGCAATTTTTGCTTTTGGTGAACCCTTTGACTTGATACAGGGACTGGCCTTTGGTCTGGTATGGGCAGGGCTATTGATTGTTACCGTCGACGGGTTTCGGCGTGCCCGGCAGCTGGACCGCCTTAACATTGAAGCAGTGACTGCGCGAACAGACTCGTCCTTATGAAAACGACACTTCTTTTGATCAGCTTACTGTGCCTGGCCGGCTGTGCCGGAAACGAAGCGAGCCCGGCTTCCCCCGGCGGGTGGGATGCCGACCCGCGACCGTTGGGCAAGACGCTGGTGTATGAATGCCTGGGAACTGATTTTGTCGCGCGCGTGGGCCCGGGCGAAATGGCGATCTGGCTGGACGACCGCTACCTGGTATTGTCCCGACTGCGTGATACGCGAACCATTAGCTACCAGGAAGCGGATGTTATCTATGAGCAGCGGGGCGCCAAAGTAACCTTGCGCGCAGGCGGGCAGACGTTTCCTGACTGCCAGCAAGCGCCAACGCGGGCGCCCTGGGAAGACGCGCGCCGTCGAATGGTCGACTTTCGCGCGGTGGGCAATGAACCTGGCTGGCATCTTGAAATTCAAAACGGGCGACAGCTTTTGTATGTCGGCGACTATGGCATGCAGCGAGTTATGACGCCCGACCCAGGCGTAACTTCAGAAGCGGGCAATGCTGTTTATCACGCAGTCACTGAAAGCAGCGAACTGCGCGTGGAAATTGCCGACCGGGAATGTGTGGACACCATGAAAGGTGAAAGCTTTCCCCAGAGTGTCAGTCTAGTGGTGAATGGCCGCGCTTTGGACGGGTGCGGTATGTATCTGGATCACCCCTGGGAGTGATTCCCTTTCATTGATTGATGTCAATGTCGCTGGGCAGCGGCACTCCTAGACTACGCAGCAGTTGGCATGGCACCGCCATGCTGTGGGGAAGAAAAACTAGGAGTGAATCATGAAACGTCTGCTGATGGCAGCGACTGTAGCTGCTCTGGCGAGCGGCAGCCTGTTGGCACAGGCTCACAATGAAGGAGACATCATACTGCGACTTGGCGCTGCAACCGTTGCGCCCAATGAAGACAGTGATCGCATTACATTGCCCACGGAACCACCCACGGTTTTGCGGGGCGTTGAAGTCGACGACAACACACAGTTGGGCATTATCCCTGTGTGGATGATTACCGATGACTGGGGGCTCGAATTATTGGCGGCAACGCCTTTTGAGCACGATATAGATCTCAGGGGTACCGGATTGGCAGCTGGATCCACCAAGCATCTGCCACCCACTCTCAGCCTGCAGTGGTATCCAAGGGGCGGCAAGGATGGCTGGCAACCGTACGTCGGCCTGGGCCTCAACTACACGTATTTCTTTGATGAAGAACCCGACAGCGATCTCGAGGGCGCGCTGGGCGCGTTGCTAGGCGCGGAACGGGTTGATCTTGAGCTCAGCGATTCCTTCGGCCTGGCCGCGCAAGCGGGAGTGGATATTCCCCTGGGGGAGAAATGGGCCATCAATGCAGGCGTCTGGTACATAGATATCGCCACGGAAGCGACCGTTAAAACCGACGTGGGTCGCGTGAAGTTTGATGTCGATATCGACCCCTGGGTTTACAACATCGGTATCGCCTACAAGTTCTGATCCCTGCGCTGGCGGCTCACCTACGACAGCGCAGTGCCTGGCCCCGTCATGTCATGACGGGGCCTTTTTAGTGCGCGCTGATTATTATTGGGGGAGGCTGAAAACTCCGAACAGCGCAGCATGGTCCGAGAGGTCGCGCCAGTGGCCCTGGTGTTTGCGTTCACAGTAGCGCGGCGTCAAACCGCGAAAGTAGATGCGATCCACCGGTAGAACGGGGGCCCAGACCGGGAAAGATTTGGCGTGCTCGCCGGTGAGAGCCAGGAACAGTTCGTCCAGTTCCAGGTCGCTGCGCAGGTGGCGCTCGGCGCGCTGGCGCCAGTCGTTGAAGTCGCCGGCGATGATGAGAGGTTCATCCCGGGGTACGTGTTGATCGATGCGCCGGACCAGCGTCTTGAGCTGTTCTTTGCGCTCCTGCTCCAGCAAGCCCAGGTGCACGCACAGTGTGTGCAGTCGCGTGCCAAGCCTGGGTATCTCGATGATGCCGTGCAGAATGCTCCTGCTGGAGCGGGGAAACACCGATACGTCGATGTTTTCCCAGGCGGCGAAAGGGAACATACTCAAAATGGCGTTGCCATGGTCTCCCTTGCGGTAGATGGCGTTACGGCCGTAGGCGTAGTGGGGCCAGGCCAGATCTGCCAGGTACTCAAAATGAGGTTGGTCGGGGTAGGAAAAACGCCGCTGTTTGGCCGGGCTCTTGATTGCAGTACCGTGAATTTCCTGCAGGAAGACAATATCCGCGCCTGTTTCCGCGATCCGTTGCCGCATTGAGTCCAACACGAAGCGACGGTTGCCGGTGCAATAGCCCTTGTGGATGTTGTAAGTCAGTACGTGAATTTCGTCGCGCACTTTAATCCCGTTCTCCCCTGCGCCGGGCGTCACCGCGAGCGTGACTGGCGATAGCACGACGTCCCCAACTCACGACATAGTCAATCCCGCTGATCAGTGCAGTGGCAATGACCAGCAAGGCGGCCGCAAACAGCAGCGGCGGTGGGAACTGGGGTATCAGCGCCGCGCACAAAACCAGGATCCCGTAGCTGATCTGGACGAAAGTGTTGGTCTTGCTCATCGCACTGGGCTCGACTTCGAGTTCGTCAATGAGCCCGTGATAGGCAGTGGCACCAGCCAGGATGATGCAATCGCGAGCAACCACGACCACGGCAACCCCCCAGGGTACCAGGCCGACGATGGCCAGGCTGATGAACACCACAAGCATCAGGGCCTTGTCAGCCAGGGGATCCAGGATGGCTCCCAGTCTGGAGTAGGCGTTGAGGCGGCGAGCCAGCCAGCCGTCAATGGCGTCAGTTAGCCCCGCCAGCACGCCCAGTGCCAGGGCAGGTCCATACTGCTGCTGCAGGATCAGCCAGCCTACCGGTACTGCCAGCAGCAGCCGCAACAGGGTCAGTGCATTGGGGATCATTTGCAGCATTGACGTCACATCCCGTGAGCCCAATTCCGAAAAGCCATCGCTGTGACACCTTGTATGTCTTTACAGGGTGCACTTGTTATTATCGCATGTCAGATCACAGTCGCCGCAAACGGGAGAAAGCCTTGATCCTGGAAACCATGACCTACCGCAAGCATAAGCTGTCCGTGGATGGCTATGACATCGCTTATGTCGATGAGGGGCAGGGCAGGCCTGTCATCCTTCTCCATGGGAATCCGACGTCTTCCTTTCTTTGGAGAAACGTTGTGCCAGAGCTTGCGGGCAGCGCACGCGTTATCGTACCTGACCTTATCGGGCAGGGGGATTCAGCCAAATTACCGGTGGAAGACGGTCCCGATCGCTATAGCTTTGAGGTGGTTTATCACTACCTGGAAGGTTTACTGACGGGTCTGGGTATTGTTGAAGACGTTACGCTGGTGATTCACGACTGGGGCAGCGCCCTGGGGTTTCACTGGGCCAGGATGCACCCCGAGGCGGTGCGCGGAATTGCCTACATGGAGGGCATTGTGCGCCCTGTCAGCTGGGAGGAATGGCCCGAGGCCGCCCGGGGTATTTTCCAGGGATTCCGTTCAGAGAAGGGCGAGGACCTGGTTCTCAATCGCAATATGTTCGTTGACGCAGTACTGCCCAACTCGGTCATTCGAACCCTGAGCGACGCTGAGATGGAAGCTTACCGCGCGCCCTTCCAAACGCCTGAAGATCGGCAACCGGTACTCAACTGGCCGCGGCAGATTCCCATTGCCGGCGAACCTGCCCAAATGGTCGAGCTGGTGCAGGATTATGCCGACTTTATGACCACGGCCGAGTTCCCCAAGCTCTTCATCAATGCTGAGCCTGGGTCTATCCTCACTGGAAGTCAGCGCGAATTCTGCCGCAGTTGGCCGAATCAACAGGAAGTGACGGTAAAAGGCCTGCACTTTATCCAGGAAGACTCGCCTGTAGAAATTGGCCGGGCGGTAGCCGCCTGGCTGGAGAACATTTAACCCAATAAACGGAGAGCCCCATGGCTGATGCCCCGGCATTTGTAGTTGCTAATTTTGTTATTGAAAATGCAGACGAGTATCGAAAGTACGAGAAAGGATTTTTCCCAATTCTCAAGAAGCACGGCGGAGAATTCTTTACCTACGACGACAGCCCGGAGACGCTCGAGGGTGCCGACCCGCGACCCGGCCGGGTTGTTCTGTTCAAATTTCCGAGCGAGACAGCAGCCCGTGATTGGTACAACGACCCCGAGTACCAGGCATTGTCAGAATTTCGGCGCGCGGGCACAGATCTTAAGTTTCTCACCCTGATTCACGGTTTGCCTCCCAGGGGATAGCCCTCGCTCAATGATGGTGGTGCTCGTTAGTTTCGGCGGCGGGCCCTGCCAACAGGTGATCACTGTGTGACCAGGTGAGATAGAGCGTCCAGCCCCCGGCCGCTATCAGGCAAATGGCGATCAGCTTTTTCAAACCCTGCCGGTTCAGCAACTGCCTGGCTTTGTCGGCACCCAGGCTGGTTGCGAGCATGGCAGGCAATGTTCCGAGGCCGAATGCCAGCATGAGCACTGCCGAGCGAACCGCATCCTGGGTGGTTGCTGACCACGCCAGGGCACTGTAGATGAGCCCACAGGGCATCATGCCCCAGCACAGCCCCAAGGCCAGCGCCTTGCTGGGCCGGTCGACGGGTAGGAATTTGGCGGACCAGCGCTGGACCGGCCGCCATAGCACGGCGCCGCCGCGCTCGAGCCACTGCAGGCCCAGCCACCAGTTGGCGATATATAGCCCCATTCCGATCAGTAGCAGTCCCGCCAGGTACCGCAAGCCAATCGTCCACAGAGCGATATCAATGGAGCCGGCCGCCAACCCAAGCGCGGCACCCAGGACTCCGTAGCTGGCCAATCTTCCGCCGTGATAGGCGAGGGTGGTGACGGTCGACGACTGACCGCCGAGGTTCAGCGCAGCGGCAATCCCGCCGCACATACCCAGGCAGTGTCCTGCACCGGCCAGGCCAAGACCAAAAGCTGTGACCAGTTCACTCGTGATCAACGCTTATCCTGCTCCGTCTCTTCAGACGTGGAATCTTCATCCTCAGCCAGGATCTTCCAGGCCTCTTTATCAAGATCGTCGTACTGCCCGCTGTCGATCGCCCAGAGCAGCAGCCAGATAGCGACAGCGCAGAAGAACAACGCAATTGGAATCAGGAAGTACAGGCTATCCATGAGACCTCAGCCTGAGGGAGTTACCTACTACCAGGAGTGAACTCAGGGACATACCCAGGGCGGCAGCCCAGGGAGGAATGTAGCCAAGGGCTGCCAGGGGAATGGCCGCCGTGTTGTAGCCAAGTGCCCAGGCAATATTCTGGTGCAATACGGCTCGCACGCGACGCGCGTGTTGCCAGGTCAGCGTTATTGCATCGAGATTACCATTCATCACCACGAAATCGGCCTGCGTGCGGGCCAGCTCGGTGGCGCCCGCCACCGCAATGGAGGTATCCGCCGCACCCAGCACCGGTGCATCATTCAGCCCGTCACCGATCATGCACACAACACCGCCGCCTCTCTGTATTTTTTTAACCGCAGACAGTTTCTCAGCAGGCGACAGCTCGCCGCTGGCCTGTTCTATTCCCAGGGCCTGGGCCGCCCGGTCGACGCGCGCCTGCCTGTCACCGGACAGGATCGCCAAAGCGCAGGGAGTGGTGCATCGCAACGCCTCTACCAGCGCTGGTGCTTCAGGCCGAAGCCTGTCATCCAGCGCAAACCAGGCAGCGCTGCCGTCACTGCTTGTCAGCGCGACCCAATAGGCGAGATCGTCCGGCGGTGACGGGAGCTCGCTCAGCAAGGCCCGGCAATAGGTTTCGCTGCCCAACCTTATCGTGTGACTATCAAGTTGGGCTTCCAAACCGGCGCCGGCGATGTAGTTGACATCGGTGATACGAGCATCCTCCTCGAGACCGCTGAAAGCACGCGCAG
>Ga0213866_10001787_pt1 | contig 15756 bp, 16 predicted proteins | sample PICome_11_FD_160079 | JGI IMG/M metagenome (GOLD analysis project Ga0213866, IMG submission 160079) | Coastal seawater microbial communities near Pivers Island, North Carolina, United States - PICO284 | ecosystem: Environmental > Aquatic > Marine > Coastal | place: USA: North Carolina...
CCTGATATTTCCTGCCTGAAATATGTCGTCGGCAATTGCATTATAAAGTATTTCAGATTTATCATCTCCTTTGGGTGAAAAGGAGAGCGATCATGTATATGGACGAATTGGACAGGGGTCGTTTGCGTGACATGCAAATGAAGATTATGGAAAATGTGGCTGCCTCGGCGCTGATACCCTTAATGCGGATTGGCGACGAATTGGGACTATTTACCGTGCTTGCCGATAAGGGGCCAATGGATATCAAGAGCTTTGCGGCTGCGGCCGAGATTGATGCGCGCTATTGCGAGGAATGGGTGCTCGCCATGTGCGCCGCAGGTTATTGTTCGCATAATGAAGCGATTGACGAATTTTATCTTTCGCCCGAGCAGAAAGCGGTTTTTGCCTACGAAGACAGCCCTGCGCTAATGATTGGCGCTTATGATTTACTATCTGGCAATATTCATTCCATTGAGGATGTGCGAGAAGCCTTCAAGACAGGAGGTGGAGTCGACTATGGACGCGCGCATCCGTGCATTTTTCAAGGCACGGCGCGGTTTTTTAAGCCGTCTTATGCGACCAATCTCGTTACAAGATGGTTGCCCAAAGTCGAAGGCGCGGAGCATGTTCTCAATGGCGGGGGCAGTTTTGCGGATATAGGCTGCGGCTTTGGCATATCGACTCAAATGGTCGCTGAGTCTTACCCCAATGCGAAAGTTTTTGGCTTCGACATTCACGAACCGTCAATTGATGCGGCCAAACGCTATGCAGCTGAGGCGGGGCTTGAAGGCCGAATTGATTATCAGGCTGCTGATGCGAAAAGCTATGAGGGCAGCTATGATATTTTGGCATTTTTTGATTGTTTACACGATATGGGCGACCCGCTAGGAGCCGCGCGCTATGCCGCGCAACATTTGAATGATGATGGCACTGTCATTCTGATTGAGCCATCCGCTTCTGATGAACGCAGCGAGAATATGAATACAATTGGGCAAATGTATTATTCGTTTTCTACAATGGGCTGCGTGCCAACGTCCAAATCCCAGGAGGTCGGTCTGGCGCTAGGCGCGCAAGCCGGGCCGAAAAAGCTCATCGCTGTAATGAACGAGGCAGGTTTTTCGCGCCATGAAGTTGTATTCAAAAATGCAAGCAATATGGTCATTGCGTGCCGAAAATAAGAGGCCTTGCATTGGTCACGAACGGCTGATTTGCGTCACTCTTGCCAAGGCCTCTTCATCTCCCAGTGATGAGCCTTGCACATCAAGACCTAACGCATATTCTGGCGGAACAAGTTCAGGCGTCTCGCCGGGTGCTCCCGGTGGAGTGTAGTAGCCGAGTGCATATTGGCCCATTGTGTAGCCAGCCAATGCTTGCAATTCTGGCGAAAGCTGTTTTGCCATTTCCGGAGGGCAAGTGAGGTATTGGTTTTCTTCTTGGCGCAGCCAGCCAAGCGTATATGTGATATTGATGCCAATGCGGTCAGACTGGCTTTTGTTTTCACCGCCTCCATGAAACACGGAGCCCGAATAAATCAGCACTGATCCGGCTTTCATTTCCGCCTGACAAATTTGTTCAGGTCTGATTTGGGTATCATCCGCCCAATCGGTGCTGCCTGGCACAACTTGGGTCGCGCCATTTTCTGTCGTGAAATCAGTGATGGCCCAAATTGTATTAAATTGTGGCTCAACATGCGCTAGATGCTTGCCCCAGGCCCAGCGATCACGGTGAATGGTCTGAGCTGTTTCGCCGCTGCGAATGCGAATGATTTGGGTGAGGTGTAGTTGAATCCGTTCGCAGTAAGGAGCTAAAAAGTCATTGCAAGGTGCCAAAATTCGAGGATCAGCGATAAGCTCACGGCATTTCTCCGATCTTAACATTAATCCACCTGTGCGGGTTGTTTTGCGACCACTAAAATCATCCTGACCATTGGCGGTTGCATCCATATAGGGGTCGGTCTCGCCTCGGAGCGCCTCAATAAAACCGGCATCCAAAACATTGTCGAGAATAAGCGCGCCGTCGGTTCTTAGCGTATCGATAATAGTTTGTTTATCAACATTGCTTTTAAAATGTTTCAGTGTTGTCATTTCCCAGACCCCTTAATTTAATTGTTCATTCGACAACGGCAATAACCTTAATTTCAATATGAAAAGACGGGTCCACCAATTTATTTACGCCAATCAATGTTTGACATACCTCTGGGGTTTTACCGTAAATCTCAGAACGGGCGGCGAACAGCTCCCCAGCCCTTGCCATGCAATTAGCCACATCTGTAACAAACCAGGTTTCGTCAACAATATTGTCCATTGTTGCGCCAAATTCACCTAGTACTTTTTCAACATGGCCATAAGCCAACTTCATTTGCTCGAGAATATCTATCGGGGCAACGCCATTAGCATCAGTGCCGATTTGGCCGGAAAGATATAAGGTATTTCCTACCTGTACGCCCTGGCTGAATAACTCTGCATAAGGGCCATCCCGAAACAATTTTTTTTCAATTGTCATCTCCCTGCCTCCGATTGTTGGTGTTTCAATCAATTAATCATCGCGCTAATGCCGTGGCGGCACAATAGATTTTCATCTTAAATGTGATCAGAATGTAGAGATGCGAGAGGGGATTGCCGAGCAGGCATGCGCAAAGTTAGTAGATAAAAGGCAAGAGGCGCCATTTCACTCGAGAAATGTAATCTGAATAGCCGGGCAAATCTCTAGCTAGCGTCTTTTCTTCAATCTGTATTCTGTAAATTGCGCTGGCGGTGAGCGCCAATAAGGAGAAGGCTGTTGCGGCATAGCTGCCCAGAAACAAACAAGTGCCTGCCGTAAACAATATAAACCCCAAATACATAGGGTGGCGGAGCATGCCATAAAGGCCGCTATCGGCCAGCCGGTGACCGGCTTCTTTCTGAATATGGATTGTCGGCGCGGCATATTCATTATGCAGCATGGACAGGAAGGTAATGACAAAGCCGAGTAAAAACACGGCCATGCCCATTGCCTGAACTTTTGGGTCTGCTATTCCAAAAATCTGCCAATCAAAAACATCTTTTGCGGCAAACATAATCGGCAAAGCCAAGGCCGCCGCCATCAGACTGAAGGCTAGCCTGTCCGCCGGGGCTTGCGCTGCCGGTTTGGCGCGCATGCGCGCCTCCAAAGCAGCAGGCCGTGCCAGCAATAAATAGGCGGAAGACACCGCCGCCGCACAAGCAAAAACCTGCAACCATATTTTCCCCATTGACCAATCAAATGTGCCAATGGGCAGAAATATCAGCGCCGCAAACAAGGCCAATTGCGTGCAAATACCGATACATGTTTTGACGCACAAAACCATTAGGGGGATTTATTTGCAATGGCCTTGGCCGTGGCGGCCAAGTCAGTGATGGCATCAAAATTACCGGCCGCTATTTCCGAAGCCGGTGTCAACCAACTTCCGCCGCAGGCAATCACCGATGGCACGACCCGTGCCTGTTTCAATCCTGCAATGAGTTTTTCTGACATTTTGATACCTTATAAGCATGTAGGGAGGCGGCATATATCCGAACATACCTCATGTAATAGACAACACAACGTCAGATAGCAGAAATCACGCCTCTTGTCTCTATTTTGGTCTTGGGAAATATCAGCGGTGTGAAAAGCCCGCGGCAAGGCTCAAAAGTAATAGGCGAGGCGGAAGCGGAAGAAATCTTCATCAGCCATTGCTGCGGCATAGGGGTCGCCATCGCCGATTTTATCCTGAAATCGTGCCTCGAATATAGCCTTGAAATCGCGCCCGATGCGGCGCTCAGCCTCCACTGAAATGGCTGTGCTATCTGTGTCCAAATCGACCAGCCCGCCAAGCAATATGGCGGTTGATTGCGTATCATTGGCGGTCCAGCGCAGACCAATGCCAATATCATTGCCAAATGGGTGCGGCGCTTCGGCTTCGCGCTCGTCATACATATATTCGACCACCAGCCCCAAATCAGTGCCGGTATTGAACAAGTCATAGAAAGTATATTCAAACCCGCCCGTGGCGCGGAAAGTCTCGACTTCTTCTGTGTCCATGCGCAATGTCGGGCGATTGCCGGTTTGGGGGTCGGGCAGCTTGCGATTTTCACGAGACTGTATCGCCTCAAGTTTGAGCAGCCATGAGCCAAGCGTCGCCTGCACATCCAGCCCCAGCTGGTGGTAAAGCGCATAATAGGCCTGCATCATGGGTAGATTATGCGGCAAGTGCTGTGGTTGTTGGTCGGGCGCGGCCAGCAATAATTGCGGCTCGCGTGCTGTGCCGTCAAACCAGTGCAAGCCGAAATCAAACGGCCCGATATAATGCTGATAGCGCAGCGCATAATCTTTGGGAAAGCGCCGTTTATCGCTCTCAAAATGGGTGGTGCCGTCATCGACAATAAAACCGGCATTGGGCCGTCCGGTTATCGGGTCGGCAAATTGCCGGATGCGGAAATAGGGCAGGGCATAGGCGCTCAGCGTTCCATAATCACTGGCATAGGAGAATTTGACCATAGGCTGACCGAGCTTTTGCTCGCCATCAACACTTTCCACATTATCGGTCTGGTTGATAATATCGACCAAATGCAAAAATTCGGTTACGCCCCAAAATTCTTTATCGACACCAATGCTGACCTCAAAGGCATTATTGACATAGCGATATTTTGCTTCGCGCAAATCAAAATGGCTGCGCTCATGGTCGTGCTGGTCATAACGGGCGAATGGCGTAACAATCAACGCATGGGTGCCATCTGGTGCCAGCAAGCCCATTTCAAATTCGACAGCCAAAGCGGCGAAATCTTGCTCGGCTTCCGCATGCCTGCCCGCTTCGGGAAAGCTGCGCAGTTCAAGCTCGACATTGCCCTTAAGGTCAATATCCATCGCCATGGCAAGGCCGGGCGCCAATATCAGGGCAAGCGTAAATTTCAAGCCGCGCCCATATAGGTTCATGGCGCGGCGCCATGCCATGGCTCAGCGGGCCCTTTTCAAGCTGTTGCGGGTAAAATCAGAGGCGCTCAAACCGGTCTGGAAGGCGTAATTCTCCCACCGCAATAAGGTGGTTTTGCGGGTGACATGATTTTCCATAAATAATTCATGGGCGCGCCAATATTTGCCGAGATATTGCTGATAATCGCCAAAAGTCAGCGTTTTTAGCAGCGCATTCTTGCGGTCATAATAAACCACTTTGCGGGTCTGGTAATCCGTAGTGTCAGTCCAGGCAATAGTGCGCGTATAGCCCGAATGCTGATAGAGCGGGCGACGTTCAACCACATGGCAAGTCAGCGCACCACAGGGCTCATCGCGCAGCCATTTATAGCTATATTTGCCCACTTCCTGCGAAGAGAAATCTTCATAGGCAAATTCCGATCCCATAAAGGGCCCTGATTTATTGACCGAGCTGATGCGTTTCACGCGCTTTAGCGCCGGCAAATACATCCATTGCTCATCGGGCTCCAGAATATGCGCATAGGTCAGCATGGCTGTGCCTGCAACATCGGCGGGGCGGTCGAAAATCATCATTGACCAGTCGCCGTCACTGGCATCCTTGTTCTCAAGCGTGTTAAAGCGCAAGCGACGCTGGCTTTGGTCGCCATTGGCATTGGTCAGCACCATTTCCATCTCGCTGGTCGTGTCACCAAAGCCAAGATTGGTGGCATCGGTGATTTCGGCAATGGCCTTGCCGCGCGCTTCCGGATTATCGGCGCTCGGCAGGCCGGCGCGTTCGGCCATTGCCACGCCCGGCAAAAGCAGAAGGGCGGCAGTGACAATCTGTGTCAATTTGAAATGCAAAGACATGACATATTTCCTTTCATATCGATTATTCAGCAGCTTGCGCGGCGCTGTCAGCAGGCGGCTTTAGCGGTGCGCCAGGGTCACTGCGACCGTCAATCCACATGAGCAAGGCGGGCAGCAGTAAGAAATCCAGCGCCAGCGCCGTCAAAATCGTCAGCGCCACAACCCGGCCGAGCATGGCATTAATCAGGAAGGGGGATAAGGTCAGCACCATAAAACCGGCTATCAACACAAAACTGCACACCCAAAGCGCCGTGCCCACGGTCATAAAACTGTAGCGCACACTGTCAATAGAGGAGTAATTCAGGTCAAGCCGCGCATGGCGATATTTGCTTAACATGTGAACCGTCGCATCAACAATAAGCCCAATGGCGGTGGCGGCGACAAAGGCTGTCCAAAAGCCGACCTCATATTTATACAGCGAGAAAAAGCCCATGGCGACAACCGGTGGCGCAATATTCGGCACAAGGCTGATAAGTCCCAATCGCAAGCTGCGCAGTGCCAGCATCAAACAAGCCGATATTAAAATAAAGGCCAGCAATGTGCCGGTGGTCATGGCGTTGAAATTACGCTCACCAATATAGGAGAACATGACCGCCTGGCCGGATGGCTCAACATGCATGCGTTCGGGCGTATTGGCTTTCAGCCAGTCAAGCGCGCGGGCGCGCAGCACTTTCATTTCGGCGGTCGATAAATCTTCCAGTGTCACCACCATGCGCGAGGCCGATTTATCAACATTGAGTTGGTCATTCAAATCAAGCCCGTAAGGCAGCGACATTTCGTAAAGCAAAACATATTGAGCCGCCAATTGGCGGTTTTCCGGCACGGCATAAAAGCTTTGTCGGTCGCCATTAAAGGAGCGGTTAATGCGTTTGACGACATCGGAAAATGCGGCGACATGCACCACTTCGGGTTGCTGGCGCATCCAATTGGCAAAAGCATCAAGATGGGTGAGATAGGCCGGGTCGGAGACCGCGCCAATATCCCCGCTTTCAAGCGAATAATTGATAATGTAAATGCCGGTCAGATTATCCGCCGCCCAATCGGAGGCTTGGCGGAAATCAACCCTTTCATCAAAATACTCAACAAAACGGTCATTAAAAGTCAGGCGCGGCAATAATGCCGTGCCGATAAGGGTTAAAGCCAGCATGGCCAGCATCAGCGGGCGGCGCTTGGAAATGACCAGATTGGCCAACCATTCCATTGAGCGGCTTTGGCGGTCAACAACGGCACTGGCTTTCATTGGCATAATGGTCAGCAGAGCCGGGAACAGCGTCATTGACAATATCCACGCATATATTGACCCAATGCCGGCAAAAGTGCCGAGGTCACGATAGGGTGGGGCGTCTGAGAAATTCAGCGAGAACAGGCCAATCGCCGTCGTCACCGAAGTCAGAAACACCGCTTGCGCATTGATTTTCAGGCTCTCAATAATCGCTTCGCGCTTTTCCATGCCCGCGCCTTGCGACACCAGCGCGGTAATCAGAATATGCACACAATCAGCCACGGCGACGGTCAGAATAATGGTCGGCGCGCCCGAGGCTGGCGGGGATAGCGGCATGCCAAGCCAGCCGCCGGTTCCCATCGCCGCACCTGCTGCCAATGTGACGACAATCATGGTGGCAATGGTGGCAAACAGCTTGCGCGTGGTGATAATCAGCACCAGCGCAATAATCACAAACATGGTCGGTGTCAGCGTCTTCAAATCACCCTGTGCGGCTTCGGAAAACGCATTGGACAACATTTGCGAGCCGGTCAGCTCAATGCGTATGTCGGGATATTTCGCGCGCATTTGGGCATGAATTTCCCGCGCCTTGTTGACAATGGAATTGGTGGCCACCACATCATCTGTTGGCGGGCGCAAGGAGACCAAAACGGCTGCTGTCTTTTTGTTGGTTGACATTAACCGGCCCGCCAGCAAAGGCTCGTTCAGCACCGTATCCTCAACATATTTAATGCGCGCCTCGTCAATATCGGCCAATGACGGCACCAAATCGCGCACTTCCAAATCATCCTCACCAATAGCCCGCGTATTCTGAAAATTGGTCAGGCTGTCAACGCGGGTTGAAAAGGGGATTTGCCAACCGGCATCGGTCAGCTCATAGGCCAGATTAAGGGCTGTGCGACTGGTCGCATCGCTGCCATCTTTGGGCTGGTAAACGAAGAAAATCGTATCAGGGCTGGAATAGGTGCGTTCCAATTCCTCAAAAGCGGTCAGATAGGGATTATCATTTGAGAAAAAATAGCGATAATCATTGGTAAAGCGCAAATGCTGGCCGCCGGCAAGGGCGGCCAAAGACAACAGCAATGACAGGGCAATCACAATAAAGGGATGGCGGGTAACGAACGCGCCATATTGTTGCATTGTAAATTTCATGGTCGAACTCTCCGTTATTAGGGAAGATATATGCCTCGACTTTGATGGGGCAATTACGGTTTTACGATAATGCCTTCTTCAGCCCGCAAATCGCCTTTTACCACACGGTCATAGATTGGTGCAAATTGCGCCAGCCCCGATGTTTCATGCACATTCATCCATTTGCCGGCATGCGCCATGCCATCGGCCAAAAATCCGGCGACTTTTTGGTTGAAATCATCCGACCCCCATTCTTTGGCCCGGCGCGCAATATGGCCGGGCGCAAAAAACATGGCGCTGCGCTCACTGATAAGTTGTCCGGCGGCCGGGTCTTTTTTTGTTTGCCTGTTGTCCCAATGGGTCAGGCCGACATTGTGACACCAGCGCATATTGTCGCCAAGCAGGCCATGGGCAGCGCCAATGACAGCCCGATTGCCTGACATATCAACCAAGACGGAAGGCTTATTGGGCAGCGTGTCGAGCCGGTCATAGCCAATCACATTGTCGTAGCTGCCGGTCTTTTCGACAAAGCCAATATTGCCCGGCGAAGTTAAGCCGATAATTGCCGGGCGCGGGCCGTCAATTTGCGACAGGCCAAAGGCGAGGCCAATGGCGGTTTTCGACGAGGCCGATAAAATAACCACTTGCTCGGCATCGCGATAATTTTCTTCTTCCAATGCGTCGCACAGACAAAAAGATGTGCCGTAAAGCGGGTTCAAAAGCGCGCGCAGATTGTCATTGACTGCATTGGCGCTGTCTTTGCCGAGCCGGTCATAATTATTATAAACGGCGGGCAAGTCAGCGCGATGGTGAGCGCCGTCAACAAAGCGCGCATCAGAAATGCGCATAGGCAGAATTTTCAGATAATCGGCCAGTGGAAAATAGCCATAGCAGCGTTCGCCGATTTCTATCACTTCATTTTTGCTGGCAACAACCTCGCCAAACCCCCAAACCGGCACAATGCCCCAATCGGCATTATCGGGCCCGGTCGCGTGCGGCGGAAAAAACTGCCAATAGCCAATTTGTGCACCAATAGCGGCATAGGTGACATTATTGGCAGTGAAGGAAAAGCGTTCCACTTTGAGCAATATCTCACCATCGGCCAGCGTAAAGTCGTCAATATCATTGCCGCAATCAACAAGGCGTGTGCGGGTAATATCGTTTTTATGTGTTTGAAATTCGGCCATATCGCCCCCCGGACTTAAGTCTCTATCATTGCGGCAAGCTTCATCAAATTGGCAACTGCCTTGGGCGCATTATCGCGCATTCGCATCAAAATTGCCATTTTTTCCGTATCATCCGGGCTGACATTTTGTGTCAGCTTGGTGAAGCCGTCGAGACGATTGGCCCGAATCCATTGCCGCAACGGCTTGTCTTGCGACCAATTAAATTGGTTCATCATGGCGGCCAGCGTCATAGGCACAAAATCTTCCGCATTATTGGGCAAGGGCACGACCGCGCAGAGCCGGTTTTTTTCTTCTTCCGTTTGATAATTGGCCTCGACATGGGCAATCAGCGAGCCGCTGAAAACCGGCATATAGCTGCGCACGGTTTGCGGCGTGATAATGTCACCGTTAAATACCGGCTTGGGCGACATTTGCACCATTGTGCGCGACAGGCTGGCCGAGCAATCAACATGCACAATATCCGCCTTGGTTGCTATCGCACCCTGTTGCAGCTTGATTTTATCGCTTTCAAGCGCCGTCACGCGGCCCATGCGGATGACATTTTTTATACTGCGCAAAGCTTCCAATTCCGGGCGGCTGACGGTTGCGGCATGAAACATTGTTGGCCAAACAGCCGGGTCAAGGCGCACAACACAGCCCGCCGCTTCAAGCCGTTCATACATGTCGTCAATCGTGCTTGCCTCGGCCAGTGCCTCGAATTGATTGGCCTGATTGCCGAAAGTATCAGCGAAAAACGCATCTGTATTTTGTGCAAATTCGCGCGGCAGCATCCAGCTATCGCGCGGCATAATCCATCTTATCGCATCGGGATGGACGCCGTTTTGCAATAACCACAGACACGCATCCATGCCGGTTTTGCCGGAGCCAATCACCACAAAACACGGCGGCGCTTCGGTCAGTTTCGGCAAATCATTGAGCGGCATAAAGCGCACGTCCTCGGCAATCGTAAAGGCGGGCGTATGCTCAGCCGGCACATCGACTGTCAGGCGCGTTGCATCGACCAATTTTTTATAAACCACTTTTGTTTCATGCCCGCCGGTCAGCGATTTGAACACGCCATCGCCGCGATAATCGCTCATCGGGAAATAGCGCACCCGCCCGCTAGGCAGCAAAGTCTGCTGCATAACATCGTCAAAATAGGCGCTGACTTCGGGGCCGGAGGCCAAATCATACAGACCTTTATTCAGGCCGATTTTATCCTTTTCAAAGCGGCTCAATTCGCGCGAGGCAACCCCAAAGAAAGAGGAAGGTTGATGCAGGCGAACAAAGGGATAAGCGACATTCCAATGACCGCCGGGTTTGGCGTGGCGGTCAATAATGACCATATCCGCCTCGGTCTCGCTGAGCAGCGTATCGGCAAACGCCATGCCCATGGCACCACTGCCGACAATCAGATAATCAGTTTCAAGCTCGACCATTGAAATCTCCTATTCTGCGTCAGATATAGGTCGAAGCAGGCCGCTGTCACCGAAAATAGGCCAGCGCCGCAAAAAGCTACGCAAAGTGAGGCGGCGTTTATCTGTTAAAATTGCGTATCGGCAATGGTGGTGCGGTGCAACAGGCGATCATGGCCGTCATAGCCGCCGGTTGCCGCGTGCAAAAGCGACCGGTTATCCCACATGACCAGCATGTTTTTCTGCCATTTATGCGAATAGATCAAATCCTCATGACTTTGCAGACCATAAAACTCAATCAGCAGCGCGTCGCTTTCTTCCTTTTCGTAACCGGCAAAGCCCTGAATATAGGAGGGCGAGGAAAACAGCGCCCTATTGCCGGTTTCGTGATGCGTGCGGACAAAGGGATGTTCGCGCTTTTCGCGTGCCTTTTCACTGGGCAGGATTTTCATTGAGCGCCCGCCTTGCTGGTCATCATCGCCATAAGCGCCATTGGGCGCATAGCCAAGCTCGGCGGAATGAATGGCAATCAGACTGTCGGCCTTGTCGCGCATATCATCGGACAGGCGCTCATAAGCGGCCACTTGGTTGGCAAACAGCGTATTGCCGCCAATGGGCGGAATGGTAATGCCGAACAGGCATGTGCCAGCCGGCGGCACTTCGAGGAAACTCCAATCGGAATGGAAAAATTCGGCAAAAATCGGCGTTGTCTCATCGGCATTGCGCTGAATGGCAGCGATATTTTCATGGCCGTCAATATGGCCGAAAAACGGGTCTTCGCCAAATGCGCCAAAGGCCAAGGTAAAGCGCTCCAAATCATCATCGCTCATAGGCTGGTCGGGAAAGGCAATCACCTTGTTTTCCAGCCAAATCGCGCGCAATTCGCCAGCCAAATCAGCCGATATGTCTTGCGTTAAATCTATGCCTGTTACGAATGCGCCACAGCTTGCGCCGGTTTTTTCGACAGTTATGCCCATGGTAATCTCCTCCCGTCACATCAAGGCTGTCCCGAATAGGCGCTTATGTCAAGCGTGCCATGCCTGACCGGATTGGCTTATTATTCGGTAATCACCATCACACCGGCATCAATCAATTGCTGCTGGTGCGCGTCATCATAGCCAAGGTCGGTCAAAATCTCGCGCCCGTGCTGGCCGAGTTTCGGGGCAGGGGTGTCGATATTGCTGGGGGTTTCGGAGAATAGCGCGGCGGGGCGCGCTTGGCGCACTTCGCCAAACCCGTCAAAAACGGTTCGGTCAATTGAGCCATTGGCAATGATTTGCTCATGCGCCATCAATTCCATACGGTCGAGCAGCGGGGCGCATGGCACGCCTTCCTCCTGAAAGCGGAGGAGCAATTCTGCGCTGTCCCATTTCTCAATTTCTTCGCCGGTCATTTGCTTGCGCGCTTCGGCATTGGCAACGCGCCCTGCGGAAGTGTCGAAACGCTCATCTTCCAGCCAATCCTCGCGTTTTAGCGCCCGGCACATGCCGCGCCATTCGGCGTCGGACACTGCACCGGCGGTGATGTAGCGATCCTTGGTTTTGTAAATCAAATCTTGAGTGCCCTGCAATTTACGCACGTCAAATTCATGTTCGCCATAGACCAGCCCGGCCATGCCTTCCGCCCAGAAAAACGATATCATCGTATCAAGCATGGACAGGCGAATATGCTGTCCTATGCCGTGGCGCTCACGGGCAAACAGCGCCGAAGAAACGGCCTGCGCGGCGGTCAGCGAGGTGACTTTATCAGCGATGATAATGCGGAACATTTGCGGGCGACCGGTCGCGCGGTCGGCTTGAATATCGGTCGCGCCCGACAATGCCTGTATAACAGGGTCATAGACCCGCGATTGGGCATAGGGGCCATTATCGCCAAAACCGCTAATCGATACATAGACCAGCTTGTCGTTCAGCTTGCGCATTTCCGCTTCGCCAAAGCCCATACGGTCAATCGCACCGGGGCGGAAATTTTGCATAAACACATCCGCCTCGGCGACAAGCTGGCGCAAAATCGCTTTGCCATCTTCCGATTTCAAATCCAGCGCAATTGATTTCTTGCCGCGATTGCATGAGTAAAATACCGCATTCACCCCATTATGCGGCGGTGCCATATGGCGCATTTGTTCGCCATGCACAGGTTCAACCTTTATCACTTCCGCGCCTTGGTCGGCCAGCATCATCGCGCCCATCGGGCCGGACACCATGCTGGTCAAATCAAGCACTTTAATGCCGTCAAGCGGGCCCATTGCCACCTCCAAATAAAATCGGGTAATTGATTGCCATCGCCTTTTGATAGGCCGGTCGTTCGGCAATTAGGGCGTGATAAGCCTGCACCGGTTCCGGCACATCAACCTCGTAAAAAACCGCCCAATCCAAACAAGATACAAGCATAATATCCGTTAGACCAAAGCCAATTTCAAGCACGGCCTGTTTTCCGTCAATATGGGCGGCCAGAACATCCATGTGCCGTTTCAGATAGGCTCTGGTGGCGGTCACCACATCGGGCGCTGCGCCGTAAATCTCGGTCAAATCGCCATGTCGGCGCATAACATAAAGCGCGGTCTCGTCAATCTCGCCATAAATATAGCAGCACCATTCATCTTCCTTTGTGCGCTCGTGCAGGCTTTGTGGCACGGCCACATTCTCTGCCGGATAGGCCGTCGCCAAATAACGGCAAATGGCAAGGCTTTCGGAAACAGCGACATCGCCATCGGTTAAAAACGGCACTTTCTGTTTGCGATTGAGCTTTGTATAGGCCTCGGTCTGGGTCTCGCCAGTGCGCGGCTGAATGGGGTGATGCACATAATCCAGCCCCAATTCCTCGGCCATCCAGACCGGCCGAAAAGTGCGCGCGGTTTCCGCCCCCCATATTTCAATCATATGTCGCTCCCCAATTGAAATATCAGCCTAGCCATTTTTTATGTGGCCTGCCAAGCAAATCAGATACCGGCAAAGCCATCTGGCGGTGGCGCGGGGGGCATAAATCGGTTACAAAGCGTGTGTTGCGTCGCTTGGAGGTTTTTATGGTCGCGTCTTTTTCCCTCTCAAATTACATGTTAAATCAGTTGGCAAAACTGAAAATCTTGCTGGCAAGCCTGTTGCTGGCCAGTGTCACAATCATGCCTGCGGGGGCGGACGACCATGCCGGTGGCAAGCCGACAGGGCGCGAGATTATGCGCGACGCTTATGCGCTGATGAATCACTTTCCGACCGTGATGGCGGAAATAGACCTGAAAGTTGAAAGCAAGGGCAAATCGCGCGAGCGCCAGCTTGTGCTGAAAACCAAGCACAGCGACGCCAATACCAAAATCATCGCCAAATTTACCGCCCCGGATTCGGCGCGCGGCGTCGGCTATGCCTCACTGATACCGGCCAGTGGTGCGCCGGAAAGCTGGATTTATCTGCCCTCGCTCGGTTCCTTGCGTAAGTTGAAGGGTAATGATGCCAATGACAGTTTTTTCGGCTCCGACTTCTCCTATAATGACATTGCCGGTCGCAGCCTCGACCAAGATACGCACCGCATTGTCAATGAAGATGAGCGCAATGTGTATGTTGAAAGCCGCCCGAAAGACAAAGACGATAATTATGCCCGGTTCATTTCGGTAATCCGCAAAAGCAATAAGACCATTCGTTCGGTGACATTTTTCGACAAGCGCGACCGCGAATTGAAGCGTCTGTCCAATAAGGGCTTTCAAAGCTTTGACGGGCTGCCGGTGATTGCCTATTCGGTGATGGAAAATCTGCAAACCGGCTCGGTCACCCATCTTGATCGCGGCGTGTTGCATATCAATGCCGAATTGCCCGACAGCGATTTCGGGCCGGATGCGCTCAAGCGATAAATGCTGTTAAGGCTCTGCCTCAGTTAAAGCGGCGGCGTCGCCCGCGCCGCTGTTCTTGCGGCGTGTCCTCCTGCAAATAGGTTTCCAGCGCGGCAAGCGGCTGCGGTGTCGCTATTTGCGTGAAAAATGCCGTTGCGCGCACACTGAGCCGACCCAAACGGGTGAGGGCGTTTATCTCCACCGGCGCGGCAAAGCCTGTATCGGCCAATTGCGCCCAATGCGTCTTAGCCGGTTTGAAGTCAGCGACGCGCGACATGGTGCGGCTGGAATAACCACCCAAAGGCTGCCAAGCCACAGTGCAAGCCTGAACATCCGCCTTAATCGGGAAGTCATGTGCGCCGACCGGCAAATTGGCGCTGCTGCTTGCCGTCAGCCGCGCCAGCCGTCGCCCGTCAAACAATTTTGTCTCGCCTCGGCACAGCGTTTCCAGCCTGTTATTCGCAAGCGGCGCGAGCAGGGCAAGAAACGGGTTGAGCGTATCGCTGCCCGCCATGTCAAAGCTGACCGGCGCGACTTGCTCGGCATCCGGCGGTGGCACATAGCCCGACTCAAAATCCACCGGTGCGCCATTGGCATAGCTGAGGCGAGTTGTTTTGATGACATTGTCGGAAATCCATTGCGCCTGCAAAGCGATTGGCACAAGCGCGCCTTCTGCGTGTCGCGCCGTTGCGCTTGAGGCAAAATGCGTGGTTGAAAACAGCCGCGCAATACCGGCCGAGGTCACATGCGCGCTGAGGCTGATTTCGCTGTCCGATATGTCGGCGCGCAAATCAGCGCGGCCAAACAATATGCCGCGCAAATATAATTCATATTCAGCTTTGAAATAGCGGGTTTCGGCCAAGGCGGGCGGGGCAAAAAACAGCCCAACAAACACGCCCAGCCAAATAAACGCGCCGCGACGCTTGCTCGGCTTAGCCGGTCTATTCGTCAACACTGCTGCGTTGTTGCAGGGGCAGGCGGAAGACCAGCCCGGTCTGCGGCTCGTCAAAGCGGGCGGCTTCAGCCAATTCGTCAAATATCGCATCCGCTGCGGCCTGCGGCACGATAAGGGTGAGAATATCATTTTCCGCCGCCGAGCCGAATTCGCGGAAGCGGAATAAATCCGTGGTGCGCGCTGTTTCCACATAAGCGCCCAGCACGCGCTCATCGTCGGCAAATTTGGCAGCCATGTCACCGCCTTCGCCCTTTTGCACAAATGCGCCAATTTCGTAAATCATGCGCCTTACTCCG
>Ga0213866_10001788_pt1 | contig 15751 bp, 33 predicted proteins | sample PICome_11_FD_160079 | JGI IMG/M metagenome (GOLD analysis project Ga0213866, IMG submission 160079) | Coastal seawater microbial communities near Pivers Island, North Carolina, United States - PICO284 | ecosystem: Environmental > Aquatic > Marine > Coastal | place: USA: North Carolina...
CTCAACTTTCATAAATTCATTAATGTCGCTAGCGTCGGAAACACTATCAACTGCTGCTTTGATTGTTGTTGCGTTAATTGTGTCCATAGAATGATCATGGACAATAAACTCTAAACTAGATTCGCCTGTACCAAGGTGTTTTACATTTGGAGAAATACGACCTCCAGTTTGTTTATTCAACGCTGAATAAAATTCGTGTATATCTCTATAACACTCTGCTTGTGTTGAATATACTTTAACTTGTCTTGTTTTTTTAGTCATTTTTTTTCCTTTATTTTTATTTTTTTTATACACTTATTATACAGGAAAAATGTCTAAAAGTCAAGTAAGAAATGAGTTTAAATAAGGCGCATTTTGTCGCACCTATAGGAGAACAAAACGTGAACGTTACTTTTGACATTATGCAGCCTTTCTTGTTATGTTATATGGAATATTAGCAGCGTCTAATCTAGCAAATACTGATTGACCAAATTTCCAGCCTTCTGGCATAGTAGTTCTTAGGCCTAAATCAACGTCTAGGTGTCTAGCTTGTTCTTTTGTTATATGATAAACAAATAAGTTATCTTTAATCATTTTAGCAACTTCTTCAACAGTAGCATTGTTGTCAAACATTCTATTTGCTTCATCAATTATTAAAGATACAGGAATAAGGTGTTCTCTCCAACTGTTTTCTTTTAAAGGTTCGTTTAAAGCAATAATAGGATCAGCACAATCAATCATCTTCTCTCTACTAAAAAAGCCTGTACAGTTTATAGTATGAAAATGTTTTAGAGTTGTAGCAACGTTCATATAATAATTGTTAAAATCAATTTTTCTGATTCTTCTACTTTCTAAAGTTAAGTTAATATTTTCAACTTCTTTAGCAAGTTCTAGCCAGTTTTCAATAGTAGTATATTCAACAATAGCACATAAGTTATCATAATATGGTGATACTTTGTAACTAGTAGGTTTGTTATAGCCTTTTTCTGTAAAATACTTCTTAACTTCATCTAATTCAGGATGGTTAAAAGCAGTTCTAATTTCATTATGAGTTTTAAAACATTTAATCTCATGTTTAAGATTTTTGTTATTAAGTCTAATATACATTAGGTTACTTTTAAGTTGCAACTCTAAATTGTAGCCTGATTCTTTAACAATGGGCTTAAGTTTATTGTATTGTTCTATTATTTGTTCTTTTATCATTATTTTTCTCTCTTTCATACATATAATATACACTAAAATTGACTAAAAGTCAAGGAAAAAACGAAGAAAATATGTTAAAAAAGTGTTGATTTTACTAGGTTTTTTAGGGTAGATACGATTCTACCCTAAAAATATACAACTTCTAGTTGATTTTTGATACTGATTCTTGTGGATTTGCAAGTGGCACTAAACCAAGTCCTAATAGATAACCTCTTTTACCAGATGCTCTTTTTGATGTAAACTCTTTAATGAATTTATCAAGGCCAGGAATCACGTCTCTATGTTGATCTTTTACATAAAAGAATAAAGGTCTACTAATAGGATATGATCCATCTTGTATACCTTCTAAAGATATTTTTACATTATCAATTTTGTGTGCTTGAATTTTATCTTTTGAGTTATCGTAATATGAAAAACCAAATATACCAAAAACTTTCTTATCTGAAACAAGTTTATTAATGATAAGTGTATCATTTTCTCCTACTTCAATAACTGCACCATCTTCTCTTAATAAGTTACAATCTTTTTTATTTACTTCTTTTATTTCTTTTGGGCATCCTTTAGACATTACTAAACTATTCCAAGCGTCTCTTGTACCACTTGTAGCAGGTGGTGTAAGAACTGCTATTTTATAGTCTGGTAAACTAGGGTCTATATCTGACCATTTTTCAGGATGAGAACCTTTAGCAGACATGGCCTCCCATATCTGTTCTTTTGTAAAGTTATAATTCTCTCCTTTTGCTGAACTAGCAAAAGCAATACCATCTAATCCAATTATTACCTGTGTTATATCTGTAACACCATTTTTCTTACATAATTCGATTTCTTTTGTTTTGATTGCTCTACTAGCATTTGATACATCTGGTGTATTAGGTCCGACACCAGCACAAAATAGTTTCATTCCACCACCAGTACCAGTTGATTCAATAACAGGTGTTTTATATCCTGTTTTACCAAATCTTTCTGCTACTACTGTTGAAAATGGGAATACGGTTGATGAACCAACAATTTTAATTTGGTCCCTTGCATATGATATAGTTGTCATCAGTGACATTATAAAAGCGATTAATAATAATCTCATCTTAAACTCCTTTGTTATAGACTTAAAATATTTAACATCGGAAAAGTCACTGTAATAAAAGTTTCATAATAAAGGTGGCCCGAAGGCCACCCTTTGGAAAAGTGAGAGAGATAGTTTAGGAATCGTCTTCCGCTAACTTGCTAAAATAAGACAAGTCATCAGTAGATTCATCCTCTTTTCCTACAGAACCATTAGTTTGAGGAACATCATTACTAATTGGTGGGAGATCAATATCCTCAACTGATTCTGTACTTCTTTGTCCAGTAAGAACCTTATTCAGTTTCTCTTTGAGTTCATCATAAGATTTAAAATTACTAGGATCAACGAAGGCCTTTAGAGCGTGTTGAGACTTCCACAAAGTATCAATCTCATCATCAGTAGGTTTTACTCTACTAACTGGCTCAAATTCAGATTTATCGTAGTTCCAATATCCATCAACTTTTCTGATTTTTAGTTTGAAGTTTGCACCTTCCCAAAAATCAAATGGGTTTACTGCCTTCTCATCTTCAAATTGTGGATTCATTGCTTCAGATATTTTGTCAAATATCTTTTTACCAAATTTGAATAAGAAAACTTTACCATCGTTCTCTGGATGTTTTGGATCAGAAACAACTAGAATATTAGAATAGTAAGATAACTTTCTTTTTCTTTTTCTAGCAATCTCTTTGTCTGCCTCAATACCTGTATTCCACAATCTAGTGTTTTCTTCACTAACAGGATCTTTTTGAGACAATGTTGTCAATGAGTTTTCAATATACCATTGACCACCTGGTCCTTGAAAAGCATGATTCCAGACTCTTTGCCATGGCAAATCTTCACCTTCAATAGCAGGTAAGAATCTAATCACAGCATATCCGTTACCAGATTTATCTAACTCTGGTTTCCAGAATCTATCGTCTTGGTATGACTTTTTCTTTTCAGGTTGTTCGATTGATTTTTCTAACTGTTTTGTTAGAGTGTCAAAGTTTGACTTTGACTTTTTTAGGGCTTCTAATGCACTTGACATTGTATGTATCTCCTTGTATGTATTGTTGTATGTATTAATTTAAATGTAATATTATTTATACACCTTTTACTGACAATCATCATTATTTTTATTAACATCTTCTTCATTTGATTTTTGCCATTTCTTATATCCTTTATACCACTCCTTAGGAGAGGTTATCTTAGGACCTGGTAAAGATCGTTTGATTTTCCATTCTCTAATTTTTTCACACTTCTCAACGATCCAGTCTAATAGTAAGTATATAAATCTGTCAAACATAATTCTTATTATATCACATTTTGCTCATTTTGTCAACAAGCTGTGCTTGGGTTATATATTTCAATCTACCTTGTTCTTCCCACTTCTTCCACTTGTCTATTTTTTTGTTTGTGGGTTTATCATCTGTGCCTTTGTTTACCTTGTAAAACTTGATATTAGGATTCCAGTCCATTAAGGTATACCATTGACTAATCCAGTTGTCTGCTGGTATGGCACTATTTTGTTCTATGCCGTAGTGTTTTGTATTTTTAAACATGTTATTTAAAAGCAATGTATCTGAAACCAGATCATGGCCTAACAAATATATTTCATCTGGTTGTTCTACCTTTGTAGCAATATAACCACTAGAAGGTCCACATGCCCAACCATGGTCTTTATAATCTTTCCACACTTCTCTTAAATCATGTGACTTATCGTTCTCATGTATCCAAGAAACAAACACCTGTGAACTTTGTATCTTCTTTTTTACTATATCTGGTGTAGCGTGTGGGTGTGTTCTCTTTACATTTTTAATAATACTTGCCATACCAGCAATAGATGTTCCGTGTATTACAAATTCTTTTGCGTTGCCTCTTTCGTTTTCTTTTATAACATCAAAGTCTTTTACTAAGTTATAGTCTTCACTTGTAACAAATCCACCTACAACTGTTTCATACATTTCAGCAGGTACTTTTGTCCAGTTTCTAAACCAACATGGTTTGTTATAAGCAAAACCACTGTGATATATTTCATGCACAATGCCATTATCAACTGCCGTCAATACATCTATCAAATCTGCTTCGTCTCTATAAGCAGCGTTGCACATGTAAATCTTGCCATGTTGCTTTAGTGATTGTAATGGAAAGTCTCTACGACTTTCACCGTTACCTATACAAAATACTCGTTTCATTTTATAACTGTTACAGGACTTTCTGTTTCTATAACAACTCTAGCACCACAAGACAGAATAGGCTTATCGTTGCCGCCATATACAATACTAGAGGGTCCTTCAATATTGACTTGATGGCAATAAGTATTTTTCTTACCTTGTTTAATTGTAATAACTGGATCATTTGTTCCATTCTTTTTGTTGGCTCGTATGACATGTTGATTTACATGTATATAAGTCTTAGGTTTTTTTCTCATTTGTATCCTTAAATGCTTTAGAGTACAATACTCTAGTTCTTAATGTTCCCATTGATCCTCTATTAACAGGTTTAGGTTTAGAGTAGTTTATTGTATAATATTTGGGAAACTTTTTATTTAATTTTTTAGAACATTCATCTTCCATTTGTTGTGTTCTAAATGTGCTACACCCACCGTCTTTATTGTATTTTTGATAATAACAAAACTCCTCCATGATAGCATTAGGATGTCCTTTTGTTAATAAGGATAAATTAAAATGTATATCTTCAGATATATACACATAATTAAAATCAATATCATCAATTACTTTATCTAATTGTTCACCATCAATTGAGAATATTGCAAATATACCACCATTGTGAAATATAGGTTGATCAAATCTAGGTAGTATTGATGAAAATTTAAATCCACACATAATATGATTGTTATCATGTTGATCGTTTAATCTTTGTAACAATTCATTCCAATCATTATTTAATAGTAATCTTTTAGCACCTTCCATATTAGATGGTTTACTAAAATATTTTGCGTTTCTTCTATATAATAGAACGTCATCATCTACCACAAGATATCTTTGTTTACCTGCTGTTCTATAAATGATTTCTCTTGTCTTTGCAATTCCTATATCATTATCTACAACTAATAAATTTTTACCTTTAAATAAATGCTCTTCTTGTTTTTGTACAACAAATATAACCTTCTCTTTTAAAAAATCAGGTAAACTTTCAAAAAATATTTGTTTGTCGTGTCTTTTAAATGTGGGTATATAAATCTTATTCACTGTCACCTCTTGTTAATAAGTTGTTAGGTTTATTAATAGGCATTCCTGCTCTATCAAACCATTTATTTTTATAGTTATAAACATGACCCAATGAACCATTATCTAACTTAATAGATTTCTTTTGTACATTGTATTCAGTTGTAGCGTCTTTTAAAACTACATATACTTTGCCATGTAAGTCCATATAAACTCTATCAATTTTTGTATCACCTATCTTATTAGACTCAGGCAATATATCATTATAATCCATAACTACTCCTTAATCAAATATTTGTGGCACATAGGAAAATGATCCTTTATGTGTCTGGTAAGTTGCATACTCACTTCTCTAGTTTCTACTTGAGCATCTTTTTTATTTCTTAAATTACATACTCTGGCAAATGCATAGATTGATCCTGACCATATCCATTCTGTCATCATGTTTTGTGGTAATATCATTCTTGCCATTTCAGGTGCAATGTCTTTATCTAACATAGAACCATACAATTCTTTTGCTGACTTTACAAAATCTGTAATATCAAATTCAACTTCTTCGTCACTTGATCCTTGTTTTTTATTTTCTGCCTTTTTTCTCCACATGAAAGGAATAAAAAACTCTGGTTCTTCATCTACATACCTTCTACTGACTTCATTCCATACTAGTCCTACTTGATGTTTAACTAGTTGTCTTGCAACAAATATGGGTGCCTTTATTCTAAAAGATATAGACGCATGAGCAAATGGTGACCAGTGTTCATGTTCCGCCAAATACTTAATAAGTTTTTCGTCTTTGTCGTCAAATTTTGATTTGAATTTATTAAAGGATACTCTGGCAGCATTTACTACTGATAGATCACTGCCCATTTTATCTATTACACTTATGTTCATACAAACACCTCTCTCATTATAAATTTACATTTAGTTAAATTGTATCTAACAAATGGTGAATACTTTTTTAACCTTTTTGAGACATCAGGCCAGACAACTTTTTCCGATATGTTCGCATCCCAACTCTTAACAAACGATAGTATCTTATCAAAGATGATGATTGTCTCCAATCTGATTTTTTTTGAAAGAAGTAACCGTAAAAGGACAGGATGTTGTCCGCTATTGCATATGAGACCACCATCAAACTGAATAGAATTATCGCTGAGGTCATTATAAAAAACAGTACAATCGTTTCGAAAGTTGTAACTAAATGACTCATTATATTTCTTCCACTCGTTATAATTAGATTCTCCTTCATTTCTTACTAAATCTCCTACCCAAGTTTTGGTTTTGTTTAAGAAGTTTGAAACAAAATACATCATCAATTCTTCTTCGTTATATTTAGTCGCTAATTTATGGAAGAAAAACCTATCGTTCCTTTTTAGAAACGTATTCATACTGCAATTTACTTTAGCATTATGTTTAAAATAGTCATAAGTATCGGAAGTAAAATGCAACTTAATAGCAAGATATAACCTGTAACATTCATAACTCGTCATAATGGCAAACAAGCAGTACTTGATTTTTCAATCAGGTTCAACTTCTCAGCCTCCATTTGTATTTTTTCTTTTAGTGATTTGTTTATTAATGGACCTACAGTTGATGTGTCTATATCGTTTTCTTCACAATATTTTAACACTGCATCCATGTATGGAATTCTTCTCTCTTTAACCATTGCTTCTATAAGCAATCCAAACTTCTTACTATTCATCAACATAATATAATTCCTCTCAATTAAAATTCAACCATGTCTCGCTCTCGGTTGGCATATTCTCTATTTTGATATTCAAACTTTATACTTTCAAAAACAAATGTTCTACTCTTTTTGTTTCCTAAAGCACTTAGATATTCACCTGATCTATTAGGATGCCACTTACCTAGTGACGCCTCTCTGCCCATACCTAAACTACCTGTTGTGTTTGTACCTACAACATAAGCATTATCATTGTCTGGTTGTTTAACTAAAACGGAGTCCTGTGAATATTTTTTACCTAGAGCAACAGCAAATTGTTTTGTTCTATTTTTATCTTTGCCTTCTGGACCGATTATCATAAAAGACATTTCAACTGTTCCTTGATAAATGCCTTTGATAGTTAAAAAACCAAATCCATTTCTTCTAATATCTGCCTTTAGTTCGTTTGTTCTTTTGGCATTTTCAGCCTTGGTATACTGATCTCTTTCAGCAGATACAATAGCAATATTTCTTTTTTGAGTATGTGAATAGACTCTACTTAAACTTGCTTCGTTATAAAGTTCTCTAAATTGTTTCATATCTTATTATAACATTAAATTGTTAAAAAGTCAATAATCTATTGTTTAGGTTTACTTAACCACTGCGCTTCTTCATCTGTAATTGGCCACATTATTTTATGTACTCCTTAAATTCTTCTAATACTTGCTGATTAAATGATAAGTCAAATGATACAAACATTAAGCAAGATTGGAATCCTTCTGGAGCAATCATTACAGGTATCATTCGATTTTCGTTCATATTTATATAAATCATAGACGCAAACACTATATCACCATCTGCTTGAGCACCAACTTTACCAAATGAAATAGTAACAGGTTTGTAATTGTGATCTGATAAAAATTCTTCTACGTCTTCAGCAAGACCACACCAGACTGGCACTGTTGATTCTACAAACTTAAATGGTTTACCATTGTGATCTGAATATGATACTGTAGCAAATAAACATAATAACAATGTGAGTAATATTTTTTTCATGTTAAGTCCCTATTGACTTAACTATTTATACTACGTTTGCTATTTGTTCACTGTGTTGATTGAAAAAATCTGTTGTGTGTTTAATGAATAACTCCTGGTGTTCTTTAATCTTATCTTTACCATGTATCCATTCTTGTACAAAACCATCTTCACAAGCAGCTAAAATTACTGTTTGTTCTATCTTCTTCTCTGGATATAGTTCTTCAAACATTTTAGCATATGCTGAACATTGTAAAAAGTTAGCATAGTTGTATTTCTCGTCTCTTTGTTTTGTTGAGGTTTTAAAATCAATAATAGATAACTTGCCTTTATATGTAGCAACGCAATCAACTTGACCTGCAACTGACCATTCTTTTGAATACATTATTTCCTCTAACAAATAAATTTCATCTATTCTTGCTAGATAAGGTTTAACAATTCTAAAAAGTCCTAGTGGTCCTACTTTTGTAATACCAACTGACTTCTCATCTTCATTGTTTAAATGATTTTCTATAAGTGTATGAGTTGTCTTACCTCTGGATGTTGCCTGAAGTGAGATATAGTTTGCCATTGCTTCACCAACAGCTTTTCTCCACTTCTCTAATACTAGTTTCTTCTCTGGTATTGATCCTAGGATAGATGTAACAGATGGCATATTTACTCCATCTACTTCATAGATTCTAATTCCGTTTTGATTCTTACCTTTTTTACCTAAGTTTTTTGGTAAGACGGATTGATCTAGTTTTACATGTTTAAAAGTCATAATATATTTTTCCTATTGTTACATCAATGATGATTGAATAAAAGTTGTAACTGTCTCAACTGCTTGATTTATAGTTTCACCATTTTCAGTTAATTGAGTTTTACCTTGTTCCCAACTCTTTTTTTGGAACTCAATAATGTTTTCTTTTTCTGCGATTAACCAGTTTTTTATATTTTCCATATTTCTCCTATTGTTTAAGTGTCTATTATAACACACAAATAGAAGAATGTCAAGCACCTATGATGATCTATATTCCATCATATGATCATTGATTAAATCGGGACTCTGTCTTAGTTCATCCCGTTTTTCCTTTCATTTAGGATCGTAGGATTCGTAACAAGTTTTGTTACTATCGTTTTTATATGCTCTCAATATTTGTTTTCGGTTTTCACCATCTGCTCTATATGAGCAATGCACCCAACCACTGTTTGGTTCATCTAAGTTATGAAATTCCAATATCATTTGGTCGAATTCGCAATTGTCACTAATCCATTTTACTAGTTCAGCATTTGAAACACCATAGATTTCAAAGTCCGCAGCCTGACCTTTGGCATGCTGTGATGTTTTAGATGATCCAATTGCCTCACACAATTCTGGACTTCTATATCCGCTAGATATTGAAACCACCTTTTTAAAGTGATCTCTAACAGGTTGTAATACTTTTTCACATAACTCTTTTAAAGAGTTCATGTGATCTTCACTAGGATTATTATTAATCCCTCTACGAGTAGCTGTTTGACTTCTAGTCATTTCGCTTAAGCTAAAATTATTAGTTAGTTTCATTATTTTCCTCTTGTTAATTGTAATAACTTATCCATTTGTGCCTTAATAATCGGCGCTCTGTTAGGCCAGTGTATATAAGGTTCATTTGATTTTGATAAGTTGTAAAGAAATGGTAATACTATTTTTTCTATTTCTTTGAATCTTTTTGTAACATCAGCATCCTGTATTTCTTTTGTAACAGTTTCTTTTTCTGCTGTGATCTGCATTATCTCATTCATCATTGTTTTGATATCTGCAACATCTGTTTTAACTTTTGCTAATTCTAAATTAGAGTTTTCAATAACTGATGGATCAATAGTTGGTTTTGATTCTGTTTCTGGTTTTGAAGAAACAGCTGTAAAACCATAATCCACATCTGTATCAAACTCTCTCATAAAATCTGGTAAATCTGCCATGAGTTCTCCTTTAATTAAGGGCAAGCTTCCCAGCAGGAAGTCCTGCCCTTTTTATGGAATTATACAAAAAGTGGATTGACTTACTCGTCTCTGGTATACGACCGTTGCTTTTCAGTTGCTCACTTTGTATAGTATTATTTATTTTTTCCACGTTGTCTAGCCCTATGTTTTTTGATTACTTGATCTGTTTTTATCTCTTTAATTGATCTTTTTCTATGTTCTTTTGCAAGATGACTTTGTGGATGTGCCTCTGCTATCTTAGATTGCACTTCTTTCCATCCTTGATCACCTCTATAACTTACACCACTAACACCACCTACAATATTAACACATGAAATTATTTGTTTAATGTGTTTATTCTTTTTAAGATATTTTTCCATTTCAGAAATGGTCATCATTTCATCATAGATTTCATTAGTCTTTTTATTTTCAAATGTATAGATTGGCATTACAGATTTTTGATAGCTTGTAACTTATCTTTTGCTTCTGCTAATTTGGCAGTTTTCTTCTCTGCTGTTTCAACATAATCTATATGTTCAGCAACACCAATTGGTTCTGCTAAAAACAGTTTTAAGTCTGCTTCTGCAACTGCTATATCACCTTCTAATTTTTTTATTAATGCTTCTTTAATCATATGTTTATTTATCATCCCCTTTATGTACTTCATACATTACTAGTAGAGCATAACATCCTACTACTGTTATTACTATTCCTATTAGTCCTAATCCTATTCCATATCCTAATGTCATAAGTATTTCCTTTTGTACCAGTTAAAAAACTTTTTATCGTTAAAGTATTCTGCAATATGATTAGCAGGTACTTGATCACTTCTTATACAATCTGCAACATCCTGATAGTCTGTTACATCAAGTTTATATTGTTTATTTTGTTTTACTTTACTCAATGCCATTAATGTTCTCTTCCCATTTTCACTTTTGTAATATTCTGCCATAGTTCGGCCATCCATATTTATCTGGTGACTCACCAACATATCGCCAACGAATAACTCCTGTATCAGGATTTCTTTCGTATATTTTTGGTTTCTCTTTTTGTACTCTTTTTTTTGTTAAAGATTTTGTCATAGTTTTCCCTATATTGCTTATTAGGAATCCTGCTTTTTCCGTCCCACTTACCTGGCATTTTCTTCTATTCCTTTTTTATACCAGTTAGGCATTACTGCATTTGGTTTTTCCCATTTAGCAAACTTTCGTTTCTCTAGTATATAGTATTTTCTATAAGACCCTACCACATCACCTGGTATTTTACAATGATCTGGCATTGCTGGTGTGGCATCTGTGCCTATAACATCTAATGGTGCATTTTTAGGTGGAACAGATAATAGTTGACCTAGTTTTGTAATAGAAACATGGTCTTTATCTTTTTGCCATCTTAGTTTGTATTCTTCATTTAGAGCAATCATGTGTTTGTATAACCATGTATAGTTGTAAGCAGACTTTAGAACCCATTGTGTACTAGGGTGGCCTAACCAACCTGCTTTGTATATGATTGCTTCTTCATTAGGATTATCAAGTTTCCATCTTTTGATATTTCTGCCGTTCTTTGTTTTAGCAAAATACTCTTTGCCATCTAGCACACGTTTTGCCGTGCATAGCATTTGAGCAGACTCTAATATCATTTTGATAATGTGTTTATCACACATCATCTTTGCTGCCGTAGCAGGATTTTTATCAACGTAAAATATATTCATTAGTGTATCGCCTTTATATAGTAGTTCATCATATTATATTTCTTACACAATTGTTCAAATACACTGAACCAATAGTTCTTTGCCCATTCTGATTGAGCGTTTTTACACGCTCTTTCAGCATTTTGTATAAGTCTCATTTTTTCTTTTTTAGATTTCATAGTCATATACTATCACATTTTTAACACTTTGTCAAGCATTAAGAGTGATTAACTTCTCCTATAGATTTAATGATACCATACTTTAATTTTAATTGCATAATTTCATTCTCTCTACCTGCAAAGTTAAAACCATAACTACTTGTATTAGATGTATAGTTGTAAAATGCTTGTTCAGCATTATCACCTTTTACATAGAAAACCCAACAATTTTTTGTATTAAGGACAAACCAAAAATTCTCTTTGTCATCAATCTTTTTCATTATTAGATTTTCATCAGGTATTCTCCATGTACCATCAGAATTATCTCTGGTTGCCTGAACATACTGTTCAACTTCAGCGCCTGGTTTTGCAAGCCACTTTTGCATATTGGTAAGTTCTTCAGCGTTTACATTTATATTTAATAACATAATTGTTATTATTGTTGCCATCAATTTATTCATACTATCTCTCCTCATTGGTTATACTTTTGTCACTGGCATAAGTTGACTCAAGTTTTCTTATTTTATTGATAATTCTACTGACTCTAACATCATAGTCTTTTGTAGTAGAAAACTTATCAATGTTTTTTATTAAGTGTAATGGATTAGGATCCAAGTTCTTAACAAAATATTGTTTTCTTACTGCTCTAAATTCTTTATAAGCAGGATGTTCGTTTAAAAGACGGATATATTCTTTTACACTTCCACACTTTGTATCAAAGATTCTTACTTTCCACGTTGTGTTTTTAACTCCTAAAGGTCTTAAACCTGGCACATCTTTACTCCAAGTTCTAATACCAAATAGATTATTTGCCTCTTTAGCAAATCGACTTTCTCCCCAGCCACTTTCTAAAGCTGCCTGAGCAATAATCATTTCATATGGTATTCTTTTGTCTCTAGGCAATGTAAAGTTTACATAGTCTATACATTTATGCATTGCTCTTACAAATTGAACATCGTTTGTATAAGCAAACTCTGGTTCTTTTAACTCTAAGACTTTTATTTTTTCAATATAAATGTCTTCCATCTTATTCATTTCTTGTGCCAGTGCCTTCTTACTAGGATAATATTGTCCTAGTTTATAAGAAACAAAGGCAACTAAACACAAAGAAAAAATAAGTTTAGTATAAAACCAAGTTCTATCTATTACTAAATCCCAATTAGTATTTTTAAGCAATTTTACCATTTTTCAATAACAGTTTAAGGTTTTTTAAAGGCATATTCTTATCAAGTGTTACAACATACCACTTATATTTTACTTGGTGCCTACTAGACTCACTGATAAACGGTATATCATATTCTCTTTGAAAGGTAACTAGTTTGTTCAAATATAAATCAACTAGTGTGCTAATTATATCTTCCTTTTCATCAACACCAACTGTTGGTGTTTTATAGTATCCTTTACCATCAACAACTCCTTGTAGGATTTGCCTTTCTTGTTTTTTCAACTTTCGTCCATGATCTCTCGGTTGTGTCATTATATACTCCTCACATAGTAGTTATATCCATGTTCATCAAATTTCTTTTGTGTAAACATTAGATTTGGTTTATTTAAATATTGTCTATATCCTGTAAATATTTTTTTATTAGTTCTACCTGGAAAGTTATCTAGGATATCTTTATGCAAATGTCCTGTGTAATACAATTCCCACTTATTAGATTTATTTTGAAAAACATAATCAATTATGTTTATGCCTTTTCTGATTTGTTTTTGTAACCACTCATCAACTTGATTCTTCTCACGTTTCATCATATACTCCTTTTATATTATAAGTCTAAGCCGATATAGTTTACTTTACCTTCAAACGAATAAAACATTTCATTGTGGTTACCTGTATCGCCTTTGTTTACCATTTGGTACAAATGTACCATTTCATGGACTAAAGTGTCCATAAAATCTTTTTTAGTGGAATACTTTGGCAACATTTCTAACTTAAATATTCTAGTGCCTTTCCTTTTCCATTCCATAGTTACAACTTGACCTACACACTTCTCACGTCTTAGGTCTTTAATTTCAATTTGATTAAACGGTGACAACTCACTATTAAATACAAGTGAGTTTAATTCTCTAAAGTATTTTTTAATATCTTTATAAGTTGTAATATATTGCTTTTTAATATTCATATCAGTTTTCACTTTTTTTCTAAATTTCAATGCCTTTGATTTTTTAGTTGTTTTCATTTTTGCAATCGTTTCCTGTTCCTTTTAATAAAGCACATTTAAAAGTTTTATCAGCATTTTGTTTCATTTCAGCAGCAACACTGTCTAAGATACTAGGCAAATATGCCTGTAGTATACCAATCATTTCAATAGAATAATTATGAGCAAGTCTTTGTAGTTCTGCTTCTAACAAAGCAGTTTTATCAATCTCTTTAGCATTAGTTATTACATGACCAACAACTGCCTTACCATATTCATCTGCCTTGGCAACATTAAAGATAGACCAAGACCAAGTGTACATGAATAATAAAAATAATATAAAAAATGATTTCTTCATTATATGTTCTCCGAAATAACTTCATCAACATTTTCTGAATCAATTCCTACCATTGATAAGTTGTCAAGTTCTAATATCTTTGTTTTACAAGTATCAAAGTCTATTTGACCATCACTTAATTTTTTAATTATTTTATCAACAGCATTCTCTACTGACGTTTCAATGTATTGTTTTATTTTTGACATATTTGATTCTCCTTTTTTTGTTGTTTTATACATATAATATACACTATTTTTCTGTATAATACAAGCAAAAAATTCATAAAATAATCAAGTAAAATAAAGGATAATATAGGGTGCGACAATCCTGCACTGTTGCAAAAATGTCACACCTTTGATTTTCGAATCACTTTTCTAATATTTAGTGATTAAGCAGTTTTGTAATCATCATTCCAATCAAATGCTGACTTAACCACGGACTCGGTTAAACCCTTGTAAACCTTAGATAATTTCTTATCCTTTACGTCTAATAAAAGTTTTGCCTCGTCAGCGTGTAATCCTTCTAACATCTGAATAAACATATTTTCTTTTTTAGTCTTAGATGTTGCTGGGTCAGCACCCTTAACAAAGTGCCATAATAGTCTGGCCTCAGTGTGTAAAGTTGTATGCTCTGTTCCAGCAGGTGCGTCATTCTCGGTATATGGTGGATTACCAGTAGGTAAATCCCATTCAATTTTAGAATAAAATGCACCCTTTAATACCTGTCTTAAAGGCACGGAATCATTTTCTTTTAGGATTGAAATTTTAGATGTTTTGTCTTTAGCATCTGAAACTTTTTTTAGTATTTCTGAAAGCATTGGTGCTGTAGAACCAGCGTAATCCAAAGCTTGTGTTTTAATTGACATAAGTTCTCCTCATTTTGTTATATAATTTTAAAGGTAAGTTACTACCGCTAGCGTTCACTTACCTTCCGATCGTAATATTATTTATAAGTGGAATTTTGTGGATATGGTGGCCCGAAGGCCACCAAAATGTGTACTAATCTAGTATTAGTTATTGTTATAAGCGAACGGAGTTCCGTATAACTTTTGGATACCAGCAGCGATAATCGCTTTAGTTGGGTTACCCATTCTGTAAGAAGTACCCTTAGCAGTTTTATTGATATAGATCATGTTACCTTCTGATCTTAAAGTATCAATTAATGCTCTTGGAGAAACTAAATCAAATTTAGTTCTTAAAACTTTCCAAGAAACTTCGTTACCTTTACTTAAAAGGTTTAAAACCTTTTGTCTTTTTGACAAAGTTTTTCTGCCTCTTGTTACAGTTTTTTTCGATTTTGATACGACTTTTAATGAGTCGTTTGAGAATAATGATTTAAACATTTATTCACTCCTTATTATATAGTTGGCGTTAATTATAAGAT
>Ga0213866_10001790_pt1 | contig 15739 bp, 16 predicted proteins | sample PICome_11_FD_160079 | JGI IMG/M metagenome (GOLD analysis project Ga0213866, IMG submission 160079) | Coastal seawater microbial communities near Pivers Island, North Carolina, United States - PICO284 | ecosystem: Environmental > Aquatic > Marine > Coastal | place: USA: North Carolina...
TGAATACAAGTTAGTAAGTCGTGAATTTGAAAGTAATAAGTATATTAAATCAACAGTTGCATCTATGCAACTGTTGATTTAATAAATCAACCTCTTGTCAAACTTTTTTTTTTTTTAAAAAAAACTGTTATTAATAACTCTAGCAAATAATTATTTATACATGATTATTGTTTTATTTATTAAAATTAATTAAGAGGAAAACAATGAAACACACACGCATTGCATTGATAGCTTCGCTTTTATCTGCTCCGCAAATAAGCATGGCTGACGATTCCGGAATGGCAGGTCTTGATTTGCCAGGGGAATTATCTGGAACCTTAACTTTAACTACTGATTATACATTTCGTGGTATAACTCAATCAGACGAGAACCCTGCCGTGCAAGGGAGTGTTGATTGGTCTAATGATCTTGGTAAAGGTTTTGGAGTTTATTTAGGTACATGGGCATCTAATGTTGACTTTAATGATGGTAGTGAATCAAGTACTGAGTTCGATTTTTATGGTGGAATAACATACGAGCTAGAAAAGTGGTCATTTGATGTTGGAGTTATTCACTATACATACCCTGGCGCTTCAAATAACCTAAACTATAACTTTACAGAGGGTATGGCGGCGATCGGTTATGATTTTGACGTTGTGTCACTTCAAGGCTCTGTTAATTTTACCTCTGAAAATTTTGGCGATACAGGTGATGCACAATATTATAAGCTAGCGGCGGACGCTCCTTTGCCATACGAATTTAGCCTAAGTGCTCACATAGGGCATCAATCTATAGAAGATAATGCTAATTTCGGCGTGCCTGATTACGCAGATTGGAGTGTTGGTCTTGGTTACACAATAGAAAACTTTGACTTATCCCTACAATATATTGATACAGATCTAGATAAGACAGAATGTGCAGACGGTTGCAGTGCAAGCTTAGTGTTTAGTGTTGGTAGATCTTTTTGATGTTAATTTATGTTAAGAAGTGGTTGCAGTTATGAGTTGTGCCGCTTCTTAACTTTTTGTTAATATTTATAAGGTATGGTTAGCACAAAGAAGCTAGGTAAGGTAATGTTATGACCCAAAGTAGTGGTGAATTAAATATAGATTCAATAATTTCGAATATAAAGAAGAAGATAACAAGCTTTTCATCAGTTAATGAAGCAATCGCTGGAAAAACTAAACTTCTAGCTTTAAACGCTACAATTGAAGCTGCAAGAGTTGGTGAAGCCGGTAAAGGGTTTGAAGTTGTTGCTAATGAAGTGAAGGACCTTGCACAACAGGTAGAGAAAAATTCTCAAGACTTGCGCACAAATGTCGTTGATCAAATAACTAGTCAAACAGATGAGCTTAAAAGACAAGTCGAATTAAGCGAATTTAGCTGACTTTCAGAGATGTCTCAAACTCTAGTACAGCTTATTGTAAGAAACTTATATGAGCGTACAGCTGATGTACGTTGGTGGGCAACAGATGGTGCTTTGTTTAAGTGTCTAAAGCAACCCACTGAAGACTCCGTTGGTTATGCAGCTGAGAGGCTTTCTCTAATTAATCGTTTTTACACGGTATATTTAAACCTTGTTATGACTGATAGAAATGGAAATATTGTCACATGCTCAAATCCTTCCCAATTTCCGGCAACAAAAAATGCTGATGTATCCAAACTTCCATGGTTCAAAAATGCACTTAATACTAACAGTGGTGATGATTATGTAGTTGATGATATTTATAATGACCCTTTACATAATAATAGCATGGTGGCCGTATACGCCACGGCTATACGAGAAGGCGGTAAGGTAGATGGAGTGGTACTTGGAGTATTAGGAGTATTTTTTGAATGGGAAGAGCAGTCAAGATGTATTGTACAGGACGAGCCCAACCTTACAAAGGATGAGTGGGAACGAAGTACTGTAATGCTACTTGATATCAATAATAGAATTATATCCTCATCCGATGGCAATAACTTATTGCAGACATTTCAATTAGATTCTAATCAAGGGCAAAAAGGTTCATATATAAATCAACAAAACGAAATCGTAGCATACGCAAAAACAATAGGATATGAGGAGTATGATGGACTAGGATGGAAAGCTGTTATAGTTCAGAAGATGAGCAAGGGGATGTAACTAATTAAATGAAAAATATAAGGAGTTCTATATGAAGTGACAATGGCAATTATCATAGTAGAAATTTTTTAATCAATACTAAAAGTATTTTAACAATTAAATTAAGGTATAATAAAATGTTAATAAAAATAACTAAATTTTTATTTCTTACACTGCTTACTATAGTGCCAGAAATATCAATAGCACAGGTTTTGGAACCTGGTACAGTAACTGAAAATATTATAGCCAACGAAGCCGTGGCAGGAGTGTCCCCAGAAGTTGCTTATATATTTAACACATTATCATTTTTGGTAATGGGTTTTCTTGTAATGTTCATGGCCGCTGGATTTTGTATGCTAGAAACTGGCATGGTCAGAAGCTGCAGTGTTATAGGAATCCTTATTAAAAATATATCCCTTTACGCAATAGCATGTACCATGTTCCTTCTTGTAGGGTATAATCTTATGTACATGGATGTAAATGGTTTTATGGGAACTATATCGCTATGGTCTGCAAACGACTCGGCAGTTGCGCAAGGTGATTATTCATCTGGTTACTCTTCAAGCTCGGATTGGTTTTTTCAAATGGTTTTTGTTGCTACAGCAGCGTCTATTGTTTCTGGAACTTTAGCAGAAAGAATAAAAGTCATACCATTCTTGTTATTTGTATGTGTCTTGAGCGGTTTTCTTTATCCCGTAATAGGCTCTTGGAAATGGGGTGGAGGATGGTTAGATGAAATAGGCTTCCAAGATTTTGCTGGTTCAACTCTTGTTCATAGCGTTGGTGGCTGGGCGGCTCTTGCAGGTGCGTATTTTCTTGGTCCAAGAGTAGGGCGATACTCTGATGACGGCAGCATAAAAAGCATGCCTGCATCTTCATTGCCCTTAGTTACTTTAGGAACGTTTGTTCTATGGCTTGGTTGGTTTGGATTTAATGGAGGATCGCAACTAGCCCTAGGTTCGGGTGCAGATGCCACTGCTATTGCTGATATATTTGTAAATACAAATATGGCTGCTGCAGGAGGGGTTATTAGTTCATTAATAATAACTCAATTGTTTTTTAAAAAAATAGAGCTAACTTACGTTCTAAACGGTGCACTGGGTGGACTTGTAAGTATAACTGCAGAACCGCTTAACCCTTCAGCCATCGAAGCACTGCTTATAGGAGCTTCTGGTGGAGTTGTAGTAATATTAAGTACTCAATTTCTTGATAAGAGAAAGATTGATGATGTAGTTGGTGCAATACCAGTTCACTTATGTTGTGGAATTTGGGGAACACTAATTGTTCCATTTACTAATTCTGATGCAACATATACTTCCCAACTTGCTGGAATTGGTGCTATAGGTTTGTTTGCCCTGATTGGTTCAACTATTGTATGGGGCATCTTAAAAAGTACTGTTGGCATTCGTCTTAGTGATAAGTCACAAGTTGAAGGAGCTGATTTAACTGAATATGGACATCGTGCTTATACTGAATTTGATATACATGGGGATGAAGGTGAGTATAAAGTTTAGATATTAATTATATTCAAATTGGCATTATTTAACCAATGTATATGAAATTATAAAGTGTATTATTAAATATCCTAAAATTAACTGAATTGTATAACAATCATATCGTAATATTATTATGATGTGGTTGTTATACTAGGAAGTTTTATTTTAACCTTTCTTCAATCAATAACCTAATCCTCAGTTATCTGCAACCCAAGATGTTCGAGTATATTACTTGCCTTACGACGTTTGCTCAGAAGTAATTTTGTAGCATGTGTTCATGAACACTTTACTCATCAAACTAAACAGCATTTTCAAGCAAGCAATCAAGTCTTCTAAGCACAAATATAGGAAGTATAACATCTCTATATTTGCCACGTACAAACACATCTCTTAAGCAATCATCTGCTATTGACCATATAAAGCTTACTATTTTATTGTGTGAAGATGTGTCCATTTTGTTTCCTGTATAGTATTTACTGTACTCATAAATAGTATTTTAAATTGAACTAGACAATGTAAATTGTGTGTAGTACACATGATGCCTAATATCGGAGTTTATGATTATGACAAAAAAGCATTTTGGTGAAGTATTAAGGCAAATGAGGGAAGAGCAGGGCGTTTCTCTTCGTAAATTTGCTGTTAAGTTAGGTATAACACCAACTTATTTGTCAAAAATAGAGCGTCTTGAAATCACAAAAGCACCTTCGGAAGAAGTCATAAGGCTTGCAGCTAGTGAGCTTGATACTGATTTTGATGACTTAATGATATTAGCAGGGCGTATACCTTCTGAATTGCCTGATATAATAAATGAGCGTCCAAAAGAAATGACAGCATTATTAAGAACTGCAAAGAATATGTCAGACAGCGATTTGAAGAAGCTCATGGATTCAATGCAGAATAAACCTAATAGTCAGGAAGATAAGTAAATGAAAGTAGATTATATTGAAGAGTCGGATATTGAAGCAGAGGCTAACCATCTGATTAAGATGTATGAGGCAAAGCACGGCTCTATTGAAGGATATATGATTCCAGTTGAAGAAATAGCTGAATTAACTTTAGGTTATCGCTTTGAAATAAAAGACTTAACAAAGGTTTACCCTGAAGTTGAAGTGAATGGTTATATTGATTTTGATAAGAATAGTATTGTTATCCATGAAGGGTTAGAACCTATGGAAAATCCAAACTATATTGGTAGGTATAATTCAACAATCGGTCATGAATGTGGTCATCATGCACTACACAAAGAGCAAGTTATAGCTTTGAAGAAGCAATCAAATATGTTTTCGGATAGTGAGGGAAATATGATTTTGTGTAGGAAGAAGGACGCACAAGAAAGCATTGAATGGCAAGCCGATTGTTTTAGTAGTTATCTTACTATGCCAAAGTTTAAAATGTACGATTTATGGAAGGATAGCTTTGGGTCATTAAAGCCTAAGATGAAATCAGAGTTTAGAAAAAAGTTTAAACCTGAAACGGCTCTTTCAAAGCCAATAAATGAACTTGTTGAAATAGCATTAAGTGACTTTGCACGTACTCAAGTTGGTGTTTCTTCTCAAGCATTGCGTATAAGGTTAGAAAAGCTTGGGTTGCTTGCATCTAACAAAGTTAGTGTTGATTCTTATAATGATGTATTTGCATAAAAAAATTAATTAAAGTGTGTAGTGTCAAGGTGACGTAAGTATGAAAGATAATGAACTAGATAAATTTATGAATAAGCTAAGAAGTGAAATAATTTCTGGTTTGAAGCATGGCTTCTTTGACTTCCAGATAACAAGCGAAGTTATCAAGGGGAAGAAAAGAAGAGTAACCTTTAAAGCAGGAAAGACCTTTGTTTACATATTAAATGAAGATGAATTGTAACCTTTAATATTTTTGTGACCTTTGTGACTAAGGCACTTTTAGAAGAATTATTTTTAACCAGTGCTTAATGCTGTGATTGCAAAGCTGGCTTTAAAGAAAAGGACTAAATGATGCCAGAATATAACGGTCAGATAAGTGTAAAAGATTTTTTAATTGCTGAATATGGTGGGAAGCTTTCCGAGTCAGAGCTGCAAGAGTGTAGAAAAGGCGTATTGGATTTTGCAAGCATACTGTCAGAAATAGCAGAAAATGTTGATATACCAAATGATAGACACGGTAGTACTAATGCTTGAACAACATCAATATCAAATAACTAATCACGGCTTGTTTTCGCCTTCTACTGAAAACTTTTTTAAGCCTCCATACCCAAAGCTTGGAAAGATGGGAGCTACTAAAGCAACGCAGAACCCAACTAAGAAGGATTTTGAAGAGGGTAATTATAAGCCAAGGCTTACAGTGACTTTAAGGAAAGCTCATGGCTATGGCTTTAATGTTACCTTAAGAATTGAATTTTCGGCAGCAAAGCTTCTAAGGGGTAATAACTTTGACGAACTAAGTGACTGTGAGTTTGGCAACCTACTTGCTATGTTAAGAATAAAGCTTGAAGCAATGGGTGTTAAAGTAAATCTTAAGGACTTAGCAACAGCAAAGGTTTCAAGTGTACACTATTCAAAGAACGTGTTTCTCACTGATTACACAAGATGCACAATGCTACTTGAAGAGCTTGCAACGCTTAACTTGTGGTCAAGGTTGGACATAAACAAGACTGATTATAGAAACGGAGGACACGTTCTTAAGTGGCATGCTAACAGTTATGAGATAGCTGTTTATGATAAACTAAAGGACTATCAGCAATCAAAAGTTAGTCCCAAAAGAGCTTATGAAAAGGACTCCGAGTATCAGCCATGTTTGTTTGATGTAAGCCTTCCTAAGCAGCTTGAAGTGCTTAGGCTTGAGATAAGATTAAATAAAAGGCAGTTGATAAGAAGCCTGTTTAAGAAACTTAATATTGAAACGGAGCTGGAATTTGAAAGCCTGTTTAGCACAGATATTTCAAAAGCTGTAATTAGTCATTTCTTTGACACTATCTTAGCTGAAATAAAAATGGTTAATTTATTACAAGTGGATATGTCAAATCCAGTAATGCTAGCAGAAAGTATAATTATAGAAAACCCAAACATAAAGCCTGATAAGGTGCTTAGGCTTATAGGTGGGTTAAGCATGTTACAAAGTTCTGGAGCTAGTTCGCTAAAGGCTGTTTTTGCTGGAAACAGTAAGCGTTCAGTAAGTCGAATAATTACAGACTGCAAAAAATATATACCAAATAAATCAAGTCGGTGGCTTGCTCTTCAAAACGTAAAAAACCAGTTGAAAGAGTTTGAACCAGTGAGTCTAAAGAAATTTGAGATAGCCAATAATCAATCTTAATTGTAAAACATCATAAAGGAGTTAATTATGACTAATGAACTTGAAGATAATAACCACATAGCCGTTTTTAAAGGTAAGGATATAAGGCGTACTCTTCATGAAAATGAATGGTGGTTTTCTATTGTAGATGTGTGTGCTGTTCTTACTGATAGTGCAGATGCTGGAGCGTATTGGCGTAAAGTGAAACAAAGGCTTGCAAAAGAAGGAAGTGAAGTCGTGACATTTTGTCACGGGTTGAAATTAGAAGCACCAGATGGGAAAATGCGTGTAACTGACTGTGCTAATACAGAAGGAGTGTTTCGCATTATACAGTCAATACCATCACCAAAAGCAGAGCCATTTAAACGCTGGTTGGCAAAAGTTGGTTATGAGCGTGTTCAAGAAATAGAAGACCCAGAGCTAGCTACAAAAAGAACTAGAGCAACTTATAAGGCAAAAGGCTATCCAGACGATTGGATTGAAAAGCGTATGCGTGGTATAGCGATACGTGAAGAGCTAACAGAAGAATGGCAAAAACGAGGCGTGAAAGAGCAAAAGGAATATTCAATACTAACTGCTGAAATATCTAAGGCAGCTTTTGGAATGACTCCAAGTCAATATAAGAAGCATAAAAGCCTTAAGCGTGAAAACCTGCGTGACCACATGACAGACCTTGAGCTTATCTTTTCAATGCTAGGGGAAGCTTCTACAACTGAAATTGCACGTAACAAAGATACGCAAGGCTTTACAGAAAATAAGCAAGCTGCACGTGCTGGGGGCAAGGTTGCTGGTGATGCAAGAAAAAACCTTGAAATAGAGTCAGGTAAAAAGGTTGTTACAAAAGATAACTACCTTCCTAAGCAAGCTGTAAAAAAGAAGGTAACAAAAGATGAAAACTAGAAATGCTATAGTGTTTGCCCGTGTATCAACTAAAGACCAAGAAGAGTTTGGTCATTCATTGCCAGCCCAGTTAAAGAAACTCAAAGAATATGCTGATAAGAATAACTTTAAAATTATTAAGGAGTTTTCTTTCTCGGAAAGTGCTGGTTCTAAAATAAGAAAGAAGTTTGAAGAGGTTGTAAAGTACTTGAAGAGCTTTAAGCCTAATGAAATGCCAGTTCTTCTATGTCAGAATGTTGACCGTGTAACTAGAAACTTTAAAGACGCTGTTGAACTTGATGAGATGCGAAGATATGAAGGGCTTGAAATCCATTTTGTTCAAGATGGCTTGTTTATAAACTCAACTGCAAATGGTAACCAGCTATTTATATGGGAGTCTAAGGTGTTCTTAGCAAAGCAATATATAAATAGGCTTACAGATGATGCTATAAGAAGCATGCAACATAAACTTGAAAATGGGGAGTGTATAACAAAAGCACCAATAGGATATTTGAACTGCAAAGATGAGCATAATAGGTCTTCGGTCAAGCTTGATGAAGAGCGTTTTATGTATATTAGAAGAATATTTACAGAGTATGCAACAGGCGTTTATTCTCTTCGTGAGCTTACTAAGAAGGTCGCTGAATGGGGATTAAGAACTAAAACAGGTCGTAAGCTTTCAAATAGTCAGGTTCATGCACTTGTACAGAATAAGTTTTACTATGGTGTTATGGAATATAAAGGGAAATTGTATCAACATTATTATCCGCAAATAATAACAGAAGATATATTTAACCAGTGTCAGGAAGTAAGGGAGGGGACAGGCAAAAAGCACGTTAGATACTCTGAAAAGCCTTTTATATTTAGAGGTCTTGTTAAATGTGGTCATTGTGGTTGTACCTACACATCTGAACTTAAGAAAGGTAAGTATGTTTACATGTGTTGCTCAAGAACAAGCAAAGCTGGTTGTGAAGCTCCTAGAGTAAAAGAAGAGCACGTATTTAGTCAACTAGCAGAAGTTTTTGATAGAATGGCTTTCCCAGTTAATATAATGGCTGATATAAAAAAGCACTTACAAGAAACACATGAGTCAAAGAAAGAATTTCACAATGCTTCTTTGAGGTCATTAAAGGCAGAGCACGAAAAGATTCAAGGCGGTTTAGATGTTCTTTTAGATGCTCTTGTCTATGGGAGTATTACACGTGATGAACATGACAAAAAAGCGTATGAGCTAAAGCAAAGGCAAAAGGAAATAAACAAGCAGTTATCAAACTTTGATGGAGCTGATGAAGAGTTCTCTATGAGCCTTAAGCTTTTGCTAGACCTAGTTCAGAACGCTGGCTTGCTATTTAGAAGTTCTAACCTAGAGCAAAAACGCAAGCTTATAAACCTAGTGTTCCAGAACTTATCTTTGAAAGACGGAAAAGCCCAGTATACCTTGGTAAAACCCTTTGAATTGTTCCTTGATGAAGCTAAGTGCTCTAGTTGGCTGGGCAGTATGAATCCGAACTAAAAAATACTCCAAGCCCCTTTTTTATTGCATTTGTATTATATAAGCCTAGTTATTTTAGCACAAGCATTTTACTAAAAAACTCTATAAGCAAGCTATATAAAGGCATTAGAGGTGTGCTTAGATTGATTTTAGAAAAATATTTTTTGTAGTTGAAGTAAAAGTCAGGGGTGGTAGCAAACTCGCAACTCTTTTCGTGTAAAACATTTGCACCTCAACCCTGCATGTAACGAGATTTAAAACTAGGGTCACGTCAAGTGTTTGCACCGTAATTATGGGGTGTCAGCTTGCAAAGCCAACTGTTGATGTTATTTATGGATTAAGTTCGAAAGTTTCAGTTGGGTAGTGGCAGGATTCGAACTCCTGAATATTATCTGCGTTATTTTTTAACCAGCAAGATGGTAAACGGTTTCGCTATTACTATTCATTGATTTTTCTACTGTATATTTCCATTTTTTCTTTATCTGGCCCGAGATTGCTCCTCTTACAGAGTGTTTTTGCCAACTAGTTGCATCCACCATTTCCTGAATTGTCGCCCCTTCAGCACGTAGCATTAGGTCAACTATTTTCCCTAATTTGCCGGATGGTTTTTTCAAATCTTTTTGTTCGCTGGAAACTTTTTTGTTGGTCTCAAGCTTAGATATTACTACTTTTTTAAGTGCATCTGTAATAACGTCTACTTCTGTTGGTATCGTCATAATGTCCTCCATTTTAGGGTAGTGCTAAAAAAGCACTCCTATTACCATTAACGCTTGGATAAGAGGTTTAATCAAGAAGAAATAAAAGGACAATTAAAGAGCTATTTACTCAGTTTCTGCAACCCAATTTTTACACAGTTAGCAATTATTGCGCAATCATCCTTTCCGGAATCATAGCAGCCTCGAACATAAGGTTCCGGCAGATGGGCAATTATATTGTGATCATCAAAGGTTACCTTCACCTCACCACCAATTGCCATGGATATTATCTTCATTGCTGCTTTATGGCGTGTAGTATTGTTATCGCCAGCCCATTGGTCAACAAGCTCACTTATTCCACTTTTAAAAAATGATGTTTTTATCGACATTTCGTTAACTGGCATTACTACTCCCCAAATTTAGAAATTCGATTATACCTACAAATCCATATCTAGCAATCCTGGAAAAAACCACAAGTCAACTTAATAAGCAATATGCTGTAATATAGTTATAATTTATTCTATTCAACTTGATGTTCTGCAGCACCTATGGCTTCATTGGATGTGTAAGCATAACGCAACAATGGAGGCTAATATGTTACATCAAACACAAATGCCGGAAATACCGGATTACGTTGCTAAGAACATGAAAAAAATTGAAGAAACTGGTATGGGAGACTTGGATCTAAGAGAAATAGGAAGGTTGCTTTTTGACTGGGAAGATAAATATGGTGAGTCCTATGGTTATGAAAATTGTCTAGAAACTGTAGAGTGGCTCTCAGAAAACTATCTGTATTTTGAACAAGTAAAAAGCATGTTTTTCACTCCAAAAAACAAACAAAAAATGCATTAAGCAAAACTAAGGAGGCTGGTTTCTAGTTATCCAAAACCGCCTCCTTAGTTTAAAATTACTTAGAATTATCGACCTTTTTCTTTTTGCCATCTCTATGAAACAGCCTGTACAGCGCAGGCAGTACCAGCAATGTCAGTGCCGTTGATGATATAATCCCGCCAATTACCACTGTTGCCAACGGTCTTTGTACTTCCGCTCCGGCTCCGGTGTTGAGTGCCATAGGAACAAAGCCAAGGCTGGCAACTAATGCAGTCATGAGGATTGGACGCAGACGGGTTAAAGCCCCTTCAATGATAGATTCGTCCAAACCCATACCTTGCTGGCGCAGGCTTTTGATGAAGGAAACCATTACCACGCCGTTTAACACAGCTACCCCTGAAAGGGCTATAAAGCCGACTCCTGCCGATATTGATAGCGGTATATCTCTTAGCCATAAGGCTGCGACACCGCCTGTTAGAGCTAGTGGTACGCCACTAAATATTAGCAATGCTGCCCGTCCTGAACCAAAGGCCATAAACAGTAATCCGATAATCAGCAATAAAGCAACCGGTACAACAATCATTAGCCTTGAACGGGCAGAGATAAGCTGCTCAAACGTTCCACCGTAAGCAGTCCAATATCCTGCCGGAAGTTTTACTTTTTCCTTCACGGCAATTTGTACATCTTCTACAAAGCTGCCTAAATCACGGCCACGCACGTTTGATGTTACCACAACACGGCGTTTGCCGTTTTCACGGCTTATCTGATTAGGACCGTAGGCGATTTCTAACCTTGCTACTTCTTTCAGTGGCACATAGTCAGGGCGCATATCAGCGCCTTCTTGTTCGGCTTGCGGAAGTGGGATAGGTAAGCGTTCCAAGGTTCTAATATCCGTGCGCAAATGCTCTGGCAGACGAACTACCAAATCAAAACGCCTGTCACCTTCAAATACCTGTCCGGCTTCACGACCACCCATAGCCGTTTCAATGATTTCTTGAACGTCAGCGATATTAAGGCCAAAGCGGTCAAGGGCTGCACGATCAGGTAAAATGCTCAAAACAGGAAGGCCGCTTACTTGCTCAACTTTTACATCGGCTGCGCCATCAACTTTTTGCAAAACACTTGATATTTCTGTAGCTGACTTTAGCAACTGGTCTAAATCATCACCATAAACTTTCACGGCCAGATCACTTCTAACGCCTGAGATAAGCTCATTAAAACGCATTTCAATAGGCTGAGTAAATTCGTAATTATTACCCGGTATTTTCTCCAGCGCTTCTTCCATTTCCTCTATCAATTCAGCTTTTGTTTTGTCAGGATCTGGCCAATCATCTTGAGGTTTTAGCATGACGAAAGTATCGGCAACGTTAGGCGGCATCGGGTCGGTTGCGACCTCCGGCGTACCTATCTTACTGAATACTTCTTTTACTTCCCCAAACTGTTTTACACGTTCTTCCACCAACGCCTGCATTTCTACTGATTTGCTGAGGCTGGTTCCGGGAATCCGCATAGCATGGAGAGCAATATCACCTTCATCTAGGCTTGGTATAAATTCAGTACCTAACCTTGATGCCATCAAAACACTTAAGATAATAAGAATAGTTGCACCACCTATAATATGTTTGGGGCGGTAAAGGCTCCAAAGCAACATAGGTTTGTACCACTCTTTTGCCTTATGGATAGCGATATTCTCTTTTTCCTCCACCTTGCCGGTAACAAATAATGCTACTGCCGCTGGTACAAATGCTAGTGACAGCACAAGTGCTGAAAGCAAGGCAGTTACTACGGTAAAGGCCATCGGATGGAACATTTTACCCTCAATGCCTGTAAGGGAGAAGATCGGCAAGTAAACCACGGTGATAATGATAACGCCAAACAAACTCGGGCTTATTACCTCTGCGGTGGCTTCTGCGGTTAGTTTAAACCGCTCCTCTTTATTCATGATTCGTCCAAGCTTTTGCTGCTCCATACCAAAGCGGCGGATACAGTTTTCAATAATGATAACCGCGCCGTCTACTATAAGACCAAAGTCCAGCGCACCAAGACTCATTAAATTACCTGAAACGCCGCGCTCTACCATTCCTGTAATCGTCATAAGCATTGAGATAGGAATGACCGCAGCGGTGATTAGTGCAGCCCTGATATTGCCTAAAAGCAAAAACAAAATCACAATTACCAGCAGCGCACCCTCCAAAAGATTCTTTTCTACCGTTGCAATGGTGCGGTCTACCAGCGATGTACGGTCATAAACCGCTCTTGCTACGATACCTTCTGGCAGGCTTTGATTTACTTCTTCAAGTTTTTTGGCAACTCTTCTTGAGACATCACGGCTGTTTTCACCCATAAGCATCATGGCTGTGCCGAGCACTACTTCTTTGCCGTTTTGTGATGCTGCGCCTGTGCGAAGTGGTGAACCAAGTTTAACGTCTGAGACATCACCTATGCGAATAGTAATTTCATCACGTTTGGCAACAATGATGTTTTTTATATCTTCGATGTTTTTAACCTGTCCCGGCACACGGATTAAATATTGCTCACCATTCTTTTCAATATATCCTGCGCCAACATTAGCGTTATTTTTCTCTAGCGCTTCAATCAGGCTATGGATGGTTAAATCATAGGCTAATAACTTGCCCGGATAAGGCATGACATGGAATTGCTTTTCATATCCACCAATGGAGTTAACCTCGACCACACCTTTTAAATTACGAAGTTGCGGCAAAATCACCCATTCCTGCATAGTGAGCAAATCCATAGGTGTATATTCAGAACCATCTTCTTTTTTTGCTCCTTCTTTTAGCTCGACAATATAGGTAAAAATTTCACCAAGACCTGTAGATATTGGCCCCATCACAGGCTCTAAACCTTCTGGCAGCTCGCTTTTTATTTGCGATAGCCGTTCATTTAAAAGCTGACGGGCGAAATAAATATCTGTCCCATCTTCAAAGACCACCGTAACTTGCGATAAGCCATAACGGGAAAGTGAGCGTGTATAATCAAGTTTTGGAATTCCAGCCAATACCGTCTCAATGGGGAAAGTTACCCGTTGTTCAGATTCTAAAGGTGAGTATCCTGGGGCTTCTGTGTTAATCTGCACCTGTACATTGGTAATATCAGGTACCGCATCAATAGGTAGCTTGCTGAAATTATAAATACCAAGCGCCATAAACCCAAGCACTGTAAACATAACAACCCAGCGGTGACGTATGGAAAAATGAATAATACTTTCTAACATTTATCGCCTCCTAATGTTCATGTTTGGCGGCAGCTTTGCCTATATCTGCTTTCACAATAAAGCTACCCTGACTGACATAGGACTCTCCGGGTTTTAGACCATCAATAACCTCTACATATTTGCCATCGCTTTTGCCCAGCTTCACTGGACGCATTTCATAAGCATTACCTTCTTTTACAAAAACAACCGTTTTATCTTCCATGCGCTGTATAGCTTCTTCTGTTACAGCCACGGATACTTCTTGCTTTGAAACATGCACATCACCTTCTACGGTCATGCCAGGTCGCCATTTTCCTTGCCTGTTAGGGATTGTCACTACCGCAATCACCGTTTGGCTTAGAGGGTCGGCGGTAGGTAATAATAAGGTAACAGGTGATTCGCTTTCCTGTCCGTTTTCTAAAGTATGAACACGAACCATATGACCTTCTTTTACTTTATCAAGGTCACGCGGGAAAACGTGGAATTCAGCCCAAACATTGGAAAGATTTGCAATGGTAAAAAGTGGTTCTTCTCCTGCAACATTACCGACATTAGTATTTTTCTTTAAGACCACCCCATTTGTCGGAGCTTTTATAGAATAGGCTTTGAGGCTATCGTTACTTTCAACGGTAGCCAATACATCACCTTTCCTGACTTTCTGACCAAGCCTTACTCTTACAGCTTGCACGATACCAGGAAAGCGAGCGCGCACTTCGGCGGTGCTGTCACGGTTTAAACCGATACGTCCAGTGAGTGAAACAACATCGCCAATTGTGCCGGAAGATGCCTTTGAAACAACTATGCCTGACTTCTTAGCAGCATCAGGGGATATTTCAGTTTTGCCTTCTTCCTCGTGATCGTCATGTCCGCCGTGACTATCATCACTACTTTCTTCCTCATGGCCGTGTCCACCATGACTTTCATCATGTTCTTCTTCATTTTCACCATGTTCATCGTGTTCCGATTCACCATAATAGCTTCCACCATTCCCATATTCGTTGTGCTCGTCGTGATCTCCGGCAGCAATGGCATCAGATATAGGAGAGTCACCGGATATAAACCACGCCCCTACCAATACTAAAAATAGTGAAATTATAAAAATATACCGTTTCATTTTCTTATCCTTCATTATGTGTTACCCCCGTTAAGCGCTCAACATTGGCGCGTGAGGCATGATAGTTCTTCAAAGATTCGTGATATTGCTCTCTGGCTTTAAACAGGGTTCTTTGCGCGTCCAACACTTCCAGGTAAGGGAATTTGCCCTTTTCATATCCTTCCCACGCCAGATTAAATGCGTTTTCTGCCGCAGGTAAAATACGCTTCCTTAAACTTGCAGCTTCTAAATATGAAGTCTGCCAGCCTTGCCAATTTTCTAAAAGGCTTTGCTCAAGCATCAATTCGGCCTGGCGGCTATCACTTCTGGCTCTGTTAAGCTCTGCACTTGCTTTTGCCACATTACCCTGATTGAGATTCAGCACCGGTAATGGAAACGAAACCCCAAACACAAATGCTTGACTGCCGTTTTCTCTAAAATCCCTGACTCCGGCATTTAAACTGGGGTCAGGAATAGCATTTGCCTTTTCAAGTGACAGTAAAGATTTCTTTTCATTCTCAATATGAGAGGCAATTAAAATCTCCGGTGAATTTCGTAATTTCTCACTGTATGTTTCTATTGGAGCAGGCGCTTCCAGTTCAAAGAAATGTGAGTGATCCAGCGATATATCAAGGCTGCTTTGCCCCAATAACTGAGCCAGTTTCTTCTCCGACACTTTTAATTGCCGT
>Ga0213866_10001792_pt1 | contig 15728 bp, 15 predicted proteins | sample PICome_11_FD_160079 | JGI IMG/M metagenome (GOLD analysis project Ga0213866, IMG submission 160079) | Coastal seawater microbial communities near Pivers Island, North Carolina, United States - PICO284 | ecosystem: Environmental > Aquatic > Marine > Coastal | place: USA: North Carolina...
GGCTGGGTGCTGCCGAGGGAGCGTTCCAGAAAGCCCTGGCCTATGCCCGGGAGCGGGTTCAGGGCGGCGTGCCTATCATTGAACACCCCGATGTGAAACGCATGCTGCTCACCACCCGAGCCCTTACCGAGGCGATGCGTGGGCTGGCCTACAGCGAAGCGGTGGTGATGGATCTCGCTCACTTCGGTCCAGAGCAGGACAGGCCGGCCAACCAGCGGCGCATCGACCTGATGATTCCCGTGATCAAGGGTTGGTTGACGGAAGTCGGGCAGGAGCTGACCTCAGTGGGCGTTCAGGTGCATGGTGGTATGGGCTATGTGGAAGAGACGGGTGCCGCGCAATACCTTCGGGATGTGCGTATTACTTCGATCTATGAGGGTACCAATGGCATTCAGGCGGCAGACCTTGTCAACCGCAAGCTTGGCCGCGACTCCGGCGCCACCATGGAGGCCGTGCAGGGCGAAATACGAGAGACAATCGCAGCGCTGAAGGGTGCTACCGCATTGGATACCATCGCAGCTGCTTTGGAGGTTGCGCTGGCTGAACACGTTCATTCAACCGCGCGGATTCTTGCAGCCATGCAAGCTGATAAACGAGAGGCGCTGGGTGCGTCTTTCGACTATATGATGCAAACAGGGTATCTCTTCGGCGGCTGGCAACTGGCACGGGGCGCACTGGTGGCACAGGCCCAGGTCGACGCGGGTAGCGATCGCCCGTTTTACGCCAGGAAGGTTGCCACCGCGACCTACTACGCCGAGCAGGTGTTACCCAGATGCGCTGGCCATGCGCTCGCCATCAGTCGTGCCGGCGGCGAATTGCTGAGTTACCCTGTCGACTGGATATAGGGAGCATTCATGGCCAGTTTTTCTACTTGTGATTTGTCCGATGACTACCCTGACGCCAGGGCGATTGAACTCCCGTTTCTTAATGCCGGTGGTCGCGCTGTGTTTTCGGGACCTGCTGTGACTATCAAGTGTCATGAAGACAACTCCCTGGTAAAAGCGCTGGTCGACGAACCCGGGCGGGGAAGGGTGATTGTGGTTGACGGCGGCGGCTCCATGCGCCGTGCGCTGCTTGGTGACATGCTGGCAGAAAAGGCCGCCGAGAACGGATGGTCAGGCCTGGTCATCAATGGGGTAATTCGCGATGTGGATGAGATCGGTGCCACCCCGCTGGGTGTGCAGGCCCTCGGTACGATTCCCGTGAAGACTGAAAAGCTTGGCGTTGGGCAGCGCGATGTCCCTGTACACTTTGGCGGTGTGACGATCGCGCCCGGCGACTACATCTACGCCGACAACAATGGCGTTCTGGTCAGCCCGGTGGCCTTGCTCACCGATTCATAGCAGGCGCATCGACAGGTCCAGCGCTTTGCAGTCCTTGGTAAGCGCACCGATGGAAATACAATCGATCCCGGTTTCTGCTATCGGTCGCAGGGTTTTTGCCGTCACGTTGCCGGAAGCCTCTAATTCGGCCTGACCGGCAGTGTGACGAACGGCCGCGGCGAGTTCATCGGTAGAAAAATTATCCAGCATGATGCGATCTGCGCCGGCGTGAAGGGCCTGTTCCAGTTCCTTGAGGCTTTCAACCTCCACTTCCACCATGATGCCCTGGGTAATCGCTCTTGCAGCCCCAACCGCAGACGCGATGTCACCGCAGGCCATGATGTGGTTTTCCTTGATGAGGAACGCATCATAGAGGCCCACTCGGTGATTGTGGCAGCCGCCACAGGTAACGGCATACTTCTGCGCCTTCCTGAGGCCCGGGATAGTCTTTCGCGTGTCCAGGAGCCTGACGCCGGTGCCATCCACAATGTCGGCATAGCGGCGGCAGCGGCTGGCCGTACCCGATAGCAGCTGAAGAAAGTTCAGGGCGGTACGTTCGCCGGTCAGTAACGCACGCGCTGGTCCTTCAAGTTGGAACAGGGTCTGATCGGTGCGAATTCGATCGCCATCAGCGGCATACCACTCGACGATGATCGACGGGTCCAGTTGCCTGAAGGTCTGGTTCACCCATTCGGTGCCGCAGAGTACACCGTCTTCGCGTGTGATCACGCGCGCACTGGCCGAGGCTGATTCGGGTATCAGGGCGGCCGTGATATCGCCGCTACCGATGTCCTCTGCCAGCGCACCCTGGACCTGGGCCAGGATTTCATCGGCGGGAATCGGGCAGGGTGTTTCCTGTGACATGGTGGGTCATCGTATTGTGTGAGAAAGCGGAGATTGTAGCAGCGACTCCCCGCACCAGCTAAGGGCATTGCCCCGTTGAGGCGGTGGTCTGGGCTGTCTATGATGGCTGTCGTGGGACGACGGGACTGATATGGATTACTCGCTGGACAAGGGCTGGGTGCGCGGGGTGCGCCGGGTGGCCTCGCCGAACTTCGGTCCGAGGCCGATCGGAGCGGTGCCTGAGCTATTGGTGATCCATAACATCTCCCTGCCGCCGGGTGAATTCGACAACGACTGCATCATGCAGTTGTTCACGAACTGCCTGGACTGGGCCGAACATCCTTATTTTGAAACTATCCGGGGTATGGAGGTGTCCGCTCACTTTCTTGTTCGCCGCGATGGAGAACTGATCCAGTTTGTCAGCTGCGACGAGAGAGCCTGGCATGCGGGAGAGTCGAGTTACTGCGGGCGGGAAAATTGCAACGATTTCAGTATTGGCATCGAGATGGAGGGAACCGATGAGCTACCCTATTCCAATGCCCAGTATGCTCAGTTGCAGGCCCTTAGCCTGGCATTAATTGCCGCCTATCCAGGGCTTGATGCTGAACGCATCGCCGGGCACAGTGATATTGCGCCCGGGCGTAAAACAGACCCCGGCCCCGCCTTCGACTGGCATCGCTACCGCCAGGCCCTTGGCCACCCAGAGGAGCCAGAGGAGCTAGAGGAGAAAGCACCATGACATATCTCGCCTTGATGACTGCGGTTGCCCTCTATCACTTATGGGGTCCGGGCGGCCCACTGCATGATGATGGCTGGTATCGCGCCTGGGAACGCGGTGTCAATGGGCTCGGGTTCATGTCCTGGGTAAGCCTGGCCCTGGCGGTAGCAGTGCCAGTGCTGTTCGCAGCCTGGTTGCTGGCACAGATTGATTCTGTCCTGTTCGGGCTATTCTGGATTGCCGCAGCGGTATTGCTTTTGCTTTACGGCTTTGGCTGGTTCGACTACCACGCTGCCGTGGAGCGGTATGTTGACCATTGCGAGCGGGGCGACATGGAAGGCGCCTGGTTGGCCTCTCGCGATGCCCTGGATCTGGCGAGCACCGAAACGCAGCCCGAAACGCCCGCCGAGATGCATGAGTCAGTATGGGGCAAGCTATTGTTCGAAGGTTATCAGCGCTGGTTCCCGGTGGTGTTCTGGTTTTTGTTGTTGGGCCCGGCGGGAGCACTCGGCTATCGATTGATTGCGCTTGCGGCTGCGGGTGAGCTGCGGGATTCGGCCGTAAAATTGCGCTTTTTGGCTGACTTTCTGCCAGCGCGAGCGCTTGCGTTGACGTTTGCCCTCACCGGGGATTTCGTGCGCTGCCGGCAGGATTTACAGGCGTCACTCGCATCACCCGAGCTGCCTGCCGACGACGTGCTGTCACGCGTAGCGCGGGGAGCCATGGGTGTCACTGATAGTGAAGCCAGTTCCGCGCCTGCCTGGGAAACGCGCGAGGCCAGCGCGTTACTGAAGCGCTCGGCAGCTACATGGTTGGTGTTTATCTCTCTCGCCGCGATATTTTCCTGATAGCAAACCTGAATGCCTGATCCGGCAAAACGTTCCGGGCCTGCTATGCTGGTGCTTGCAGTTTCTCAATAGTTAAGCCCGCGAACTCGGCCTATGAGCGCACCTATAGGCGGTAACACCACCCTCCCTTCGGTCGGGCTTTCCCAAGACCCAGCGCCCGCTGATGCACTGGTTGTGACCATTCTGTTCCATCCGGATATCACGCGGATCGGTCAGGCCGCAGTTTTGGATCGCGGCAAATCCTCGAGAGATATCGTCATCGGCCGCGAGCAGCCGCCATTTGAGTTTCGTCATGGCAGCGAAAGGGATGAGCCGCGCGGCCTTGGCGATCCGCATGTCAGCCGAGAAGCACTCAGCATCCGTCGCGTACCCGGCGGAGTACGTCTTTCACGCTCCCCCGGTGCCAGCCGCTGTTCAACCGTGGCTGGCGATATTGTGGATAGCCAGGTAGTGGCTGATGACCACCTGGCGCGCGGGCTGGCCCTGCGATTGGGTCACGGGATAGTTCTGTTTCTGCGCTATTCACCCTTTGTAGACGACGACATGCCTGCGCGGGACACGCTGGAACTGCTGGGCACGAGCGACAGTATGGCCCGGCTTCGGCGAGAAACGGCGCTGATTTCTGCCACTGACGCTGATGTTCTGATTACCGGTGACAACGGCAGTGGCAAGGAACTGGTGGCTCAGGCTCTGCACCGACTAAGCAATCGATCAAAGCGGCCTTTCGTGGCGGTAAACGTGGCGGCGTTGCCGACAGACCTTGCCGCCGCGGCCCTGTTTGGCAGTGCTCGTGGCGCTTTTACGGGGGCAACCGCCAACAGAGAAGGGTACTTTCAGCAGGCAGAGGGAGGCACCCTGTTTCTCGATGAGATCGGCGATGCAGCGCCCGCGCTACAGCCGCTTTTACTTCGCGCACTCCAGGAGCGAGAAGTGCAGGTCGTCGGCGGCAGGGTGTGCAAAATCGATGTCCGGGTCATTGCCGCTACCGACGCCGACATCGACGCACCGACGTCGGGGTTCAGGGCAGCATTGCGTCACAGGCTGGCGGCGCTTGAGCTACACGTGCCGCCTCTGCGTGATCACCTGGAAGATATCGGGCTCCTTGCCTGGCATTTCTTTCACCGACACCGGCCGCAAGTCACGTCCGAATTGTCGGCCACAGCGTTAGCTGGCGCGGAGGGCGCGCGCTGGGCCGGCTTGATAATGGACCTTGTCAAGCAGCGCTGGGAGGGGAATGTGCGTCAGTTGAACAACACCATGCGCCAGATCGCGATCGAAAGCGGTCCGGCTCTCCGGCTGCCGACATCGGTGCGTCATCGTCTCCAGAGTGCAGCGCCAACACCTGTCGGGACGCCCTGGCCGACAGACGGGCTCGAGATCTCTGATCAGCTACTGCGAAGCGCGCTGTCTGCCTGTGACTATGAGATTGCGGCCACTGCTCGCAAGCTGGGTGTCTCGCGCCAGTCAATTTATCGACGCGTGCAGGCAGCGGACGACCTGTGCCTCGCTGCGGACATTCCGCTGAGGGAATTGCTGCAAGCACTGGAGGAGGCGAGAGGGGATCTGGATGCTACGGCTCGCGCGTTGAAGGTGTCGGCAACCGCGCTTAGGGCCAGGATTCGAACCGCTCCTGCAGCAGGTATTCCAGAGCGACCCGACTGATGGCAGTCGGCCAGTTCATTGGTCCTTACCAGATACTTCGTCAGATTAACCGCGGGGGCCAGGGGCGTGTTCTATTGGGATACGACCCTCGCTTGCATCGTCGCGTTGCTATCAAGATCTACTCGCTGCCGATGGATAGGCGCGGCAAAAAACAGGCGCTCGCAGAGGCGAGACTGATTGCCGGGCTGGACAGCCCTCGTATCGTGCGGATCTTCGATGTCATAGTCGTACCAAACCACCTGGCGATGGTAATGGAGTACGTCCCGGGTTGTGACCTGGAGGAAGTGTTACAGGTTCAGCCCATCGCCATTCCCGCCATCGTTGCCATCGCTCAGGATGTGACTGCAGCCATTGCCGTCGCTCGCCAAAACCGTGTGGTTCATGGAGATATCAAGGCGGCGAACGTGTTACTGGGCAACGATGGCCGAGCCAAACTGTCTGACTTTGGAATCTCCCGCCGGGCTTTTCACGCTGGAGGTCGCGCCGGTAGCCCGCTGTCAGTCGCGCCGGAGCAGGTATCGGGCGCGCCATTGGATGTGCGTACAGACTTGTTTGCACTGGGTTGTCTTCTGTTTCGCATGCTCACCGGCCGGCATGCCTACCCTGGTCTACGGTTGGGGTCATCCTTCCCGCCTGCTAACGAGACAGTGATTCCGGACGTTCCACCAACGTTCGAGGCTGTGTCGGCAAGTAGGGAAAAGATACCCGACGAGCTCGCCAACCTGGTGTCTGCACTGCTGCAACCCGGGCCGGCTGCTCGCCCACAGAACACCCACGAGGTTCGCCGCGTTCTTCGTGCTGTGAACAAGGGACTGCCGCTGACACTTGCCCGTGATTTGCGGCAAGAGGTGCAGCAGAACTCTCGCGCCGAAGCGCTGGAGGAGTTACCGCCCGAAATTCCTGCACCCTTTCAGGGTAGCCAAACAGTTGGCACCGGTCGTTCGCTGTTGTCGTTGCCGGGGCGATCGCGATGGCGGCTTTGGAGCCGATCCGCGGTGTTATGTTTTTGCCTGATCGCTGTCTCGCTGTTCTGGCAGTACCTTCGGCGGCCTCACCTCGACATTGTTGCGCCTGTCATATCAGTAGTCACTGACCGTCCGCTGCCGGCAGACCTGTCCAGGGACTGGCTCGTGGAGCGTCTTACGCAGGCAACAACGGATGCCTTCTGGTTTGTTGATGTCACTAACGGGAGCGCGCCTACGACATCGGACGGTCAACTTAAGCTGGAGCTGCGGTGTAGAGACGAGTTCTGCGTGCTGTCAGTGTCGTTGGCCGGACAGCGAGAAATTGCTCGCAAGCAAGTTGTATTGTTTCCCGATGCTCCGATGTCTGCCTGGCAGGAGGCGCTGGATGAGGCGGCTGCGAGTGTGCTCGCCGCGCTATAACGCCAACGGTGAGGCGGCCAGCAGCATCTGCGAACCAAAGTACAGAGGTGTACCCCAAAGCGGATTCGCTTTTGTCTGGATCACGAACTGTTGCCGCGCCACGGCAAGGTCTGAGAATGCAAAACCCCAAGCCCCGGTAATTACGAAGTAAGCGATGGTGTCCCCCGCAGTACCCGCCGCGCAAACCAGCATGCCGGAGATAACCAGAATGTACGCCTGCACAGGCATACGCATGTCGACATCCAGATGAGGGCGCAACCAGCGAGTTGACCATATCGCCAGGGCGAGAGCCGGCAGCAAGCTGGCGGCGGCGAATACAGCGTTGCCGGCCACCAGTGTGAAAGCCACGGCATACAACAAATGCCCGCAAAGAAACGAGGCCAGACCACCCAGAAATGCCGCGCGCCGCTCAGACATCAGCAATATGTCTCCCAGTGCGGAGGCGACAAGGCCTGCCAGTAACCACCGTCCGTAATCGGTTTCCAGCGTGCCAGTTGTCAGTGCGAGCCAGAGAAAAGCGAGCGCAGACAGTGGCTTGAACAGGTAGCGGCCGGGGCGCCAGCCTCGCCAGTCACTGGCTACCAGCGCCGGGATGCTGGCCGCCGCGAGAAGGATGGGAGCAAGTAGTGGTTCAGCCATCAAGGGATTTCACCGCCTCCCATAAGGCCCGGTTGTGGGGCACGGGTACGCCGAATTTCTCGGCTTCTTGAACCAGCCACCCGTTGATGTAATCGACCTCGGTGCGGCGCCTCGCCTCGATATCCTGCAACATGGACGAGCGATTCTCAGCAGTGCCCTGAATAACAGCGAAGACCACCGACGCCAGCTCTGCCGTGGCTCGGCCCATGCCTGCCGCCTCGGCGACAATTTGGATTTCCGAGCACAGTGCACGGACCTGGTCGGCTGGGTCGCCGGCCAGTTCGCCGTTTTTGCAGCGCAACACCGCCGTCAGTGGATTGATCGCGGCGTTAATTGCCAGCTTGCGCCAGAGGCAAGCGGCCATATCCTGCTCCCAGTGGCAGGCGGGCAGTGCTCGCTCGAACATCGAAAACCAGGTTGGTGGGGGCGACCCGTTCGCGGATCCGATCTGGGTCAGGCCAGTACCTGCATGAACAACGGTGTTGCTGCCCTGGCGATGGGCGCCTTCGGTCGTTGTGGCCAGGTAGAGGGCGGCGTTGTTTAGCGAAGAGGTAAGGGCGTCTGCGATTCCCATACCGTTTACCATCAGCACTACCGAAGAAGAGGCAGATAAGCGGTGTTGTACCGACCGAAGCGCCGCTTCTGCGTTGTAGGCCTTGGTGGTCACCAGTACGCGCTCGATCGCACCCGCCTCGGCAATATCACTGACCGGAAACGCCCATTCGCCAGTGGGTTCTAGGCCGGAGAGTGACGCTGTTCGCAATTGTTCGCCAGATCCCGAGTGATCGAGTAGCGTGATGGTGGCGCCCGCTCGCTGTAGGTAGGCCGCAAACAACAAGCCGATGGCGCCGGCACCGAGCACGTGCCAGTGATAGCCATCGTCGGTTTTCATGGTGTGTGGTTCTGGCAGAGACTCATCCTCGGGTGTGTGCGGTATCAATGCGCTGAAACGCCTGTACCAGTGCGTCTAATTTAGACGCTTGTACTGTCGACGTCACGGCCAGGTGCCAGGCGCACTCAAGGAAACCATAGATTGCCACCATGCCTGCCAGTTGTCGCAGTTCGCTTTGCTCCGTTGCCCGACACAGGTAGTGTTCTGCGAATGCCTCACGTTTGTGTTCGAAAAGCTCCTCCTCCCAACACACCGCCGCGAGGTCAAACCAGGGGTTGCCCATGGCACTGTATTCCCAGTCCAGGGCCATCCAGCGATCTGCGCAAAGAATCCGGTTGGCGCGTAACGGGTCGTTGTGACAAAGCACAAATCCGGTCTGCAGCGATTCCAGTTCGGCGAGAACGTCGGCCAATCGCGATTCGTACTGTGCCATTTCGCGGGGCAACTGAACCTGTTGCCTGCGCAGAGCCTGCAGGTAGCGTTGCAAGCGCTTGTCCAGATCCAATCGAGTATGAACCGGGGGCAGGGAATGGATGCGCTGCAACAGCTGAGCGGTGCCCTCGCTGTCAAAACCCGTAACCGTTGTCGCCTCGAGAAAATCGGTCACCAGCGCGCCGATCTCAGGGTTGAAGTAACGGGGCTGGGGCGCAATGCCGATGTCTGCTGCCAGCTTGAGCAACCGCCACTCCGTCGGCCGGTGCAGTTGGTGAAGCTCGCCCGAAGGACCGTCCAGTCGCACCACGTAGTGATCGCCGGCCTCTACCAGGAAACTCCAATTACTGAGGCCGCCGCCAAGCTCGCGCACCATTCGCGGCTGCACTGGCAGGGGCAGCTCAGTCTGCCACTGCCGGTATTGCGACAGTGTTTGCTCGAGTCTCAGCTCGATTGCTGGTTGAAGTGCTGGCGCCATTGCAAATAGCCGAACAGGGCAATTACGAGATACACCGCAAACAGCAGTGCTGTGAGGTACAGCTCACGGTCGAGGTAGAGATAGATGGCCGCACTGTCAATCACCAGCCAGTACAGCCAGTTTTCGAGCACTTTGCGCGCCACCATCCAGGTGGCGAGCACGCTACCCCAGGTGGTGAAAGAGTCGAGGAAGGGCAGGGCCGCCTCGGCGTGATTGCTCAGCAGGCTACCCGAAATCCAGGCGGCGGAAAGAACCGCAGCGATGGCCAGCACATGGTTTTTCAATCGCCAGCTGTGAATGGGTAGTGGCGCGGAAGCCTCGGCTGCCCCGCTGCGCCAATGCCACCAGCCGTAGACAGACATGGCGAGGTAATAAACCTGGAGGCCTGCCTCCATCACCAGGTTCACGTCCCAGAAAATAACCAGGAAGATGGCGGTGCTGGCAAACCCGGCGTACCAGCACCACAGGTTTTCGCGCATGGCGAGCAGTAAATACGCAACGCCCAGTAATACCGCCGCGGCTTCCCACAGCGACATTGCCTGGCCGGCGGCGACCAGGCCTTGGAGTAATGCCTCCAGCGTCACGCGTCCTCGTTGCCCTCGTCGGGAATGAACTTGCACACCAGCACCTGTTTGCCGTGCGCTCGAAAGCTTGCTTTCAGTTCCTGCCGAACCAGCGCAAAAACGCGATCGTAGTCGCCGCTGATTCGGGTGCTGGTGGCTGTGGTTTCTATATCCAGGTCGCCGTGCTCCCGCACCGCCTGGATAAAGGCCTTGATGATTGGAATATAGTCTTCGCTAAAGGGATACAGACTCAGTTCGGCGGTGACATTCATGCGCTGTCCTCACTAGAAACGATAGTTGGCGCTGATGCCCAACTGACGGGGATCGCCGTACTGGTAGTACGGTTCCAGCGCGTACTCCTTGCGGGGGTCATTGCCAAAACTTCCAAACCCTCGCACTGTGTAGTCTTCGTCAGTAAGATTGCGGCCCCACAGGGCGATCGACCAACGTTCAGCATCATACCCCAGTCGTGCATGCAGCAGGTCCTGGGCCGGTGCCTCTACGTCGTGCCGATCCGACAGGTAAAACTCATCCTTGCCTTCCAGGTCCACGCGCAGATAGAAACCCTGTGCAAAGTCAAAGCGCCCACCCACCGCGTACTGGTAGGCTGGGGCATGCGCCTGTTCGCGTCCCGCTAAGTCGTTGCCATCGGCGTTGATGTAGTCGTCGAACTCCGTTTCCAGCAATCCGATACCGGCGTACAGCGACAGGCGGTCCATCGGCTGCCAGTTCAACTCCAGTTCGGCGCCGTAGTTATTTCCCTCGGCCGCGTTACTGGTGTAATCGATGAAGGCGGTGCTGCCATCGGGCCTTGGCAAGACCAGCGAACCCCTTACCTGTTGGTCTTCGCGATCCATATAGAACAGGGCAATGCGCGTGCTGAGGGCCAGCTCCGGGAAGTCGCCCTTGAACCCGATCTCGTAGTTGAGCAGTGATTCCTCGTCGTAGTCTCTGAGGCCACGTAGCCGTTCTATCGACTCCGGGTTATCGACAGCCTCCTCGCTGGCAAGAATGCTGGCATTGACGCCGTTGGCTCGATAACCGCGCGACAGCGAGGCGTACCAGAGTGCGTCTTCTCCAGGTCGGTATTCGAGAGCAAACTTACCGCCCCAGAGTGATTTGGACAGCTCGTCGGCCACGCCATTGTTGTCGGAATAATTCGTGTCGCGTTGTTCCAGCCGCAATCCTGTGGTCAGCGTGAGTGTGTCGCTGAGCGCTGTATCGAGTTGGCCGAAGGCCGCGTAAGTATCGGTGTCGTACTCGCTGTTGAAGTTCCGTGCCAGGTAGGTGTAGCTGCGCGACAGGTCTTCCTGGTCACCAAGAAAGTAAAGGCCGGCTACCCAGTCGCTGGAGAGGCTGCCCAGCGTCATTGGCTGACGCGACACCAGTTTGAACTCTGCGGAAGCGCTGTCTCGCTCTCGTTGGTAGCGATCAAAGGAAGAGTATTCCCAGCCTGGAGCGATGCCAACAAAGCTCCAGTCCTCGTCGTAGCCGTAAACGGTATCGGTGCTCGCGAGGCTGGCTGCGACCTGCATAGCGACGGTATCGAGTTCCCGTTCCCAGTGGAGGCCCAGAGCGGTGGATTCCAGCGCGTCCTGGCCGGGTTGGTCGGAGAGCGTGTCTCGGGTGTTATCCAGCGAAAAGGCGTCATAGCCGTTATCTATGTCGCTATAGAGCAGGGTGACATCGACGGTGTCGCTGTCGCCTGCCAGCCAGCGCAGCTTGCCCCTGACTGCAGTTTCGTCCCGGTAATTGGTGTCGTCCCGACCGAGATAGGTATTGTCAATGAAACCATCGCTTTCATAGTGGTTGACCGATAGTCGATAAAGCAGTGAATCGGCTACGAGAGGACCGCTGGCAACAACGCCCGCGCTCCAGGTCCCGTACTCAGCCGCCATGAGTTCAGCTCGAAACAGGGGGTCGGCGGTGGGGCTGCCGCTGCTGATGTTGATGAGTCCTGCCAGGGCGTTGGCACCGTGCAGTGTGCCCTGCGGGCCGCGAAGCACCTCCACCTGTTCTACGTCGAAGAGGGTGCCGGCGGTACCCAGGCCGCTGAAATCAATGCCGTCGATGACTAATCCAACGGAGGGATTCAGGGGCTCCACAAACTGGCTGCGTTCGCCGATGCCTCTCACCTGGTAGAAGCGGGCTCGCGATGCGCCGCTGGCGTAATTCACGTTGGGCGCAATATTCAGCACGTCTTCCAGGTGTTGGGCGGCGCGCTGGCTGATGTCCTGCGCGCTAACCACGCTGGTGCTGGCCGCCTGCTGCAACAGGCTTATGTCGCGCAATTCCGCGGTGACGATGATCTCTGTGATGTCTTCGGCAGCGGCCGCTGCAATAGCCTGTGACAGGCCTGCACAGGCCAGGACAAGTGTTGGTAGACGCACAAAAAACCCCTTCAGTCGGAAAGTAACGGGCAACCGGGGGTCACAGAACAGATCAACCGCTCCCTACGCCGGTGTTAACCGGATCAGGTTCGAAGGGTTTGCCCATCAAGGCATCTCAGGCCGCAGCCGCCCCCAGGTTTGCAAGGGCATTATAGGGCGCTTACACTCCTAGCCCAATAGAAAAGAAGCGCCCGCTCCAGAGGCGCGACTATGCTGCCGGGTGTCTACATGCCGCAAGATGACGCTTTTGACGGGGATATCGAAGAGATTGAAGCCGCTCCGCCGGTCGAATCCAGAGCCGAGCTGCGCGAACGCCGATTGACCGACTCAATACAGATCAACCGCTACCTGACCCACCAGGTTCGGCAGATGGTGCATATGTTGATGGAGGCGAATGATCTCCCTCGCTTTCTTGAAATTGTCCTTGCCACCATGCCCCGGCACTTCCAGTTTCCGGTGGCGGAGCTGTGGCTCTATGACCCTGAAGGTATTCTCGGCGAGCTGATCGCCAGTAAAGAGCGCTATGGCGGGCAGCTGCGGCTGACCCACGATGCCTTCGATATGCAGGAATTGTACGAACTGGACCCCGATGTGGTGCTCCTAGACGCCACGGATCCACGAATGTTCGAGGTGTTAAAAGAAGCGCATGGCATCGAATACGCGCTACTGGTGCCGCTGATGGACGGTGGGCGCCTGATGGGGAGCCTGCACTGTGGGTTGCACACTGCCGACATCATCAGCACGGAAACCGAAGAAGATCTCATCGCCCATCTGGGGCACGTGATTTCCCTGACCTTCAAAATGGCCGTGGGCCGACAACAGGTGTCCCAGCTGACCCTGCTGGACCCGTTAACGCATATCAGTAATCTACGTGGCTTCGAGAAAGATATTGCAAGGGAAATCGCCCGGGCGCGCCGCGGTCACCAGCCGTTGTCAGTGCTCAGCATGGAGATAGACGAATACGAAGAAATGTACCTGCACTACGGTCAGGTTACCGCTCATTTCGTGATGAAAAAGGTAGCGGAGCGTATCAGCTCCGACCTTCGTGCCACCGATTATCTGGCGAGACTGTCTGAATCCAATATTGCTGTCGTGCTTCCCGGCTGTGCTGAAAGCATGGCCCATGATATCGCCGAGCGTATGCGCAGTGATGTCGATGATTTTGCCGTCGATGACGGACGCGGTGCCGTATTGCACGTTACGCTCAGCATCGGTGTGGTTACCTGGGACCCTGAACGTTATCCCGCAGTGGATATGAGTCAGCTGGCGAAACAAATGCAATCCCAGTCCGACAAGGGTTTGCAGGCTTCTCGCGACGGGGGTGGCAACAAGGTGTCCATTTCCCGTCTCAGCACGTTGGCTACCTGATATCTGTGGGCGAGTGTAAACGCCGCGTGGCTTGCCTGTCGGTCCACAGATTCTCACTGCCTGAGGACGTCGGGCACAGTCTGGCGACTTCCTGAATGCTCGATCCGGTCGTTATTGAGGGGAAGAAAATCCTGGTGACAGGCCCTACCGGGCAAGTCGCCCAGCCCGTTGTGACAGCCTGGGCGCCGCTGTGTGACCTGCACGCACTGGCGAGATTCAGCAACGAAGATCAGCGCCAGCTGCTGGAAAGTGCCGGTGTCACCTGCCATGCGGCAGATTTGGCCCATGCCGATTCTCTGGCGAACCTGCCCGATGATTTTGACTACGTACTGAATTTCGCCGTGGTCAAAACGGGGGATTTCGGCTACGACCTTGCCGCCAATTCAGAGGGCCTCGGTCGCCTGATGTCTCACTGTCGTAATGTCAGCGCCTTTCTCCATCTCTCTTCCACGGCGGTGTATCACTATGCCGGGCACGCGCCTTTAGCGGAGAATGCCGCCCTGGGCGATAATCACCGGGCGATGTTCCCAACCTACAGCATCAGCAAAATTGCGGCTGAATCCGTCTGCCGCTATGTCGCCGCAGAATTTGGTATTCCAACTACCATCGCGAGGCTGAGCGTCCCCTATGGTGACAATGGCGGGTGGCCGTTCTTTCACCTGTTGATGATGCAGCAGCAGATGCCTATTGATATCCATCCGCAAACCCCGAACTACTATAACTTGCTGCATGTACAGGACTATCTCGAAAAACTGCCGCGACTGCTGGCAGCGGCCTCTTGCGATGTGACAACCGTGAATTTTGGCGGCTCGCAGCGAACGAGTATCGAACAGTGGTGCGGTTACATCGGAGAGCTGACGGGGCTGGAGCCGGTGTTCAATGAGACCCCGAAAGCGTTTGGCTCTCTGTGTATCGATACCGAGCGCATGCACGCACTGGTAGGTCCCACGCGGGTGGACTGGCGCGAGGGCGTTCACAGCATGATTCGAACGCTGGCACCGGAGGCTCTGTTAGATCGGGAGCGCAACGCATGACGCTGGAACAGCGCATCGCTCGCCTGGAGGCCATCGAGGCCATCAAATCGCTGAAAGCACGTTATTTTCACGCCTGCGATAACAAGCAGCCCGAACAGGTGCGCGCGTGCTTCGCACCCGGGCCGATTGCGCTCGATTACGGCCGTGTCGGTGAATTCAGTGACCGCGAACAAATGCTGGATGCCTTCACACGGCTTGCCTGCAGCGATCACATTGTCGAGATGCATCACGGTCAGAACCCCCAGATAACGGTGATCGACGAGGACGCGGCCACGGCCACCTGGGGTCTTTACTACTACCTCATCGATACTCGTCAGCAGACGACCACGCAGCTGGCGGGTTTCTACGATGACCGCTATCGGCGGTTGGAAGGGCAGTGGTTGATCTCAGCTTCCCGCTACCGCGTCAGTTCCACCCAGGTGCTGGACCTGTCAGGGGATCAGCTGCGGGCAGTCTTTGCCGGTGCCGAGGCCCCCCGCGAACTGGACGACCCTGAAAAGCAGGCGCCACCGGGTGACACCTGAGCGCTGGACGCGCCTGCGGACCGTGCTGGACTACCGGCAGCCGGATCTCACCGTGGTCACCGATTTCGTCGAGAAGCAGCGGAACCTGGCGGCCATTGTGCGCAGTTGCGATTCCGTGGGCATCATGCGGGTACACGCGGTTATCGGGGATGAGGAGTTCCGCAGCTACCGTGGTACGTCCGGCAGTGCAAGTCGCTGGGTGGAAGTGGAGCGATACCAGGCGCTGTTACCGGCGCTGAACCGGTTACGGGAACAGGGGTTTCAGCTGGTGGCGGCGCACCTGTCCGATACGGCCGATGACTATCGAAACGTTGATTACACGCGCCCCACGGCGTTGGTGATGGGCGCCGAGAATGAAGGCGTGTCGGAGCAGGGCAGGGCAATGGCTGATCACTGTGTGACTGTCCCGATGCTGGGCATGGTGGAATCGCTCAATGTATCGGTAGCGACGGCGACGATTCTGGCTGAGGCGCGACGCCAGCGCGAGCAGGCCGGGTGCTATGCCCAGAGCAGGCTTGACCAGGAAATCTACAATTCACTGCTGTTTCAGTGGGCACATCCGAAAATCAGCCGATTCTGTGATCAGCGTGGTCTCGACTATCCTGCACTTGATGCCAGCGGGGATATCAT
>Ga0213866_10001793_pt1 | contig 15722 bp, 9 predicted proteins | sample PICome_11_FD_160079 | JGI IMG/M metagenome (GOLD analysis project Ga0213866, IMG submission 160079) | Coastal seawater microbial communities near Pivers Island, North Carolina, United States - PICO284 | ecosystem: Environmental > Aquatic > Marine > Coastal | place: USA: North Carolina...
TCATTACCAACACCAGTGTCTGTCTGCGTGCCATTAGTGGGGGAGTCTACGAGGCTGTCATTAGCACTTCCTGCTCGGTAATCAACAAGGATGGTCCCGTTTAAGCGAACCGCCCCAACAATAGGAGAACTTCCAGCGCGGTAAAACGTGACACTCGAAACACCGTTAATAGATACACCTGTAGTCCACGCAGACCCCGAAGCCGATCCAGTCGCCACTGTAACCCCATCGTGTTGCACATACGTTGTGCCGCCAAGGTAGTATTCAACGGTTCCGGTGAAAGAATAGGAGGATGCTGTCCAGGTTATGTAGCTACCTGCGCCAACGGTTTGGGCAGAGGTGGCTAGATCCCCATCAAACATCTTCAGCCCCTCGTATCCTGCATACCAGCTTGAAGAGGTAGTGACGTTCGGAACGTAATTATCCGAACCCAGTGTGACTGAAATGTTATTTACAGTCCAGTCGTTCCCCGCTCCAGAAGTGTCCGTCCCTAGTGCGGCGGCGGTGCTGTTATTGTCGAACGGCAAATGGAAACCATTCGTGCCATACGTTCCAGAATATGCTTTCGGATTCCAAACACCAGTGTCGGCGTCAAATTCACCGAAGTCAGTCGGATCAAGTGCTTGACCGTCGATGAAATGTATGTCGGCTAGGTAGCCGTCGAAAGAGTAAGGGGTGGCACCATAGGCATATTTCCCAATAGTCATAGCTCTACCGCTCACGATAGAGGTGCCTGAGGAACCAGTTTTAACTGATACGCCGTTTACATAAAATGTATAAGAGCCAGCATTATTGCTAAAAACTATGTGATACCAAGCAGACGGGTCTCTATAAACAGCGGTGGTAGACTCCGTGCCACCAGATCCGTTCCAGTACAAAACGTTAGTACTAGTGTCATATGAAAACCCGTCTCCACTACTACCAGCAGGGTCAACATAAGAAAAAAGATACATATAATCGCCGCCAATTTTGCTGCGCTTTACCCATAATGCAATCGTCCAAGTTGAAATAGTCGAAGTCGCGTTTCTGGACAAGTAGGCACTGTCAGCACTGTTGAAACGCAAGCTGCGTTCAATCTCGTAACCGGCAGCAGCGCCACCAGTTTGACCGGCGGCACCTGCTAGAATATTATTAAATACTGCCATATCAATAGTTACCCGTCCAGACTACTTGAATTTCAGTTGATGATTTTACAACGTAATCAATACGATCAGTTTTTGAGTTAGTAGCTGTAATTGTTGGTGCAGTACCACCAGAAAACAAGAATTCAGAAACCCAACCACCAACGGTATAAGGACCACCACTGGAAGGTTGTGCAATAAAGATTGATCCTGATTGACCAGCAACTAGACTATTAGTCGTGATATTTACAGCTGTAGTGTTCTCGGAAAGAGTCCAAAGAAAGTTGTTAGAAGTAGTAAAATCAAAAGTAATTGTTCCACCAGAACTTGCAATTGATGAAACGTTACCACGCTGAGCAGCAGTAAAAGTTTGAGCAACGTCAGTGACAGCGTTGTCAGCGTCGTATGCTTGAACAGTAACACCAATATCACTGCTTTGAAGACCACCACCAGTATTGTCATCAACATACTGCTTAGTTGCAGCATGAAGATTCGCAGTAGGTGCACCAGATAACGTAACTAGACCAGTAAAGGTGCCACCAGCAATTGGCATCTTGGTAGCAATATCGCTGGTATTAGTTGCGATATCACTTGTGTTAGTGGCAATATCGCTGGTATTAGTTGCGATATCACTTGTGTTGGTGGCAATGTTACTAGTGTTAGTAGCAATATTAGAAGTATTAGTTGCAATATTAGAAGTATTAGTTGCAATATTGCTAACATTGACAGCGACAGAATTTGAAACAAACTCAGTTGTAGCAATTTGAGTAGTGCTAGTACCTGTTGTTGCAGTAGGAGCAGATGGTGTTCCTGTAAACGTAGGTGAATCGATATCAGCTTTAGTAGAGACGTTAGGGGTCTTACTAATTGTAACCCATTGGGAGCTAACGCTATCTACGTAATAAATGTACAACAATGCATTTGCTGTATCAAACCAAAGGTCACCGCTTTCTAACGGTCGAGCGGTGTTACCTGTTAAAGCAGGGTATTGAATAGGAGGTGTGTCGCTGCAGATAACTTTACCTGGCGGACCATAATTACCTACAGCTCCGGGAGGACCTGATTTTGTAAAACTTACCCAAACTTGACCATCTGGATCCCAGAAATAATCAACTAAACTATCAGTGTCATTCCAGATCTTACCAGGTTGTTCAACAGGAACTACTGTAGGTTTAGTATCACTAACAATATTATCATGTCTAGCAGCAACAGCTGCAGAAGTGAAGACAGTGTTATCATCGAGTAAGTTTTGACTTGCAACAGAGCCATCAACTTGTTGTACGGTTTTAATAGTATCTAGAATACTAGATCCAGTACCTACCTGATCAGTACACCTGAGTTCTTCAACAGCATATCTAAGAACGTCAAAATTGGTATTAAGTTCAGCAGCTTTAATTGGAGTTCCTGGTGTAAATTCAGCAGGTAAACTGTCAACATCGGTGTGCCGATAAATTATAAATTTTTGATTATATGCTGGAGCAGTGTTGAATCTAATATTTTGATCATTTAAGAAGAACCAATTGTTTGCACTTGGAACTGCATCCCAATTAAGTGTGACTGTGTTCCAGTTAGCAACTCCAATGTCACTTCGTTCGTAATACTCAAAATCAATTAAAAAATCTCTACCAACGCCATTACCTAGATATTCTTTTCTAGAGGCGTCACAGTTTTGATTGATAGAAATTGCCATGGTTATTTATACATTTGTAGTACTTCGGCAGCTTCGACAGCAGCGCCGTAGTCACCTTGGTATGTTTGCTGTTTTTGTAGTGCCTTAATTCTACTTTGATCGATGACCTCAGGGTGTGAATAGACGTAGGCAGTCCAAGCATCATCAAAATGTTTTTTCTTATACAAGTCAAGTAAGGTATGAACCTTAGTATCACCAAGGTCAAGTAAGGCACGTTTACCACCAAGTCGGCGCAGGTCCTTCATCATTTGACCATCATCCATTTTCATCACACGCTCCATATCCTTATCCCAGTCTCTGTTCTCACCAATCCAACGGTTAATCCATTGACGCTCATTAGGTCCTAGTTTCTCACCAGAGACAGGGTTAACCATAGGTTTAGACAAACCAGTCCAGCCAGTAGACATCATCCACTTACGCCAGTCTTCATCACCACCTGCTGATTCCCAGAAGGGTAGCATACGACCAATAAATCGTTCCAAAGGATACTTAGCACCGTTAATCTGTCCACCAGTAAATGGGTCAACAGCTTCCTCCAGGAGAGGATGGGTGATCCAACGGTTACGGTTAGCAAGATAAGATTGGAAGTTATTTTCTAAGTCCATCAGTTGGGGTACAAGTACGTCATTAAGAGCACTACGTACACCAGCACCAGGGATCATAGTATCAACCAGTCCAGACAGGTAGCGCGGGATTTGTGCAGGTCCCATGTTCAGCAGTTCAGACAGGCTTTCAACTTCTGAGCCAAACATCTCATTAGTTACGTTAGCAGCAAGTACATCACGCATAGCAGCAAACCAATCCTCAGCTGCTTTAGCATCAGGACCAAAGTGTGCCATAGTAATATCAGATGTCAAAGACAAGGCGAGCTTCATCCAGTCAGGAGCTTTCTCGTAGGATTTACCATAGAGGGTGTATGGTTTCCAACCACCTTGAATAGCACGTTGTTTCTCAGCAGGAGACATCCATGCACCACTGCCAGTCATATTACCACCAACGGTAATCATAGCACCAGTAGCAATAACACCGCTAGTCATCATCTTGCGTCCAAGGTACTCAGACTGCAGCATTCGGAAGTCATCCATACTACCACCTTTCATACCATGCATCTCAAGGATTTCATTGACAGCACGTTGGTCACCAGCATTAGCGGTTAGTGTCTGCCAAGACTTATCAGACCACAATGCCGTAGCACCAGTAGGATCGAACGTTTGAACAACAGAGATGGCATTAGCTTTAGTTCGTGGGAACATAAAGATAGACTTCATGATCGGGAACCGGTCCATAGCATTCTCAAGATCAGCTATCAGTTTATTGTCAGCATTAAGAGCAATCTCTTCACTGGCAAACTTGGCGTAACCCTCTTTGATCACACCATCAGCATCAAATGCTTCGTCGTAGAATCCTTTCTCAAGCTCAATAAACTTGGCTTTATCCAGCACACCATTAGTAGCGGACACAGCTTTGTCATAAGCTTGGAACCGTGAGTTCATCGATGCCATCATAGACTTGACGAAACCGTCAGCACTATACATAGCGTTAACACCCCAACGGTTAAAGGTCTGCTTGTTCCACTTATCAAGACCTTTGGTCATGTTCCACAATGCTTTACGTCCAGGACTGAATGTCTCAGACAACTCTTCCATCTCTTTGTAATCAGCAAGAGTTTTAGCAGCATCAGTATTAGCATCAGTAAAGTCATAGTCAGCTCTACCTCGTGCCATTGCAGCTTCAGGGTTAGAGTTGACAAACTTCCACTCATCTCGTGCCATCTTACTAGCACGGCGAAGGGTTTCTTGCACCTGACCGAACGCAACCAGTGACCTCTGCAAGTTCTTCCAGTCACCCGTAGCAACACCAATAGGAACAGAACCAGCCAGTGTAGTCAGAGGACGCAAAGCCATTGCACTTAAGTTACCAATCCATGCCGTAGCAGGGGCAGTACCATTAATCATGTTAGCCGTACGTGTGGCTTGCATCTCTTTAAGAATAAGAGATGGAACTTCAGGGTTCCGGTCAACACCAGCTTTACGCAGGATTCCGAGCTTGTTGCTCAGGTACTGATTCAGCTTATACATGCTATCAACTTCACCGTTTGTCTTTGCATACAGTCGATAGACAGGACGCAAGTACGATGGGTTCTCTTTAGCCATTGCAGCTAGCTCATCAACAAAGTCATCAATGAGTTGTGCTTTCTCCTCTACAGCTTGTGTGTAGACATCAAACATATCATTGAAGTACTTATCATCTAGCTCCAATGTACCTTCAATAGTCTCAGTTTGTTTAGCAAGCTTCTTTTGAAGCGTCGTAGACATAGACTCTGCAACCTGTGAGGTAGCTTGTTCTTTGAGCAGCACCCGTAGGCGTGGCATCATAAGCTCCTGCAGGCGTGAGGTGTCTACAACAGGTTCATCCAGGTCAGCCGCTCTTGCAAGGTCAGAGACACCAGCAGCAGTCTGTGTTTGTACAGCAGCAGAAGCACGTTGTGTCTGAGGACTGAGTGCATTAACCAAGCGATCAATGGTCTTACCCATGATCTGCCGACCTCCACGACCTGACACAGTGTCAGTCATAGTACCAACACTAAGTTCTAGATCTCGAAACCCTTTAACAGCATCATCAAAAGACTTACCAATAGGAGCAATAGCAGCATCATAGAGATTGTTGACAGCTTCAGTTACTTGTTTAGCATTTAGTTTATTGCCACCAACAGTCAATTCAAACTTAGAACCGAGTTCTTCTGCTACCTTTTTCATGGCTTTAGCACGGGTAGCACTATCAGCTCTAGACAACAACTCCTGTGTGTCATTATCAAGCAGAGGTCTTGCACGACCATTCAATGTACCAACGTTATTCTGGATTCGTGCCTGGTCTGCCATGAACTCAACAGTATTACCAGTCTCATCTAGAGTGGTACGTGCAGAGGCTTCAGCAGGTTCATTGACGAATGCATTATAACCATTGACACCTTCAGGGTCAGCGTCAAGAACACGCCTACCAATCTTCAGTTGTTCATCCCGTTTCTTAGCACGGTTACGTGTAATAGCATCTTGAATAGTGCTAGGTTTCTCCGGGATTGTATCTACAATAGCTTGTGCTACATCATTTTTGGCTACAATCTTATTACCAGCTCTAGCAGCAGTGACACCAGTAATGATAGGATCAAGACCACCAAGTAACATACTCTCGATAAAGTTCTTATCGTAGATAGTATCAGGTGAATCACTATCACGGGATGCTAGAGGGATAGTAGCATTAGGAAGGATCTTCTGTAGTTGAGTTTCCAACAGGCTACTCAGGTTACCTGCTTCACTCGTGGTGTCAGACGTGCCAGTGATGAGTGCATCGAGACCCAGGTTAAGGGTAGCATCAGTCATCAACTTGGTTTTACCGGCGAGACCTGCAGCTTTAGTACCAGCTCCAATCACACCACCGCCAATAAACATAGGACCAATGATAGCAGCGATGTCGCGCTCTGCTTTCTTCAGAGGATCTGATGGTGCCTTACGTCCGCTAACTTCATCCCACCAATCAGCAGGTTTCTGCATACCAGGGATAAACTTAGAGGTGAGGTCCATGATGGTATCAATGGTACCAGCAACAACACGCTGACGACCAGACATGTTATCTGTAGTGAAGCCTTCCTCACGCTGGCTCTCAAATCTTGAGGTTTCCTCCTCGACAAATTTATCGAGGTTAGCCAAGACACCAGTCTTTTCTTCTGGTTCTTCTTTCTGTTCTGTTTCTTTTGCAGCAGGTTCAGGAGCTGCCGTAGCAGTCTCCTCCTGTGCTTCCATTGCTTCACGTGCCGCCGTAGCTTCACGAATCGTTTGCTCTTCTTGTTCACGCTTTTCGCGTTCATCATAGGTAGAGAAATCAAACTGTATAGGATCGTTCATTATAATCCGGGTCTAACATTAGTTGGTTTACGCCATGGAGACATTGAATTTCTATGGTCAATAATTTTTTGGGCAGCTTCTTTTTTAGTAATAGAACCATCACCATTTTTATCAAGACCTCTGTTCTGGTCATAAGCTCTACCAGTGTATCCACTCATAGCACCCTGACCAAAGAGCACATAGTCATCACCTTTACCTACAGCAGCAGGGAATAGGATAGCCATGTAAATATCATCGAGACTGGAGTCAGGTCCGATACCTTTATTGCTCAGATACTTTTCAACGTATTGCATCTGGCGTGATCTGGACATACCAGCTAGTTCTTCCGTAGAAGTGCCTAGACCTTTTGCAGTAGATGGCATAAACTGGATTAAACCAGTAGCTCCAGATCCTGCAGCATTGGTAATAGCTGGGTTAAATGTACCGCCAGTTTCAAAACTCATGGCAGCATACAAGTGTTCTTCAGGAATACCAAGGCGTCCTGCAGTATTAGTCACAGCAGTTTGGAACTCTTCATCATCTGCTACTGCCGCTGGGACTTTCCCGGCGTAGATTGGATCAACTCCACTACTAATGAGACCGATGTCGGTCCTAGTAGCATTAGGCTTATAGTTAATAAACTTGTAAGATTCTTCATCAAAAGCACCCTGTACCTCACTGACTACAGCGGTCACACCTTCAGGTAGTGGTGGTAGACCGTTAGCCTTAAGGCGTTGTTTAACCATGTCAAGAATACTAACTCGACCACCAGTCTTCTGCTGTAGTTCATAGTAGACAGGAGGGATAGCACCCAGTTTACCCGTTGTAGTAGCGTCTTCCTGAAGCTTGGTCAGGATCTGTTCTTCACCATAGAACAAGTCAGGTTGATTGTTCAGGTAATTATTACGCTGCTCAGGTGACATCTGTTTGATGTTAGAGAACACCTGTTGAGAAGGTGACGTGGTTGCACTGGCTGCCGCAGTACGGTCATAGTTGATATAGGATCCTAAAGCACCAGGCTTGCTAGGATCGATTCCGACAGCATATGTACCTTTCCCAGGATCAGTACCAAACTTGCTCCTAAAATCAGCCATTGCTCTTTGAGCTGCGACATCTGGAGACGCTCCACTTTGCAATTCATTGTTGTAAACCTCCGTGTATTCTTGCCATGCCTTAAACTTCATACCCTCAATAGAGGCGTCAGCAGCTTTGTCCTTAGTCCATCCAGCACGAGCTTCAAGGTCAGCTTCAATTTCTTTCTTGTTACTCTTAGCACGAGGAGCGGCAGGTTCCGCCTTGCCAGCATTCTCCTGTGCCTTACCAAGCAATGCTGCTTTATCATCTTGCGTAAGAGAAGGGTTCATTAAGATCTCTTCTTCAGAAGGGACAACACCAGCTTGAATCTGCAGTTCATAACCTTTACGGATAGCAGTGCTAGATTTAGCAGCAGCAGTTTGTGCGATGTCTCCTCTAATCTTTGCAGCAGTATCGGTATGACCAGCCAGTTCAGCTTGATCAGCCATCTCTGCTAGACGGGCAGGGGATGCATCAAAGGAACCATCTCTAACATCATTTGCTTTTGCTTTCTCGTATTCCAATAGAGCAGCTTGATCAGCTTGTTTCATCACAGTGAGCTGACGCTGTACTCCATCATCTTGACGAGACACAGCAGTATTAAGAGCTTCGTTGTATTCTTTACCGTAGTTCTCAGCAAAGGTCTTACCATTACCACCAAACTCAATATTACCAATGGCTTCAACATCAGCAACTGTGTTAGCACCCGAAAGCATCTTAGCTCTAATCTCTTGATTAGTATAACCAAGAGCAGTCAGTGTCTCACGGTATTGTTGAGCACCTTCAGCGGTAGGGTTATTCCTAAAGATGACACCAGCTTCATCCTCTTGGTTTGCTTTGATGAGTTTCTGACGTTCAGCAGACAGAGCAGCAAGCGTAGAGGCTTGACCCTTCTGCATAGACGGGAACATGTACTTAGCCAGGAATGATTTATTCATCCCTTGGTAAGGTTGCATGTATTCAGATGACAGGTATGCTACAACAGCAGCACGTTGTTCAGCATTAGCTGATTTAAGACTGACCATCTCACCGTTAATTGAAACAGCCCTACCTGCATTCTCATTAAGGAAAGCACTGAAGTTGTTACCAGCCTGTTGGACAATAGCTTTGTTATAGTAATACTTCTTCCAGCCAGACAAGTTACGGATACGTTCAGCACCTTCAGCATCACCAGTCTCTGCCTGATACTTATTGGCTCTGCTGTTAAACTCTTTGTAACCTTCTTCTAGTTCCTTCTCTTGAGCATCAAACTCTTTGTTAGCAGGCACACCATCTTGGTAAGCAAGCATTGTCATCTCTGCTTCCAGGTTAGACTTCATAGTCTCAACCTTTTCATCCATAATCTTGGCTGCAGTCTCGCTGAACTTAGCCAGTTCCTCTACAGGAAACGCCTGGTCTCTAACATTTTGAAGTTGGATACCAGCATTCCTTTGCATCTGTGCAAGGTTAGCTTGCATCTGTTGAGCGGTGCGGGCTTGGTTTTCACTCAAACCTTGTGTGACATCAACCTGTTCAACAGGTGCTACATTAGAAGAGACCTGTCCAAGTTGGTATTGAATTTCTGGGATTTCCATAGTTTAGTCAAAGAAGTTCATTCCTGAGGTCAGAGGTGCAGGCACATTATCGTAGTCAAGACCTGTGTCACCACCACCCGTGTCACCACTTGCTGGAGCAAAGGCACCGGCAATACCCTGTACCATGCCAAGACCAGCATTAAGAATACCAAGGTTACGACCTGTTGTGCTAGGTCCAGACAGTTGAGTAGGTTCAAGCAACGGTAGGGGTTTAGTGGGAGCAATAGCAACCTGACTATAAGCACGGTTACGCTGTGACTGAAGACGATCTTGAATACCAAGTTCACGGAAACTACGAGTCTCCTCAGCAGTCAACAGGTTCTGAGCAATCATATTCTGATTCCTGATGAATGCACTTTCAACACTCTGGTCAAGACGTTGAGCACTACGACCACTCTTACCAGCTGCTGCTGCGGCACCACCGGCTTGAGCTAAAGCACGGTCAAGTCTGAGACCTTGGAAGGCAGCCTGCTTAAGACGTTGAGATTGATTGTATTGTTCGATACCATAAGCACGAGCTGCAGCACGGTCTGCTGCTGTCATCTCCCGATCATACTGACCTAACTTGGTAGCATAGATCTGTTGGACATCTTTGTATTTTTTGTCACGGATTTTGAGGCGCTGCTCATATTCATCCATCATCGCTTGGTTGCGCGCCCGAGCTTGTGCTACGGCATCATTGTGACCAGCGATAGATCCAAAAATACCAGATGCTCCCTTAGCTACAGAAGAGCCTATCATCAAGGCTGTGATTGGTTCCATCTTTCAAATCTAATAAAGGGTAATTGATTGGGTCCAAAGGGTACCTCTTCTAGGAGTTGGAACCCAAGGAATTTTAATAGTTTAATGTGAACCGTGTTGCGTTTGTCAACATAGTTCCACAGTACACGTTCCGTTCTACTGTCAATAAAGCGTTTTGCTTCCCTTGCAAAGGTGAGCGGGAAGTCAAGAATAGCAGGGGTACATAGCATCCAGATACGTCCGTCCTCTTCTATCCCAGCTAGTCCGGCAATCCTGCCGTCAGGTACTGTGAATGATACGCAGAAGCCCCGTAGAGAGCCGAGAGGGATAGCAATGATAGGTTCTACCCCATGCCCCTCTACAACCTCTCTACGGTCCTCCTCGAGTAAGTTCTTAGCAATATAATACGATGTCTCTAATGTAATAGGATTGATGTAATTAGACACGTTTATAATATGGTGGATTCCAGTCTCCATCCCACGTCATTGAACGTAGTGTCAATGGTGCATCGTACTCGGTAGACATGGTTATTGTTAGATTTTTGTTTCTAGTATAGATGGGTACAATTTCAATATGCTCACCACGTAATGGGGGAATGGTAAGTGTTACACCCCCTATGTCTGGTGGAGAACTTGCTACAAATCCATCATCATCAGCAGGTGTTTGTTCCACTAACAAGTCATACGTGTCATAACCGTCACGTTTGATCTCCAGGTTATACGTACCAATAGCAGCTGTGCTTAGCTTAATACGGTGGATCGTAGTGTTAGATGTAATGTCTTGTACTTCCCCATTCCGTGGGTAAATAGTTGGGAAAACAATTTCTGTTTTAAACGGGGTTCCATCAACAGTATCTGTATAACCATCTGTAAACTTAGGTACTGATGGTATACTATTTGCACTAGCAGGTATGCCAGAAAGGCTGGTTGAATCCATTCTGTAGATTTTACAACCTTGATTATTCGCAGGATCAGGTTCTGTATCAGTTATAAATAAATATACATAATCTTGCGGTAAACTGGCAAAAGCAACAGGAGCATCAACATCCCATTTGACCCATGCAGTCTGACTAGATTCTTGACTACTTTCCTGTCTAAATCTATAGATCATCATGTTTTTATCAACAGCCCCTTGTTTATAAACTAAGACCATTGACTGTTCACGAGATGAGGCAGGCATATTAAATCCGTTACCAAACGTAGATTGAACTTGTTGAGATCTTTCATTAATATCAACAGGACCACGCTCATACAGGTTAGTCATTTCATAAAACCTAGTCAAACCACTGCTAACAAATCCAATGTTAGCGCCGAGGTAAATAGGAGTAGAAAATTTACTGTATGTATAATTAGAGACTTTAGTAATGTTTGCTGTACTTGATGTTAGAATATCAGAGTTAGTAGTTAACATGTATTGCTCAGTATTACCAAACAATACCATACCATTGTTGACAACAGCTGAACCAAAGATAGGTACTCTTTGATTACTATTTGCTATAACATCAATAGGATCAGTAAGACTGACATCTATAGCTGTGTTTAAAAATAGGTTGTCTATTTCACCTGCTCTACTACTGATAACAGAACCAGCATCAGTAAAGAAGAATAACCTATTTTTGTAGTAGTTAACAGCAGTAATACTATCCCGATCTCTAAACATACTGGGATTGTCCAAGAAAGTACCTGCAGTACGTTTCTTGTAGCTGATAGGAGATACAACAAAGACGAACCTTTGTTGATTAGCCTCTTTTGCAATAGTGATCATGTGAGGTAGAGTACCATCACGTGGGTTGTTGCTTTCAAAAGGTCTAGCAATCTCCTCCCAATAACCATCAGATTTTGTAATGTCAATGGGACCAGAAGTATGGTTATTACTTACAGTAGTATTACCAGATAAATCACTCTCTGATTTATATTGTAAGTAGTAATTATTTTGATTATTGAATGAATTAATTACTTCAACAACAAAACCGTTATAACATTCAAGTGGGAGCTCTGCTACAGTGTTAACACGGACAATAGGTACAATATCATCTTCGGGATTTTTTAAATCAAATGTAGTCACACCACCGTCAAATGATACCTGTCGTTCAGTGGATTGTAGTTTCTGTGAATTCATCACATCTGCTACACCAATTTCATCCGTACTTACAGAAAATTCTTGATCACTTTCTAGGTAAAGACCGTTTCCAACAACAATTACTTTATCAAATGGAATTTGAGTTTGTAGTCTAAATTGATCAGCTAATCCCTCTAAAATTTCTGAGGCAGAACTTGAAGAATGGGTGGAAGGATTAATATTGGTATTTGCAACACCTGTAGTTGTATTTACGTCACCAACTTCAAACACAAAGTCTAGAGGTTGTGCCCCCGCTGGTGCGTTTCCAGGTCCTCCATAAATGTCGTCTGCAGACAGTTGAATCGTAAACCGATCACCTTTTCTGTAACCCTTACCAGGTGTAATAATCTCCGTATTCCAAGTATAACGGGCTTCATTTCTGTATCCTCCGGTGTTACTTTGTAACTGAACAACTTGACCGGTAAAAGTTACTCTTACTTCAGCATCTTCTGTAATGGTACTGTTATTAGGGTCACTTAAAGTAAATGAATAAGGTCCGTGGACTTGAAGAGGTAGCTGTAGATCTGTATCGTAGTCACCAAGAACGTCATCAATTTGAATAGCTTCAATATCTGTGATGTATCTATAGGTATCGATATTATTGGCTGCACCAAATAGTCTAAAGACGTACTGGTAGCTAAGGTTATCAATTACCTTGAGATTGATGAAACTATAATACCTAGTCTTATCATCAGTACCAGCTGTTTGACCTTTAGATAGTGTTGGTGTCTCCCTTGGATTAGCAAAAATAATATGGTTTTTACTAACACAGTATTTAAGTGGCTCGTTTACGTCATGTTTAAAATAACCATTCTTAGTTTCAGGCAGACCAGTCGCTGCATTAAACCCATCCTCTACCTCATAAATATCGATTAAGTCGCCATTATCATCAGTAACTTTCAGCTTATTATCGTCGTATTCATAATTTTTATGTGGAGGTATTGAGCGATTCTGCTCTGTATACCTGACTGCTTGTTTAACACCATCTTGATTATAAATAACAACGACACCATCTTGCCTTACATTACCGAAATAAATAAAGTCTTGATTAACGTTATTGCTATACTCAACTTCAAACCATGTACCTTCTGGGTCAGGGTTTATATTATTTTCTGTGTTATCTACTAGAGACTGTTCAATAAGTTTAAAACCAGGTCTACGGCTGAGACCTACAGTAGGGTCAGGGATAACATTCAGAGCTTCTACCAGTTGTCCTGGTTTCTTTAATTCATCTGGCTGTTCATTCAAACCACCCAGATAGTTAGGGTATGATTGTGATACAGCAGTCATCGTGCAAGTGTCCTGTAAGGTTGATAAGAGCGGTAGATGCTATTACTAGGTGTTCCAAAGAAAGTATGATCACCTTGGTTACACTCATACTCCATACATGCAGCACGAGCTTGTGCCTCTTGTGTTCCTAGAAGTTGTACTAGTTGTGGGTTGGTAACCAGCTGTGCAGCAGCACGACCACTAGCACGGAGAGTGATGTACCGTTTAAATACAGAAGGGATATCTTCGTAATTAAACTGCCACACAATGTTAAAATAAATAGATTTATCAAATGGAAATGTGTAGGTATGATTTAATTTATCATACAACTTTCCCTCTCTCTTGACAAGATCAGTAGTTCGGTAAATATCATTTTCGTACACATCCATACGTAGGATATTGTTAGGGACATCGATATGTCCATCAGCATCAGGTGTGAGGGGATAATTGTTTTCTCTATTCCACACCCAACCCTCGTTCTGAACATCAGTACTAACTTCCAATAGTATTTTGTGAATAATAGAAACTTCAGGATTAATGTAGATTAATTCTTCACTTACATTGGGATTTTGATATACTTTTTTTTCATAAATGCGAGTGATAGGTGCTTGCCCAATTGCCATAAGAATTGAGTTTACACTGGAGAGTTCGGTCTCAGATTGAACGGTTGTATTCATAATAGCAAAAGGGAAAGGGGGACCTGTTAAGATCCCCATGTATAAATCAGGTGCGGGTGACTGCAGGAGAGTCAGCCTCAACAGCAGCATAAGCGAAACGGAGACCTTGTGTCTCAGAATACACAGTGCTTACAGCTCCGCCAGTCTTAGAGACTGAGAAACGCAGAGCGGTTGTATTTCCAGCTGTACCATCAGTAGCAGCATTAGGAAGAGTACCAGTAAGAGCAGCGGCAGGAAGTGCAGAAGTAGTTCCAGCAACACCGTTATTACCAGCAGCAATTGTAGGATTAGCCATAATAATTAACCAGAAGTAATGTTATAAGCTATGATTTATCAAGCAGCTTGCAGTTCAATAGCAGCAGCAGGGTTCAGCCAATCAGCACCCATAGCCAGGCGACCGATGATCAGATCACCTTGGTACATAGCCTTCACATCACCACCAGTAGTTTGGACAGAAGGACCAATAGCTTCGACAACACCAGCGGCATCACGTTGGTAGATCAGACCACAGTGATTAGAGAAGTCGCCGCCGTAATCGTTGTTCTCACCATCAACGCGAGCAACAGTGCCAGACATGAAAGGCAGGTTGTTGGAGCGACGGATGGAGATACCAGCGATCTCATAGAGACCTTCACCACTGTTCAGGTTGCCCTGAGTATTGCCGTAGTCACGGTTCAGGATGTTGGTATCAACCTGAGAGACCAGAGCGTAGTACTGACGAGGAGACAGCACAGCGGTACGACCAGAGCTAGGCACGTTCTTCTCATCAAGGATCGAAGCAGCTTCAAAGAAAGCGTCCACGATTGCTTGAGCGTTAAACTCGTTACCAGCACCCAATTGAATCACAGAACCACCGGGTTCGGGACCAGGTGCTGCAGTGATGGGATGAGGTGAGCGAGCAGACTTAGCAATGACACGGAAGATCTTCTTGTCATAAGCTTCAGCCAGAGCGTGACCGATCTTGGCAGAGATCTCAGACCGCAGGCTATAGTGAGCCAGGGTCTCATCCAAATCATACAGGAAGGCAGAAGACACCAGGAGGTCATCCATCAGGATAGTCTTTTCAGCCACCGGGGGATCACCACTACCCAGAATCGGAGTTCCAGGAACATGGTAGTTAGCCTCCATACGTCCAGTATAGATGAACTGAAGACTCTTTCCATTGCGAAGCGTACGACGTTGCACAGTATCTTTAGCGATACAAGCAGACTCGTAAGCTTTAATCATTTCACCCGAAAACAGTTTCAGGTATGTTGCGTATTTGCCAGTAGTACTTCCATCGTTATAACCCTGGGACAGGGCGATGGAACTGGGGCTCGAATTAAGCGAGCCAATAGGAGTAATAACAGAATCAGCCATTTTTAAAGAGAGGTTTGTTTTATAATTCCTCTCTGACGTCAGAGATATTTAGTTGTATATTGTGGTCTGTCCCACCGTCTAGACGGTTAGTGGTATCCTCGTAAGGGCACTAACCAATACTGAAGAGGGGCGTTGCACCCCTCACGTCCGCTTTTACGGATCAGTCAATCTCTTTGTAAACAACTCCACGATAACGGAGTGCATCAGTGTGATAACGCTGT
>Ga0213866_10001794_pt1 | contig 15715 bp, 15 predicted proteins | sample PICome_11_FD_160079 | JGI IMG/M metagenome (GOLD analysis project Ga0213866, IMG submission 160079) | Coastal seawater microbial communities near Pivers Island, North Carolina, United States - PICO284 | ecosystem: Environmental > Aquatic > Marine > Coastal | place: USA: North Carolina...
CACAATAAAAACTTTGCGAAAAAAAAAAACAATATATGATATAATAATATATATAATAAAACAATACTAAGCTCAACAAAATGAAAAATACAAAGAGAGAAAGAAAAGGATTTACCCTTTTAGAGATATTATTAGTAATAGCAGCAATAGGAATATTAGCAGCAATAGTACTAGTAGCAATCAACCCAAATAGACAGATAGCACAAGCAAGGAATGCACAAAGAAGATCAGATATAAATACAATATACAAAGCATTAGAACAATACTTAATAGATAATAAAACCTATCCTATAGGAATAGGAAATACAGCTTCTCCTATATGTAATACAGGTAGTAAAACTACTGCAGATACATTAGACCCAACTAATTTATGTGACGGCAAAGTAGACCTAAGAGTATTGGTACCAACATATCTGTCATCAATCCCAAAAGATCCAAGTGGAGGAGTATATGAAGTATATATAAACTCAGCAAATAATAGAATAGGAGTAGAAGCAGCAGGAGTAGAATTAGGACAGAGTATAGTATTAAACCCAATAGTATCAGCAACAGGAGGGGATATTACAACAATTAATCAAAATGGGATTTGGTATAAAGTTCATACATTTCTCACAAGTGGAACATTTGAAGTTACTGGAGGTAGTTTAAATGTTGAGTATCTCATTGTTGGCGGCGGTGGTGGCGGCGGCCTTAGGTACGGCGGCGGTGGCGGTGCGGGTGGATTTATAATAGGTATAAGTTCTACGGTAACAGCACAAACTTATGATGTGGTCGTTGGTGCTGGCGGAGCTGGTTACACTGGCTCGTTTACTGGAAGTGGAGCGTCAGGATCTGCATCTTCGGTTTTTTCGTTATCTGCTGCTGGAGGAGGAGGCGGGGCTGCGGGCGAACAAAGTGGTCTGTCTGGCGGCTCAGGCGGCGGTGGCGGTCGCAAACAAGATTTTCCACCTAATGGCGGCACTGGAAACACCCCATCCACCAGTCCTGCCCAAGGAACCAATGGCGGGAGTGGAGGCCCTGGAGGAAGTTTTTTCCTGGGCGGCGGGGGTGGTGGTGCTACTTCAGAGGGTGGCGATGCAACTTCAACTGTTGCTGGTAACGGCGGCGCTGGTAAATCTTCAAACATTAGTGGCAGTTGGGTTACTTATGCGGGTGGTGGAGGCGGCGCTTCATGGATAGGATTTACCGCTGGAACAGGCGGGTCTGGAGGAGGTGGCAACGGAGTTGGCAATGGATCTGGATCTGGATTCAATGGAACGAACGGTCTTGGCGGTGGTGGAGGTGGTGGGAATGACCAAAGTGGGTCAGGTGGCAACGGCGGTTCTGGTATTGTAATAATTAGATATATAATTCCAGCTCCATAATCAGTATTATGATAAATTTTATAAGGTATTCATAGCTATATATATAATGATACCTATTTATTTAGATATTTTATAGTAATCAAATGTATATATCTAACTCATTTCATATATAATATTGACTATACTCACACTTTATGATATCATTGTGTATAAAGCTACAAGCCAGAGACCATAAGCAGTGTTTACACAGAAGTCTTATGTAGGCAAATGAGTGGAATTATTTCACTTTGTTTGTATCATGTCTCGGCTAAAGGTCGAGCTTTTTTGTTAAATTATATAGATAATACTATTATGGCGTTAACAAAATCACGCAAAAAAGAAATGTTGCAAGAATTGCAAAATACTATTGCTTCTGCACAAGGTATGGTCTTTACTGATTTTCAAGGATCTAGCGTTTCTGCTTTACAGGGACTTAGAACTAAGTTAAGAGTAGAGGGAGCAACTTATAAAGTTGTAAAGAAAACTTTATTCAATAAGGCTTTACAAAATACAGGGGTTAATCTTTCTTTATCTGATCAACTTCCAGGAAATCTTGGAGTAGTTTTTGCTAATGATCCAGTCTTTGGAGCCAAAGTAATTAATGACTTCTCGAAATTAGCACCTAAGAATACTTTTACTTTAGTAGGAGGGCTATTAGATGGAAAATATCTTGTACCAGAACAAGTAACAACTCTTGCTAAATTACCTTCTAAGGAACAATTGCAGGCTCATTTAGTAGGGACTATTGCAGCTCCTATGACTCAATTCTTGCAAGTGACCTCAGGAGTAGCTCGCGGTCTCGTAACTGTTTTATCAGCTTATAGGGATACTAAATAATTAATTTAATTATAATCATATGTCAGAAGAATTCACAGTACCAGAAAAATTTGAAAAGATTGTTGATGAAATCAAGAATCTTAGTGTTATTGAACTGTCTGAGCTTGTAAAAGTTCTAGAAGAAGTTCTAGGTGTATCAGCAGCAGCCCCAGTGGCAATAGGTGTAGCCGCTCCAGCAGCTGGAGATGCCCCCGTAGCTGAAGAGAAATCTACTTTTGATGTTATCATCGAAAATGCAGGAAGCTCAAAAATTCAAGTAATCAAAGTAGTTAAAGAAGCTACTGGACTTGGATTGAAGGAAGCAAAAGATGTTGTAGATGCAGCTCCTAAAGCTGTAAAAGAAGGAGTTTCAAAAGCAGATGCTGATGAACTTAAGACTAAGCTACAAGAAGCAGGAGCAACAGTTGTAGTTAAATAACTTATAACTTTACTCTATATCACAAAAGCCCTCATTTATTTGGGGGTTTTTGTTTTATATCAATTCCATGCTATTATATTTATAAATAAGTAATCATTTTAGGTAAAATATATTATGAAAAATGGAGTATATTTAGGTATAGATACAGAATTTACTGGACAGCATCCGCATAAAAATGCATTGATAGAGTTAGCAATGATTGTGCTGGATAAAGATTTAAAAGAAATTGCTCATTATCAGACTTTGGTACAAGTTCCAGCTGGATTTGAAATTACAAAAGAATCTATGGCTATTAATAAGTTGGATTTAGCAAGAGTAGAAGCTGAGGGTGTCTCCTATACTAAATTAGTACAACAAATGACTCGATTTGTACAGAAACATTTTGAAGACAAACCAATTTTGTTTGCTCATTTTATTACTATGGACTTTGCTTATCTTAATTATATTTTTGGCAGTGTAAATAAAGACAAATTGTTTTGGAAAGAATTAATAGGTCATAATGTTATTGATACGAAGGTCTTAGCTAATACCATTAATTTATTAAAAATTCGCAAAGGTCAAGAACCGATGTTTAAGTCTACCTCTTTATCTAATCCTGGTGGATTAACGGATGTCTTAGATATCAGAGATTATGAGGCTCATACAGCTCTTGGGGATGTGAGAGCCACGCAACAAGTTATGGTAAAATTGTTAGATATTTTAGATAAAGTATAGTATAATAAAGTTATAAACTAACTTTTAATAATATGTCTTATATAGAAAAATCATTCAATATACCCAATAATACAGGATTGTCTGAAACACAAATCACACTACATCTAGCTCTGTATGCTGGATATGTCAAAAATACGAATCTCTTATTAGATAAAATTAATACTCTTAAAGCTGGAGAAGATGCAGTAGTAGTGTCGGAATTGCAAAGGAGACTAGGTTTTGAATTCGATGGAATGCGATTGCATGAATATTACTTCTCACAATTATCTGAAGGGTCTAAAGATTTAGATTTAAACTCTAAACTAGGTCAATTAATTCAGACACAATATGGGTCTTTTGACCTATATATTACTGACTTAAAAAGAATTGCTAGTACTAGAGGTATTGGTTGGGTAATTACTTATTATGATGCTGAGAATAATACTCTGATTAATTCTTGGGTTTCAGATCATGAACTTGGGCATCTGGCTGGGCTCCCAATTGTCTTTGTGATAGATTTGTGGGAACATGCTTTTATGGTAGATTATGCTCCAGCTACTAAAGCTGACTATGTACAAACTTATCTTAATGCTATTAACTGGGAATTGGTAAGGAATAGAATTTAATTTTGATATAATTATGGCTAAATCTAATTTGCTTGTGGCTTTAGATTTTAATGCTCCAGATAGGTTTATCCCTTTTGGAGAAATTAAAAATTCACATTATATTGAGGCAATAGAATACCATATACAAAGTGCTAAGAGTAAAATTGAAGCTATAGAACAAATTCTTGAACCAGATTTTTATAATACAATTGAAGCATTAGAATATAGTACTTATGAAGTTCAGTATATTAACCGTATCGCTGAAAATTTAGATTTAGCAGATACTAATTCAGAATTACAAGAAGTTATTTTAAAATTAGGTGAAATCACTACAACTTTTTGGAATGACATTGCTCTTAATAAGAGTTTATTTTATCAAGTTAAAAAAGTGTATGATAATCAAGATCAACTTGATTTATCTACTCCGGAGCAAAAAACTCTTTTGGAAGAGACATATTCTTTTTTTATAAGAAATGGAGCTTTATTATCAGAAGATGAAAAACAGCGCTTAAGAATAATTGACTTAGAGTTATCTAATTTATCTCAAAAATTTGGTCAAAATTTATTAGCTGAGAATAATAATTACAAGTTAGTGATTACAGATAAAACTGACTTAGCAGGCATACCAGATTCCATTATTGCTCAATATCAAAGTCTAGATAATCCAGATCAGTGGGTGGTAGATTTGTCATACCCTTCTTATATCCCTTTTATGCAATATGCTCAAAATAGAACTTTGAGAGAAAATCTATTTTTAAGTTTCAACACTAGAGGTTCCAATAATAATCAATATGATAACAGAGAAATTTTAAAACAAATTGTTAGCTTAAGGCAAGAGCGGGCGCAATTATTAGGATATGAAACTCATGCTGATTATGTCCTAGAGAAAAGAATGTTACAAACTCCAGCTCAAGTAGAGGGTTTATTAAATGAACTACTAGATAAAGCTATTCCTCAAGCCAAATTAGAAATATTTGATTTAGCAGAATTTGCACAATCTGAAATAGATCAGTTAAGAGCTTATGACTATGCTTATTATGCTGAGAAAATTAAACAATCTAAATATAATTTTGATGAGGAAAAAATTAAACAATATTTCCCACTAAATCAAGTTTTAAAGGGAGTATTTAATATAGCAACTCAATTATATGGTATACAGTTTGTCTCAAGAACAGAAGATATCCCAGTCTATAATCCCGAAGTAGAGGTATATGAGGTTCAGGAGTCTAATGGAGAGCATATTGGTATCCTATATTTAGATTTTCATCCACGATCTGGTAAAAAATCTGGAGCTTGGATGACTGAGTTTAGATTAGCACATACTAGAGATGGTAAAGTATATACTCCACATATCTCTTTAGTGATGAATTTTAGTCGTCCTCAAGGAGATGCCCCAGCTCTACTGACATTACAAGAAGTCTTAACTTTATTCCATGAATTTGGGCATGGCCTACATGGTCTATTAGGAAAGGGACAATATTCATCTCTAACAGGAACTAATGTCTACTGGGATTTTGTAGAATTACCATCGCAATTAATGGAAAATTGGGTCTATGAGCCAGAGATACTCAAGAATATAGCTAAGCATTGGCAAACAGGAGAAGATCTATCCGAGCAAGATATATATAATATTCAAGCCATTGCTTCCTTTCACGAAGCTGCAGCTACAGTCAGACAAATTCGATTAGGCAGATTAGATTTAGCATGGCATTATAATACTAGAGAATTTAGTCCAATTGATGTAGCTAGTCTGGAAGAAGAGGTCAATCAAAGTACAGCTCTATTTCCATCTGAAGATGGGGTATTGATTAGTCCAGCCTTTAGCCATATTTTTGATGGGGGATATTCAGCAGGGTACTATGGTTATAAATATTCTGAATTATTAGACGCTGATGCTTTTGAATATTTTTTATCCAAAGGTAAAATACTAGATGCTGAAATAGGGTCTAAATTCCGAGAATATATATTATCCAAAGGGGGGGCTGAACATCCAATGACTTTATATAAAAGATTTAGAGGGCAGGAACCTAGTATAGATGCATTGCTAAAAAGATTATATAAATCTACAAGATAATTAAAGTCTTTTAGTACTTCTTAGTACAAAGGTATATTATTGGTGCTTTAGAGGGATACTTGGCTTGATATCTGGTCCATATATTTATCATTGTCTACAATTCTAAAATCATATTATATCTTCCAAAATGTTTACATAACTCTAAATTTCATATACAATATATTATATATGAAAAGTAGGAGTCCAGTAACATCTAAGAAGAAATCAAGATCTAATTTATTTAGTTCATTTGGACAGGATATTGGTATTGATCTTGGTACAGCTAATACTTTAGTCTATGTTAAGAATAGAGGAATTGTTATTAATGAACCATCAGTAGTAGCAATTAATAAAAAAAGTGGACAAATCCTAGCCATAGGGCAGGAAGCTAAAACTATGGTTGGTAGGACTCCTGCTCATATTGTAGCTACCCGTCCTTTAGTAAATGGAGTTGTATCAGACTTTGAGGTAACTGAACAAATGCTAAAATATTTTATAAATAAAGTAACTCAAAGAGGATTTTTTCATCATTGGAAAACCAGAGTAGTAGTTGGGATCCCGTCTGGAGTGACAGAAGTAGAAAAAAGAGCAGTATATGATGCTACTCGTAATGCTGGAGTCAGAGAAGTTTATCTGATTGAGGAGCCGATTGCTGCAGCCATTGGTGCTAGACTGCCTATTCAAGAAGCTACAGGTAGTATTATTGTAGATATAGGTGGAGGAACTACTGAGATTGCAGTAATGTCTCTGGGTGGAGTTGTAATTTCCAAAAGCCTTAGGATAGCTGGTGATAAGTTAAATACTGATATTATAAGGTATGTTCGTACACATTATAAATTAGCTATCGGGGAGAGAACAGCTGAAGATATTAAGATTAATATTGGTTCGGCATATATCTTAAGTGAGGTGATACAAATGGGAGTTAAAGGTAGAGATATTATTTCTGGGCTTCCAAAAGAAGTGGTAGTGAATGATACCGATATTAGAAAGGCTATGTCTAATTCTGTTATGCAAATTGCTAGTGCGGTTAAGACTTCTATTGAAGAGACTCCTCCAGAATTAATTGGAGATATTATGGAGAGGGGGATAATTCTTGCAGGAGGGGGAGCTTTATTACATGGATTAGATATTTTGATTACTAATACCACTAGAGTCCCTACTTTGATAGCTGCAGACCCTTTGACCGTAGTAGCACGAGGTACTGGTATGGTATTAGAAGATTTAGATTCCCTCAAAGAATTATTAATCCCATTAGATATAGGTAAAAAACCCAATATATATATATGATCAAACAAAACAAATCTCTTAGTGTGGCCATTATAATATTAATTTTTATACTAGGGTTAGTTTTATCTGGTGTTATGTTAAAGATGATAAATAAATTTCAGGTATTTAATTTAGGAGGTATATTAGAGGATGATAATAAGGTATTACAAGAACAGCAACAATCTAGAGTTATTGCTTTAGAAGCTGAAGTCGCTAGTCTTTTATACTTAAAATCAGAAAATGAGGTACTGAAAAGTGCAGTTGAAACTAAAAATGAAAATGGTATTATTCCTATTCAAGCTAAAATAATTACTTTTGATAATAACTTTACTCGTAGCTCAGCCTTAGTAGCAGCTGGTTCTAATGAAGGAGTGAGATTAAATCAACCAGTAATCTATCTAGGACATTTAGTAGGTGTAGTTAAAGAAGTATCTGAATCTTCTAGTAAAATACAATTTTTGAATGATGCTGATATTAAATTAGCAGTATCAATACAAAATGCAGACTCTTCTCAGGGTATTCTTAAGTCTAGTTTTGGGACTTCTATTGAGGTTGATGCTATCTCTAAATTAGAATCAGTGAATCAGGGTAATAATATTATTACTACGGCTACAGAGACTATTCCCGCTGGATTAAAGATTGGTAAAGTCAAGTCAGTATCAGAAGGGGACTTATTCCATAAAATTATAATTGATTATCCTATAAACTTTTATATATTAACAGAAGTGTTTATCTTAAAGACTTAAATTATGTTATTAGGATTAATACTAATACTAAGCCTATTTTTACATATTATAATCCCTAGTATATTTATTCCATTATTCTTTTTGGGAATCTTAAGTATTTATATTTTAGCTCGTCAGTATTGGACATCATTTATATGGATGATTATAATTATTTTGATATTACAATTGTCTAGTTTGACTCCATGGTGGCAAGTTAGTCTATCTTATATTATATGGAGTTTAGGAGTGTATATTAGTAGTATTTATCTTGATAAGGGATGGCCAGTACAGAGTATTATGGCCACGATCTCTTTACTGATTTCTAATTTAATATTGAATGGTTTTAATATTGACTATACGAATATTGGTATATATACCATAATCAATGGCATCAGTATAGCTATTATACTTTATATAGCTGAAAAATTTAAAATATATGAACAATTTGTTTGATAATGATATTACCCCAGAAGATTTATTTTTAGATAGAGATGGGAATTCATCGCTTTACATTGATAATGGAGATAATTATAAGTATCTGATATCATTAGCTTTTATAGCTGTATTAGTCATAGGAGTATTTTGGTTTCGAGTATTTCAGCTACAATTTGGCAACACTAAAGAGCAAGATTTTATTCAATCTAGAATTATAAGTCAAAATTATATTAAACCATTAAGAGGTAATATTTATGACAGAAATGGTATCATAATAGCTTATAATGAGGTTGTATTCTCTTTGGTATTAAAGCCACAATTATTACCAAAAGATGAAGATGTCAAAAATAAAATAATACAAGATATAAAAAGTTTTTTTAATTTGGATGAATCAATACTAGATGAATCATTTAATAGCCAAGAGTCAGAAATAGTTTTAGTGGACAGCATATCTCAAGAACAAGCTATAACTTTTGAGATTAGTCAGGATAAATACCCTGGTTTTGAACTAATCAGATCTAGTATTAGGCAGTATCCTGATTCACAATACTTCTCACATTTGATAGGATATACAGGTAAATTATCTGAGACAGATATTATTAATAATCCAAGGTACCTCAGAGATGACATTATAGGTAAAAAGGGGATTGAAAAGGTGTATGAAACAAAATTAAAAGGAGATTATGGGGTTATCAATCCTCGTAATACTGAAATCCCTATCAAATCAGTTCAAAACGGGGAGTCTATACAATTGACTATCGATGCAGAGTTACAAAAAGTTCTCCAAGATAGTATACAAGAGGTTTTAGTCGCCAAAAATTTAACTAAAGCTGCTGGTATTGTTATGAATCCTCAAAATGGTGAGGTTTTGGCTATGGTTAGTTTACCGAGCTTTGATAATAATTTATTTACCAAAGGTATTAGTCAACAGGATTATGACAAGTTAACAGAAGATATAGATAACCCTCTAATGAATCGATGCATCGGAGGGGGATATGCCCCCGCCTCAACCGTCAAGCCATTGATCGCTACAGGGTTATTACAAGAGGGGATTATCACTCCCGAGACTACTATTAATGATCCAATAGGTAAGTTAGTAGTAGAAAATCCTTACAATCCAGATCAACCTTTTGTATATCCAGATTGGAAAATTCATGGTATTTCGAATACATACAAATCGATTTCAGACTCTGTGAATGTATTTTATTATACTTTTGTGGGGGGGACTTCAAAACAAAAAGGCTTGGGTATTGAGAAACTAGCACAGTATTATAGATATTATGGTTTTGGGGCTCCAACACAAATTGATTTGACAGGAGAAGCTCAAGGAAATATCGCAGATCCAAATTGGAAACAACAAACCCAAAAACAATCATGGCTCTTAGGAGATACATATAATGCCTCTATCGGACAAGGTGGAATGGTGTCTACTCCGTTACAAATTCTTAATAGTATCAATGCCATTGCTAACAAAGGTAAATTATATAAACCTTATTTATATCAAGGAATTAGAAAAGAGAATAATTTAGAATTAGATACAAAGGAAGATAATCTTTTACAAGAAATTCCAGTATCACAAGAAAATTATGATATAGTGCAAGAAGGTATGCGACAAACTATCACCGATGGAACAGGATATCCATTAAAAGATTTACCATTTACCACCGCTGGTAAAACTGGAACCGCTCAAACTGGGAGCATTAAAAATAATTCTTGGTTTGTGTCTTATGGTCCGGTAGAAAAGCCGCAAATATCTATTATCATATTGGTAGAAGAGGGAGATGAGAGTTTCCAAACTACCATCCCTATTACCAAAAAAGTATATGAGTGGTATTATCAGAATAGAGGGTTTAAAGAATAAGATATGAATATAGCTATAGATATTAGGTCAATAGGTAAAAAACGGACTGGAGATGAAGTATATACTACAGAGTTAATCAAAGGTTTAGTACAATTAGAGATAGGACATAGTTTTTATTTATTCACAGATACTGAAGACTGGTATCAATTACCAATTTTAAAAGATTTACCCCAGAATTGGCGAGTTATACCTTTATTGCCAAAGTCAAAATTGTTATGGACAGAATACCTATTACCAAAAGCTTGTCATACATATCATATAGATTTATTGCATATTCAATATATCGCTCCATTATTTGGTTTACCTCAATATACTAAAATGCTCAATACCATTCATGATATATCTTGGAAATTTGTCCCACAGCATATTAAGTTTGTAGATAAAGTTTTATTAAACACCTTAATCCCGCAGTCAATCAAAAAATCAGATGCAATCATAACAGTCTCCAAACATTCAAAATATGCGATTCAAAATATATTTGGGACTGATCTTAATAAAATCTATAGTATTTATAATGGAGGTTATATAAATAATATTCCAACAGTAATCAGTAGCTCTCAAAAAGTTAGAATGGCATTAAAAGAAGAATATATACTATATCTTGGAAGCCTACAACCTCGCAAAAACATACCGACAGCCATTAAAGCATTTGCTAAATATATAGAATCTAATCCTGGCAGTAAGCTCAAATTTATAATAGCTGGTGGTAAAGGTTATAATTATGATACTCTCATTGATGAGACAATCTCTACATATAATTTGCAAGATAAAGTTATATTTGTAGGATTCATTACCGACGAAGAGAAAATATTATTATTAAAACAAGCCAAATCCTTTATTTATCTTAGTCTCTATGAAGGTTTTGGAATCCCATTAATTGAAGCTATGAGTATCAATACCCCAGTAATTAGCTCCAACTTATCTTGTCTGCCAGAAGTAGTTGACAATGCTGCTATTTTGGTTGATCCTTATGATATAGAAGCTATTACCACCGCTATCACTACTCTAGTTCATAATCCACTAATAGCTAAGGAATATAGAGAAAAAGGTATAGAGCGAGCTAAAGTATTCACTTGGTCCAATATGGTCAAACAAACATATGATATATATATAAAATTACTTTTAGAGCAGTAGAAGGGGGGAATATCTTGTATATAGGGGGCTATATCTAGTATATATCTTGTCCATTTGTTGTCTCATTCTACAAAATCTTATGGAGTCTTCTATGGAGTCAGATAAAGTCTCAATTCTGAATAATGAATTATAGTTTTTACATCACTAAAGTTTTTATTCTCCATATTAAACCTATTCTCAAAAGTAAAACTTTATGATATTATATATAATATAGTAATAGTTAATGAATATTAATATGGGAATGTTCGATGGATTTAATCAAGCAAAAGAAATGTTTTCTCAGTTCTCTGAGATGCAAAAGCTACAAAAAAAGCTAGCTAAAAAAAGAATTACTAAAGAATATAAAGGAGTTTCTATTACTATGGACGGAACTCAAGCTATTAAAGAACTCAAGATTAGTGATGATTTAATGCAGGATAAATCTAAATTAGAAAAAACCATTATTGAGACAATTGAAGTTGCCAAAAAAGACTTGCAAAAAGAAGTAGCTGCTGAAATGGGAATGTAATTGGACCAACTATAAAACTATGCTGAACTGGCTGAAAGGATTAACTAAGAATGTATTGAATTTAATATGGCTCCCATTTGGGAGAATGTTCAAATTTATCTGGTACTGTATTAAAGGTAAGACTAAAAAAGGAAATATCATAAGACAATCTATAGGTATTATTATTTTATCTATAGTTTCTTTACTTTACATTTATCCAAAACCTGCTAATTTGGCTATAGATTATGGGAATACTAAAATTGACCAATTATCTAAATGGGAGCAATTACCCTTTAAATTAAGAGGCTTTGACCAATGGCTAGACCAAAGAGAAATCCCAAAATTACCAGATAATACATTTATCCTTGGATTAGACTTACAGGGGGGTGTTCGGGTTGTGTATGATGTTGACCTTAGTGCTGTGAGTGATTCAGATAGAAGTCAGGCTTTAGATAGTTTGCAAAAGGTAGTGACAAAAAGAGTAGATAGCTTTGGAGTGAGTGAGCCAAGAATTTATCTAGAAGAGGGGGATACAGTGAGATTAGTAGTAGAGCTAGCTGGTATTGAAAATCCCGAAGAAGCAGTGAAGCAAATTGGCCAGACCCCAAACTTAACATTCTATCAAGCAAGACCAGCTGAGGAAACTCAAAAATTATTAGAACAATTTCAAGAGGGTAACTTTGAGAATTTTGAGAATCCATACTTTAGAGAACCTGCTATCTTGACTGGTAAAAATGTCAAAACTGCTGAGGTTATTTTTGACCCTAAAACTCAACAACCACAAGTAGGGGTTAGCTTTGATGATGAAGGTAAGCAGAAATTTGCTGAATTTACTAAAAATAATATCGGTGAAATATTATATATAGTATTAGATGGTAATGCAATCAGTGCACCTAGAATTAACCAAGAAATTCCAAATGGGCAAGCTACTATATCTGGAGACTTTACGTCTGCTTCAGCTAAAGAATTAGTAGATGGGCTTAATGCTGGAGCCTTACCAGTACCAATTACAATTATATCCCAACAAACTGTAGAAGCTAGTTTAGGGATTGAATCTCTATACCAAAGCATCAGAGCTGGAGCAGTAGGATTATTATTGGTGGCTATATTTATGATCATTTTTTATAGAGCTTTGGGAGTAGTAGCTGTATTGGCATTATCTATATACTCAATTTTAGTCTTAGCCATATTTAATTTATTTGGATTTACTCTGACTATTGCAGGGATTACTGGCTTTATAGTCAGCATCGGATTAGCAGTTGATGGTAATGTTTTAATCTTTGAGAGAATGAAAGAAGAATTAAAGAGCGGTAGGGACTTTGAGTCCAGTGCTAAAGAAGGATTTAATCGAGCTTGGGAATCTATTAGAGACTCTCAGGTCACTACTTTAATATCAGCTCTTATTCTATTTTATCTAGCTTCCGGAGTAGTGAGGGGATTTGGATTAACTTTAGTAATTGGAGTGGTAGTTAGTTTATTCACTGCTATTACTGTGAGTAGAATATTTATAACTTTATTAGGTTATCAGAAGTGGTTATTAGATACTAAGTTTGGTCGATTTATAACATTACAGAAATAATTATGTGGATTATTAAATATACTAAAATATGGTTAATACTAGGACTGGTCTTAATGATATCCTCAATTGCTAGTATATGGGTATTTGGTTTGCAATTGGGACCGGATTTTATAGGAGGTCGAACATTAGATTGGGAAATTATTAGCAAGCCCGATTTATCTAGTGAGGATCTAAAAAAAGTATTGATAGATAATGGACAAACTCCAAGAGCAATTACCAAACAAGATAATACCTTTAAAATAGAACTAGAGCCGATTAATGAGGAAGATTATACCAAGTTAAAAGAAACTATTGCACTTAAGTATGACACTGAAGATATCTCTAAGGCTGATATTATAAAAGAGAGATCTAATGTACTAATTAGTTCTACCGTAGGAGAAGAGTTAAGAAATAGAGCTATAATAGCTATTATAGTAGTATTAGTGACTATTATATTATTTATGACATATGTATTTAGAGGTGTGTCTTATCCTGTCCCGTCAAGATTTTATGGATTTACTGCCATTATAGCTTTAGTTCATGATATCCTTATAACAACTGCTATATTTGCCTATTTATCATCTAGAGGAATCTTACAGATAGATATTTTATTTATAATAGCATTATTATCTATTTTAGGATCATCCGTTAATGATACTATTGTGGTCTTTGATAGAGTTAGAGAAAATGTTAGGCGTTATGGGGGAGATAAATTTGAAGAAATTGTAGGTAAAAGTATTGATCAGAGTTTAGCTCGTTCGATTAATACCTCATTGACATTATTAGTTGTATTAGGAGGTATATTCTTATATGGTGGAGCTTCAGTACAATATTTCGCATTAGCATTATTCTTAGGAATTTTCTTTGGTACTTATTCTTCTATCTTTATCGCTGCTCCATTATTAATAGTATTTTACAAAATTTGGTACCAAAAATCTTAATTATTTACATTGAATATGCCTGATAATAATCTAGAGTTAATACATAATACCTTAAAAGAAGCTAACTTTATCTTGATTCCAATTCCTGAAGTACAAGGAGCAGAAATACTGGGAACTGCTTTGTCTATGGCTTCATTCTTAAAATCCGAGGGTAAGAATGTAACTATTTTGTCATCTTATGTCAATTTACAAAATGCATTACAATTCTTAGATTTATCATCTATCAGCTCAGTGATTCAATCCAATGTTGAAAATGTCATCAATATAGATATATCACAATATCCAATTGAATCTATCAAATATGACACTACCGATTCACAACTTAGAATTTATTTACATTCTCCATCAGATAAATTTAACTCAGATTTAGTTTCTATACAGCCAGGTAAATATCCCTATGATTTAATCTTAACTTTGGATACTAAGAACTGGACTCAATTAGGCAATACTTTTTTGCAATATCCACATATATTCCTAGAGACTCCATCTTTGGTAATTTCAGCAATAGATATCCCTCATCCATATTCGGAGAGAACAGTAATAAAAAACCAATATATATCCAGTGCAGAAATTATTTTTGAATACCTCAAAGTATATTCAAGGCATAGTCTGACTGATAAAAATATTGTCAATGGATTGTTATTATCTTTAATTTTATCTAATAATACAAATTTATCTTTAGACAAAACAATTATTAAATTAAGAGAATTACCAAATGATTATGATATTATAACTCAATCTCTAGAATCTATAATTTTAGATAAACATAGATTATTAATAGGTAGAATACTAGCTCATCTTGAATTTATACAATTTGAGAAAGACGGACAGACAAAAAGATATGCCTATTCTAAGTTATTTACTCATGATTTCACTAAAACCAATACAACAGAACAAGACATAGTCATTATATATAGAGAAATATTAAAATACTTACCAAAAGATATAGTCGGATTACATATATTAGTAGATAATGCTAAAAGTAGTAAAAAAGGGTATATAAATATGCCCAGTCTTGATATGAGTAATTTACAATCAAATCTAGAAGGGGCATATCAAGAGGGAGTATTAGTATATAATTATGCCACAGACCAAGACATACATACAGCAGGTAAAGAATTAAATCAGAAAATTATAACTATTCTGAAGTAATTATTCATTGATAAGCAATAATTCATAACTCACAATAACCACTCATCCCTAATTTGACAAAAACACGAGAGGTAGAATACAAAAATAAAACATGCTATAATAAAAGTATAATATTAAGCAAAATTTCATCTCAATATGTCAATACAGCTAGATCAACAACAAGTTCAAGAGTGGCTTACAAGGGGGGTGACTAATTATCTGGAGTCA
>Ga0213866_10001795_pt1 | contig 15710 bp, 11 predicted proteins | sample PICome_11_FD_160079 | JGI IMG/M metagenome (GOLD analysis project Ga0213866, IMG submission 160079) | Coastal seawater microbial communities near Pivers Island, North Carolina, United States - PICO284 | ecosystem: Environmental > Aquatic > Marine > Coastal | place: USA: North Carolina...
TGATTCTCGCAGCGCCGAGCTTTCCTTGGGGGCGGTCAGCGGAGTCGCTCCCGCCTTCAAGAGCGTTGGCGGTCGCGCGTCGAACTCGGTTGCTGCGGGTGCAGGTGCGCCTGGAATCCGCTCGGGCGGCTGAGCGTCGAACTCAGTCGGAGCGCCCACGGCGGGAGCGCGGTTGCTTGCAGCGCCCAGATCGAGCAGCGTTTGCTCGGGCGCGTCTTGCTTGTCGGGATCGACGCTTGATTGCTTGTCGGGAGATTCGATATCGCTCGGCATTTCCCGCTCCTTCGCGCGTTGCTCTGAATCAGACCTTGGAAGCACCGCACCGGTTGCTGACGCCTAGACGCTTTGCGCAAAGCGCGCGCGGATACGGTGAGCTTTCCCTCCGCCGCGCTACAAAACTGCGCAGCGCGAAAGGTCGTGCTGCGGGTCTGAGTAGCGTGGTGAATTGTGCGCTGATTCTCTTCGGTGGGGCCTCCATTCGCAAGCGGAGGCGCTCTCCGTGTCGCACAAAAGAACAATTAAAGATTCGACACATCCCCTCGTTCTGCGTGCAACGAGCGAACGAGAAGGAATTTGATGATTGAGAGAGAAGCGCGAAGCGCCAGCCAGCCATCACGCGCGTTGAGCGAAACGCAGCACAAACCCCCAAGCTCAGTGAGCCTGGGGGGCAGCAATAGAGCGGCGTTCAAGTTGAGCGCACGCTGTGTCTGGCGAAGCGCAAGCGCTAGGAGTTCCAGCGAATCTCTTTGCCCGTCGGGATGCCGTGGTAGCTCTCAGGGAACGCGTAGTCCTTGCGCAGCGGGTGGCCTTCCCAGTCTTCCGCGCACAGAATGCGGCGCAAGTTGGGGTGATTGGCGAAACGAATGCCAACGAGATCGAATGCCTCGCGCTCGTGCCAATCCATGCCAGGGAAGATCGCGACGCAGGATTCGATCACGGGATTGTCGCGCGGAAGCGTCACCTTGATGCTCGCCCAATGCTTGTTCGCAATGCTGCCAAGCGTGTAGGTCACGCCCAGGGGCTCGCCCTCGGCGTAATCAACGCCGGACACGCAATGCGGAAAGTCGAGCTTGAGGTCAGCGTCGTCGCGGCAAAGCGTGAGCACATCGAGGATGCTCTCAGGCTTCACTTCAATCCAGCCAATCGTCTTTGGACCGGCGCCGAGCGGCTTCGGACGCTCAATCTTCGCGTCTTCCTGACCCTTCTTGGGCTTGGGAGGCGTAGGCTCCACGGGCTCGTGAATCTCCACTACCGCATCGGGAAGCTTGCTCTGGATAGCCTGGTAGATGTCGAGTTCCTGCATCGGGCTTGCCCCTTCAGAGGGAATAAACATGCTTTGCACAACGCGCAATGCGTGATTCATCAAGGTAGTCGCTTCTACCCTTCAGGAGGCGTTTTGGCAAGGAATCGCGGGAGAGCTTAGCGCACGAGATGTCTTACGCGCGTTTGTAGGCCGCGTAAATCGTCTCAGAAAGATCGCAGACAGACACCGGCTTGTCGAGCATGCGGAAGAAGGTCACCTCGCTGCGCGTGACGGCGTCGTCTCGGTAAGCCGTCATCAACACCACTGGCAGCGTTGGGTATCTCGCGGTCACACTCAGCGCCAACTCCGTGCCAAGCATCTCGGGCATCTGGTGATCGGTGATCATGATGTCGAAGGGCTGAGCGTGCTCTAATGCTTTCAGCGCTTCTTCGGCGCTGGCAACGACGTGCGCTGAGATATTCAAGCTATCGAGCATGTCTTCCAGCAGCTCGCGCATGTCGCGATCATCATCAACTACCAGAACACGCGGAATCTCACGCGGCGCTTCGTCAGCGCGATGAATGCTAAGCTTTTCGGTTGAGGGCAAGGGTCCCATGCGAATCGCCTTTGCTGCGGCGAAGGCCGAAGCTTTATTGTTGGGGTCAGGGTGAAACCTAAACTGGTTCCACACGTGATATCTTAGGTGTGATTTTCAGGAATCTTGCAATTCCAAACGCAGCCCGCAAGACATTAGGTGCTTTATTGCACGTCATAGACGGCAGATTGATGGGCAAGCGAGCGTCGATTGGCTGAAGATGCCCGGAATGCATATCTCGGCGCACTTAGCGCCTGTGGAAAATCTTTTCGAGATCGCTGAAGGTCAGCTTGAAGGTCGTCGGACGCCCGTGCGGACACGCAAAAGTGTGCGGGACTTTCGCGCCTTCATTTAAGAGCGACTCGATCTCGTGCCCCTCAAGATGATCGCCGGCCTTGATCGCAGCGCGGCACGCCATCATCTCCACCATCGACTTACGCAGATCCGCCACATCCTTCGCGCGGCCTGTCGTCGCCAGTTCTTCGAGACAGGATGCGACGAACTCGTTGACCTTGCTCGTGCGGATGTAGCGGGGCAGCGCATAGACCGCCCACTCGCCCGATCCGAAAGGCTCAATCTCAAAGCCGAACTCACGGAAAAGCTCGCGGTGATCGTCAAGCACAGCAGCAGCTTGGCGCGAAAGCTCAAGCGGCTCCGGCACGAGCAAACGCTGCATCTCGGGCTTAGCACTGCTGATGCGGTGCTCAAGCTGCCAGAAGAGCACGCGCTCGTGGTAGGCGTGCTGATCGATTAGGACGATGCCGTCTTCGCCTTCGACGATCAGGAAGGTATCGCCGACTTGGAAGAGTCCCTTCGCGCCTTCAAGCAAGCCCGCTTGTTGCGCCGCTTTCTGCGCAGGCGGTAGCTGTGATTGCCCAGGTTGAGGCGTGGCGATTTGATCGGATGGCTGCGCTTGAGCAGCCGTGAGCTGAGCTTTAGAAGATTGACTCGCGCTCACATCTTCAGGATTTCTCGGCGCTTGCACCGGGCTGATCGCGTGATTGCTCAAGCTGCTGGGCAAAGCTTTCTCCCGCAATGCGCGGCTATCCCTCAACTGCTCCTTGCTCAAGAAGCTCGGCGCTTCACTCTCAGGATCATCCGGCGCATCAAAGCCCGCGCGCTCCAATCCAAGCGCCGGCTCATGCACATTGCCAGGCCGCGCTTCATAGCTGCGCGGACGCTCGCCTTCGCCACGACTTTGCGATGTTCGCGCAACAAAGCCCGCGACCGCAGCGTGCAGTTCGGCCTGCGTTTGATGCCCTCGCAGCGCTTTGACTTGTTCGATGCGCTGATCTTCCAGGTTGATGCGGGGCAGCATCCCACTCCGCAGCACGGCTTCTTGGCAGGAGGCTTTGATCTTGGAGAAGATCTTGTTGGCCTGCACGAAGCGCACTTCAATCTTGGTCGGGTGAACGTTCACATCGACTTCGCTCGGATCAATCTCTAAGAAAAGCCAAGCCATCGGGTAGCGGCCATGCGGAATGAACTCGCGATAGGCCAGCGTGATCGCGTGCAACAGCGAGCGGTCGCGGATGAAGCGCCCATTGACGAAAAGGTTGAGCCAGCGCGAGTTCGGCTTGTGCTGATTGATCGAAGAGATGTAGCCGGTCAGCGCGCAGTAATCGTCGAAGTCGTTCACCTCGATCAAATCGTCAACTAGCTTGCTGCCCGCGAACTCAAGGATGCGCTCCTTGCGCGACTGCTTTGGCGGCAGCTTGAAGCTCTGCTTGCCATCATTGCTCAGCGAGAAAGCGATCGCGGGATAGGCCATCGCGACGCGCTGCATCACCTCGACAACGTGACTCACCTCAGTACTGTTTTGGCGCAGGTAGCGCCTACGCGCGGGCACGTTGTAGAAGAGATTTTCAATCTCAATCACCGTGCCTTGCGAGCCTGAAGCGGGACGCACTTCGCCGATCTCGCCGCCCTCGTTTGCAATGCTCAACGCCTCGCTTGCATCGGGCGTGCGCGAAGTAACGCGCGCGTGGCTGATCGAGCCGATGCTGGCGAGAGCCTCGCCGCGAAAGCCCATCGTGTCGATGTAGAAGAGATCGTCTGAATCTTTGAGCTTGCTCGTCGCGTGATCGGAGAAGCATAGCGAGAGATCATCGCTATCCATGCCGCAACCATTGTCGCTGACGCGGATGAGTTGCTTGCCGGCATCTTCGAGCTCGACGTCGATGCGCGTAGCTCCAGCATCGAGCGCGTTCTCGACGAGCTCTTTAACTACGCTGGCCGGGCGTTCGACCACCTCGCCCGCAGCGATGCGGTTTGAGATGGCGGGCGGAAGTTGGCGGATGATTCCCATAGCGCGTAAGTCTCGCTTGCGGCAGCGCGAGCACCACCATTCTACACGGGTTGTTACCCGATTGGGGAAGAGTGGGGATGTTCCAGCTCGGCAGGAAACCCGGCCCTGTGGCTTCAACCAAGGGCGCTCAAGTGAGCTTCGCGTACCAGCCCTTGAGCGGCACGACGCCGGGCTTGCGTGCATGCGCAGCGACCATCGCATCGACTGCGGCGACAGCGCCAGGCACCGTACTCATCACGGGGATCCTGCGCAGCTCAGCTTCAGTCAGAATGCGCATCTCTTCGGCGCGCGCCTTGCCCAGCACGGGCGTGTTGATGATGAAGTCGATCTCGTTGTTCATGATCATGTCGAAGAGATTCGGACGCCCCTCGCCAATCTTCGGCACCGTGCGAACTTCGACGCCGCCAGCGCGCAGCACGCGCGCCGTGCCCGGCGTGGCGATCAGCTTGTACCCCAGTTCAACGAGCTTCTTGCCGAGCGGAATCATCGGCTCTTTGTCGCCATCGCGCGCGGAAAGCAGGATCGTGCCGCTCATCGGTAGCGCTTGAATCACGGCTTCCATCGATTTGAAAACTGCCTCGCCGAAGCTCTCGCCAGTGCCCATCGCTTCGCCCGTCGAGCGCATCTCCGGTCCAAGCAGCGGCTCAGCGCCAGGGAATTTGCGGAAGGGGAAGATCGGCATCTTGACCGACCAGTAGCTCGGGATGATCTCGCTTTCAAAGTTCAAGGACTTGAGCGATTCGCCGAGCATCACCTTGGCAGCGATCCCTGCTACCGGCCTGCCGATTACCTTCGCCACGTAGGGAACCGTTCGCGATGCGCGCGGATTCGCTTCGATGATGTAGGCTTCGCCATCCTTGATCGCGTACTGCACGTTCATCAAGCCGACGACGCCCAGAGCTTTCGCAAGCTTGATCGTCCACTCGCGCAGCGTGTTCTGAATCTCGGCAGACAGCGTGCGCGCGGGGATCGAGCAAGCGGAATCACCGGAGTGAATGCCGGCCGGATCGATGTGCTCCATCAGGCCAGCGATCGTGACGTGCTCGCCATCGCAGATGCAGTCGACGTCGGCTTCGACCGCGTGATCGAGAAACTTGTCGATCAGCACCGGGCGATCTTCGCTGATCTCCACCGCTTCGCGCATGTAGCGCTCAAGCTGCTGCTCGTCGTCGACGATCTCCATCCCGCGACCACCCAGCACGAAGCTTGGGCGCACGAGCACAGGAAAACCAATGCGCTTCGCCTCGGCCAGCGCGCCTTCAAAAGTCGTCGCCGTCGCGCCATCAGGCTGCTTGATCCCAAGCTTCTGAATCAGCTTGTTGAAATGCTCTCGATCTTCAGCGCGCTCAATCGCATCGACAGGCGTACCGAGAACCTTCACGCCTGCATCAGAAAGCTCGCGCGCAAGATTCAAAGGCGTCTGACCACCGAACTGTAAGATCACACCGTACGGCTGGATCGCGTCATGAATATTCAGCACATCCTCGGCGGTCAAAGGCTCGAAGAAAAGGTGATCGCTCACGTCGTAATCGGTCGAAACGGTCTCTGGATTCGAGTTCACCATCACCGCTTCGAAGCCAAGCTCCTTGCAAGCGAAGGCCGCGTGAACGCAGCAGTAATCGAACTCGATGCCCTGCCCGATGCGGTTCGGCCCGCCACCGAGAATCATCACGCGCTTCGGCCCGGGCTCGAGCTGCAGCTCTTCGACTTGCTCGTAGCTCGAATACCAGTAAGGCGTTTGCGCTTCGAACTCAGCAGCGCAGGTATCAACCGATTTGTAGACCGGCTTCACGCCAAGCTTCAAGCGATGCGCGCGAACAGCTTTCGCGTTGCTTGCCACAAGCTCTGCAATCTGGCGATCCGAAAAGCCCGCGCGCTTCGCTTGCCAGAGCAGCGCATGCTCCAGCTTGTCGAGCGAGCCACATGCTGCGATCTGGTATTCGAGCGTGCAGATCTCCTGCATGTTGCCGAGGAACCAGGGGTCGATGCCGCTCAGCTCGTAGATGCGCTCGATGCTCATGCCATGGAGCATCGCATGGCGCACAGAGAAGATGCGCTCGGGGCCGGGAACCATCAGCGCTTCTTCAAGCTGCTGCTCGCTGAAGGGTGCAATGCCGGTCTTGAAAAGCTTGTAGGGATCTTTGCGACCGCCGCCAAATCCGGGATGACCGGTCTCCAACCCGCGCAGCGCTTTCTGCAGCGCTTCCTTAAAGGTGCGGCCAATCGCCATCGTTTCGCCGACGCTCTTCATCTGCGTGGTGAGGCGTTTGGGCGTGCCGGGGAACTTCTCGAAGGTGAAGCGGGGAGCTTTCACCACGCAGTAGTCGATCGCCGGCTCGAAGCAGGCAGGCGTCTTCTTAGTGATGTCGTTGCTCAGCTCATCGAGGCGATAGCCGACCGCGAGCTTGGCTGCGATCTTCGCGATCGGAAAGCCCGTCGCTTTCGACGCCAGCGCGCTTGAACGCGACACGCGCGGATTCATCTCGATCACGATCATGCGGCCAGTTTTGGGATCGGTCGCGAACTGAATATTGGAGCCGCCGGTATCGACGCCGATCTCGCGGATGATGCGCAGACTCGCATCGCGCATGATCTGATACTCTTTGTCGCTCAGCGTTTGCGCGGGCGCGACGGTAATCGAATCGCCGGTGTGAACGCCCATCGGGTCGAGATTCTCGATGCTGCAAATGATCACCACGTTGTCCGCGTGATCGCGCATCACCTCCATCTCATACTCTTTCCAGCCCGCGAGATACTCTTCGATCAGCACCTCACTGACGGGGGACGCGTTGATCGCCGTGCGCGCCATATCCGCGTACTCTTGCTCGTTCCAGGCGATACCGCCGCCTGAGCCGCCCATCGTGAAGGCGGGACGCAGCGCCAGGGGAAAGCCGATTTCTTCGGCGATCGCAGCAGCTTGCATCAGATTGTGCGCGATGCCAGAGCGCGGCACATCGATCCCGATCTTGACCATCGCTTCCTTGAAGCGACCGCGATCTTCGGCCTTGTCGATGGCGTCGTAGTTGGCGCCGATCATCTCAACGCCGTGCTTCTCCAGCACGCCAGACTTGTAGAGCTCGACTGCGCAGTTGAGCGCGGTCTGGCCGCCCAGCGTGGGCAGCAGCGCGTCAGGCTTTTCCTGCTCGATGATGCGCTCGACCACGTGCGGCACGATCGGCTCGACGTAGATCGCATCGGCCATCTCGGGGTCGGTCATGATCGTTGCTGGATTGGAGTTCACGAGCACCACGCGGTACCCCTCCTCACGCAGCGCGCGGCAAGCCTGCGTGCCGGAGTAGTCGAACTCGCAGGCCTGCCCGATCACAATCGGCCCGGACCCAATCAGCAGAATCGTTTTGATGTCTTCGCGTTTTGGCATAGTGCGCAGAAGATGGCATGTACAGCGGCGCTTGTCGATATGCGGGATGCAGGGAAATGCGAATCTGGCTGATGCTGGTGGCGATTGTGTTGATGGGGGCTGTCGAGCTTCTCTTCAAGGCGACACAGTGGCCTATCCCCAGGGTACTGAGAGTGTTGCTTTGGGGACTGAGCCTGACGATCTTCGCCTATGCCATTCGCGAGGGCTTTCGCGAAGAAATCGCATGGGTTGCAAAGGTTGTCCGCCGGTTGCAGCCTTCGAGAGAGGAAGAGGCTGACGAACCCGAAGCGACAGTCAGTGACGACTAGCGCAACTGCGCAGCTCCCGTCTTCGTGCGGAGCACGATGCATCTGTTAGCCCCCGGTGGAACCGGGGGATCGTTGCGCTTCGAGAATTTTCATCTGTGCGGCGAGCTTCTCAACGCTTTCTGGCGCGAGTTTCGAGAAGTAGCGCCCATGCGTTCGCTTGAGTTGTTCTTCGTCCACAGCCTGCAAGACGACGATTTCGTTCTCGACGCCTTCATCGAAGCGTTGGAGCTCAAGCTCGCGTAGATCGCTCATCGCAGCATCGAACTGATCATCACCGTAGGTCTTGTAGGTGACTCTCTCTTGAGCGGCTCGGTTGAACTCGATAAGGAAGATCATCGCTGCCTTCCTGCGGGCGTCAACTACTCATACCGCTCAGCATTAAAGCAGAGCGAAGCTGTGGGCGCGCCTGCGCGTCTCAATGTCCTCTCGCGGCTGCAATCCACGCCGCCACCGCAATCTTTAGACTTACAGCGACTTTCTAGACAACGGAAGGAAGGCTAGCGGGAAAAAAATTGTTGCTTCACGCGCCTGTAGCATTTTCTGAGTGTCTGTCCTTGGCGTCTCAAGTACTTCTTGCAGTCCTCAATCAATTCCTTGCGATGTTCGCTGACAAACTGCTCGTAGGCCTGTTCAGCAGCGAGAGTTTCCTGCTCGCGCACTGCATGATCCTCTGCAAGAGCGAGCAATCCCGCTTCTAACCGAATGAACTCCGCTTCAAGCTTGAGCGTTTCAACCTCGATTCGCTTCTCAAGTTCTTCGCGATCTCGAATAGCTTTGTCACGCCTGAGCTTGCGCTGTTGCTGGTCCTGAAAGTCTAGCTGTGCAGTCATGCGACGTTGCTGCTCAGCGATTCGGATAGGATCTTGTGCGCCGTAGTCCGCGGGCTCAACGAAACGTTGAATACAAGACTGCTTCCAGGCCATCAGCTCGGACGCGCACACAGGACCGATCCCGTGAACTTGCAATACTCTGTCTCTCTGCACATCAGCAGCCGTTTCAATACCAAACGAAACCAAGCTGGCCTTGCGCATCGCGTGGACGTACGGGAGCTGCACGGGCTGCAAAAGTTGCTTGGACAAGAAACGCTGCAAGGCTTGCTCTCTGAGCTCTGCACGAGTTTGAAGAGGTGGGAACGCCGGCCGATTCGCTCCAATTCCAGAGAATTGTGGGCGAATCGCAGAGTGTTTGCTCAGCGAACCGTTCACTGACGTCGCGAGACTCGAAAGGGAGGCTGCTGCTGACTGCCGTGCCTTTGTAAGTGAAAGAGCGGAAGATTCACTTTCAGCTACCAAAGACATGTAAGTTGAAAGAATTCCGCTGAGCTCGCCGCGGTACGATCGAAAAGACTTGAGCCATGCGAAGGCGTTCCTTGCGACAATCACTAGAGCAAGGAATGCAGCAGCCTGTGTCAATGTCGCCCAAAGGAATGCGGATAGGACAAGTAGTAGTAGGCTCACTACACCAGAAGCGGCGAGCCGTCCGAACTGGTTCTTGTCGTATGGAGAAACAAAGACATATGCCGGGACCACCATAGGCTTGAGTGAACTGGAAGTTGACGTCGGAATCGCGGAACATCGTCTAAGCCTAGACTCGACGCCACTTCTCCACAAACTTTGCGACGGCATAAGCGAATAGTCAGTTCTGTCGACAGGGAATTCGTGGGACCCGGACTCGATAACTAACTGAGGCGCTGCTTCAGCGTCGGTGGGGTACGGGTCTGTGCCAGCCCCGTACTGAAGTGTGTGTTCGAGGTACTGGCACCATGGGCAAGTACCTGTCCCCGCGCGCCACACATGTGCGTTGTTCACGGAGCAGTGCGTTAGTTGGCGTAAAACTTGCTCGAGTGTGACCGCCCAATCCCTCGCAGTCGGCCGCTGTGTGGCAAGGCCTGTGAAAGCGCGAGTCAATAGGCTCTGTACATCGTCACCGGCTAGTTGTGGCGCGGCGGCACCAGGCGGCGGGGAGAGTTCGCGGCCTCCATAGGCATATCTTTTCTCCCGAATATTTTCAGCCAATTCGAAGTTGCCTAGTTGGCTCCTTGGCACACCCATGAAGGGGTGCCTTCCAAGGTAAAGTAACTGAAAGATTAGAATCGCTAGACTAAAATTATCGTCAGACTTCGTTCGGGTCGCAAAACGTAGCGACGGATGCAGACTTAGCTCTGGGCTCAAGTACTCAGGTACTCCAACGCTACAATAATAAGTTCTAGACCCAGACTGGAACTGCCAAGAGTCGCAGTCGATTAAGTAGACGTTTCCTGTCGCATCAACCAAAGCGTTATTTTGATTCACATCGGCAATGATGAATCCGGAGTCGTGAACCTCAGCAAAGGCGAGGGCGAGGTTCTTCGCAGCACGGACGCAAAAACGCCAAGACTTGTCAGGAAAATTAGCGAGGCGATCTTGAATTCCGTAAGCATGGTGCAGGGCCTTGCCGTGGCCCCTACACATTGTGAAGCCTAGAAATCTCTTCCTCGCGTCAAAGAGCAGCTCGGAGGGAAAGCCCGTCGCTTGCCGCACATACGCGGTGACGGCAGGGCGCCTGATCATCTCTTTGATCTTTTCAAGACGTTCGGATTCAGCGCGCACGTTCTCATGCAGAATTTTTGCGCAGAAACCAGGACGCGAACGGATGGCGAACACAGCACCTTCGCCACCAGCGGTGCCAAGCTGCTCCGAAAGCTCAACGCATTTACCGCCGGAAGTGTATACCTTGGTCTTCACAGGCACCAGACACGCTGACTATACACTAATCTCCCCCCACCCGGTCGGGGGGGGGAGTGCAACACGATCTCCTGGTCGTGAAGCTGAGACCATCCGCATTGACTGGGAGACCCAAAGGAAGAACTCTCTGAACGCGAGACCCTTCAACTTGATGGGTTGACGCGCGGGCGAAAGACTAGCCAATGTCCCGAAGTCCGCACCCTCAACTCCAATGGCAAAAAAGCTGGCTTTGCCCTCCTTCTCCCATCTGGTAAGTTCCTTGCATGCGAAGGAAACATCGTCCGTGGGTGCGCCATCCGTGAGGAGGAAAATCCATGGCCGATAGACCTGAAGCCCCGAAAACTTCAAGTACGCTTTGCGCTGATCAACAACCTTGAGAGCGGTTTCAATCGCTGACCCCATTGGCGTCAATCCATCCGCCTCAAGAACAGGTGGCTCCCACTCGTTGGCGGGGAAAAAGTCGTAGGACTTGACTTCATCTCCAAACTCAATGACCGCCACTTCGCAGCGTTTCGATGCTAGTGGATCCGACCGAAGATCAAGTTGCAGGGCCAGAAGTCCATCTTGAAGCTGCTGGATGGGCTTGCCATACATTGAACCGGAGGTATCCACCAACACCACGCAGGGAACGCGAGGCTCGAAGTTGTCGCCAACCAATGCTCCCGCTGGTGTTCGAAACACTTGCAGGTTCTTGGGGCTTTGGTTTGGAAGAAGATCAGACATGCAGTACTCCAGCAGCGTCAAATGGAAACGCACTTCTCGTAGTGTTTGTCCATAAACATACAGAGAAATCTTCGGCTTGGAAGTACTGAATTGAGGATTGTCGACGCAGACTGAGGGAAGGCGAGCATACTGCCGTCGCCGTGCCGTCGCGCAGGCGGTCGCCGAGGAGTTTGATCTGTCGGTTGGATAGCTTGCTCATCTCTCGCGCCGGGGTGAGTGCCAACTCGTGCTGCGCAGCATTAAAGCAGAGCGGAGCCAAGAGCGCGGCTAGCAGATGCGATTCAACGCAGCACCCTTGTCGCATCGGAATGCGACGAACTGGCACGAATGCCAGTTCTACTGCAACACGCCAACAGCCGCGCACATCCCGGAGGACATGCGCGGCTGTCCCAGAGGCGGACACATCAGGCGCTTACGGCTGTGTCCGTGTTGCGGCGCGTCATCATGCGGGTTGCGCGCTTGCGCTCGCTGAGGGCTTTGACGGCGGCGAGGTCCGTCGGTGCGAGCAGGCGCAAGAATGGGTGAATGGCCGGGCGGCTCTGCACCAATGCCAGCGCGTCTTCCAGCTCTCCCGCCAGTTTGTGGAAGACGCCGAAGCCGAGGCGTTTGTGCTTCGCGCCGATCGCAGCCGTGCGCATGACGAGCAGCGTGGTGTTGTCGTCGGCAGGCAGAATCTGCACGGCCCAGTCAATGTTGTAGGACAAGCGATGGCCGAGATCAGCGTGCCACTCGATGTTGAAGATGTTGACGTTGGCCTTCAGCACGCGCGCCGTTTCAGCAGCGACTGGCAGATGCCTGTACTCCTTCGGCGCGTTCCACTGCACGGAACCGACGCGACCGCTTGCATCTCGCACCAGCATCATCGGGCAAGGGCAGGCAACGTTGATGACGCGGGCGAATTCAGCGGGCGCGGTCCAGCCGCCACTGGCCGGGATCAGCACATTCGTAACGTGCGGCTCGCTGTCCACCACGCCAACCCACACGCGATCGTGCTCTGGTTCCTTCTTCTTGAAGAAGAGGGTGATGGCATTCTTGACGCGTTCGATCCAGGTCATTTGCCTGCGTAGTGGAACGATTCCACCCTTCGGCAAAGGCATTCCCAACGCGTCGACTTCCTGCGCCAATCGCAGCAACTCTTTGGACATGGTACGGGTGACGTGAGACATGATCGCTCCTTTCCTCCCGACTCCAATTTGGAGCCCGAGCTTTCATACCCAATGGTAGGTGATGGGTTACGCTCAAACACTCGCAATCGCACTGTGAATCGCGGCAAAGCCAGCATTTATGGGCATTTGCGCGAAAAGTTCGATGCGTTTCGTAGGGATGCGTGCAATTGCGTGTGATGCGCGTACGAATTGCACAACCCCGCCTAACGCGAAGAGCAGCGCGAATGTTCTCTGCCCGCCTCTTGCATCCGCGCCCAAGCCTGCAAAGCTGTGCTCGCGCAAGATGCGAACGAGAGATACGAGAGAGGCGAGCGATGAGCAGTGATTCCCGCATTCTTCTGGCCTATTCCGGCGGGCTGGACACCAGCTTTTGCATTCCCTACTACACGCGGGAGCACGGCGCGCGCGTGATCGCAGCGATCGTCGACACCGGCGGGATCTCCGATGAGAAACGCGTCGAGCTTGAAGAGCGTGCGATGGCGCTGGGTGCTGAGAGCTTCACCTGCATCGACGGCAAACGCGCGCTGGCCGAGCGCGTAATCCGCTTTCTGATCGCTGGCAACGTGCGCCGAGGCAACGCTTATCCGCTTTGCGTCGCTGCGGAGCGTGCGGTGCAAGCCGAGCTGCTCGTGGCCTACGGGATTGAGCAAGGCTGCACGAAGCTCGCGCATGGCTCAACTGGAGCGGGCAACGATCAAGTGCGCTTTGAGGTTGCAGTGCGCGCGCTCGCGCCGAACATCGAGCCCCTCGCACCCGTGCGCGATCTTGGATTGAAGCGAGAAGACGAGATCGCAGCACTGAAGGAATGGGGACTGGATCAGCATCTCGCGCCGGGATCGAGCGCGGTCTACTCGATCAATCGCGGGCTTTGGGGCACGACGATTGGTGGCCGCGAAACCTCGACCAGCGACAAGTGGCTGCCCGATGAAGCGTGGGCCGTCACCGTTGCGCCGGAGCAAGCGCCGAGCGAAGGACGCGAGCTGATCGTCAGCTTCCGCCAGGGCATGCCCGTTGCACTTGACGGCGCGCGAGGCGAGCCAGTCGCGCTGATCGAAACGCTCGAGCGACTCGCGGCTGCGCACGGCATCGGTCGCGGCATTCACCTCGGCGATACGATCATCGGGATCAAGGGCCGCGTGGCGTACGAAGCTCCGGCGGCGGAAGTGTTGCTGACTGCGCATCGCGAATTGGAGAAGCTTGTGCTCACGCATCGTCAGCAGCGCGTGAAGGAGCTCGTCAGCAGCTTTTACGGCGACATGGTGCATGAAGCGCAGTTCTTCGATCCCGCAGCGCGCGACATCGAAGCGCTGCTCGCCAGCTCGCAAGAACGCGTGACCGGCGACGTGCGCGTCTTCCTGCGCCAAGGCTGCGTGACCGTGCGAGGTGTCTCCTCGCCTCACAGCATGATGGCCGCCAGCGGCGCACGCTACGGCGAAGAGACGAGCGGCTACACTGGCCAGGACGCGGCCGGCTTCTCGAAGATTCTCGGCATGGCAGCGCGCATTGCAGCAGTGGCGAAGACGCGGCAGGATTGAGCTAGGGGTGGCGCAGACAATCGTGTCTGCCCCTTCTCCCCCGTGGGGGAGAAGGTGGCCGAGCGGAGCGAGGTCGGATGAGGGGGCTTCTTCCTGAGCACGCTTGCAAGGCAAGCTGCGCTACGGCAGCGCTAGCGTGACGCTAGTTCAGCGGTTAAGACCCCTCACCCCAACCCTCTCCCCATTGCATGGGGAGAGGGGGCAGGAAGCAGCGCTTTGAGTGTTATCAGATCAGACAGGATTGTCTGCCCCACCCATGGCGGATGCGAGCGAGTTCGAGGATCGACTTAAAGAGGAAGCGTTGTTCGAGAAACGCGAGGCTTCTTCGCCGAGCAGTATCTGAGATTTCTCGGCTTCGCCTCGAAATGACGCGGCGCGACGATGCAAAGCAGAAACCCAGTGGAACCAAGCACATGAGCACGAACATCACTCCTCCCAAGCGCATCACGCTCGACAAGATCGCAAGCGCGACGATGCTCGCGGATTTGCAGCCGCGCGTTGATCTGGGCAGCGAGATCCCTGCACGCAAGGGCACGGTGATCGCGGGTCGCATCATCAATTCGAAGACGGTCTACAACACGCTCGAAGATATTCATGGCCGCAAGCGCAACTTGATGCCCGGCGATCTGATCGCTGGCGCGCTTGGTCATCGCAACGCGCTGCACGGTTACGTTGGCCGCGTGCCGAGCAAGGTTGAAGTCGGCGATACGCTTAACGTGCTGAACCTTGGCGGCGTGATCGGCGAGTGCACCTCGTGGAATCCGGATGTCGGCCCGCCCTTTCAGATCGAGGTGCTGGGCACGGTGATGCAGTACCCGAACTTCGGTGATCGCACGCCTCGCCCGGCGGTGATTGAGGAATCGCCAGAGCTGCTGAACACGGAGCTGCCGAAAAATCTGCCGCCGATCGCGGTGGTGGTTGGGTCTTCGATGAACTCGGGCAAGACGACGGCGGTTTGCTCGCTGCTGCGTCAATTCAAGCGCAAGGGGCGCAACTGCGCGAGCGCCAAATGCACTGGCGTTTCGCTGCTCGGCGATGTGCTTGAGATGCGTGACTTCGGCGCGTCACGCAGCATGAGCTTCATGGATCTCGGCGTGATCACTACGAGCGCTGATGCTGGCCCTGGCATTGTGCGCGCGATTATCCGCGAGCTGGCGAAGGACGAGCCGGACGCGATTCTGCTTGAGCTGGGCGACGGCATTCTTGGCACTTATGGCGTGCGCGAGATTCTCTCGGCGGAGGATATTCGGGCCTGCTTCTCAGCGGTGATTCTCTGCGCGAGCGATCCGGTTGGCGCGTGGGGCGGCGTGCAGCTTCTGCAATCGCGCTTTCACGTTTCGCCCTGCGTGGTGACTGGCCCGGTGACGGACAACCGCTCAGGTCTGATCGCTGTCGAGGAAGAGTTCGGCACGCCCGCGCGCAACGCTCGCACTGAAGCTGAAGGCTTCGCCGACACCGTGTGGGAAGCGCTGAACAAAGCGAAGAAGTAGGGCCGCATCGGCATCCCTGCCGGTCTCCGATCTCAGGTGCGGTTAATCCTGCTGGATTCGGGAGAGAAGGTCGCGAAGTTGGCGAAGCGCTCCGCGAGCGGCTTGACTCAGTGGTAGTGGCACCGACACTCCTGTCGGTGATCGCATTCAGCAATGTCGCTCGATTCAAGAGAAGAGTGGTTCGCGCAGAGGCGCAGAGACGCAGTGCCTGACGGATCAGTCAGCGCGCCTTGGCCAGTT
>Ga0213866_10001796_pt1 | contig 15710 bp, 9 predicted proteins | sample PICome_11_FD_160079 | JGI IMG/M metagenome (GOLD analysis project Ga0213866, IMG submission 160079) | Coastal seawater microbial communities near Pivers Island, North Carolina, United States - PICO284 | ecosystem: Environmental > Aquatic > Marine > Coastal | place: USA: North Carolina...
ACCTCGGCGGGTGAGCCGGCGGAGAGCACAACGATCTCCTCACTCCACGTCCGAAGCCTCTCGGGGTGTTTCCCCGGCCCCGTGTACTCCTCGAGCGCGACATGGAAGTTCGAGCCGCCGAAGCCAAACGAACTCACGGACGCACGTCGCGGGTGTTCGCTACCGCGAATCCACGGGCGGACCTCGGTATTGATATAGAGGGGACCCGCATCGAGCCCCAGCTGAGCGTTCGGCTTGGAGACTTTGAGGGTCGGAGGGAGAATCTTGTGGTGCAGCGCGAGTGCGGCCTTGATCAGACCGGCGGATCCGGCCGCAGCCTTCGTGTGACCGATCTGCGACTTCACCGAGCCGAGCGCACACCACGCGTCAGCACCTTCGTTGGCCGGCTCGAACACCGAGCGGAGGCCGCGAGCTTCTGCAGCATCACCGGCCTTGGTCGCCGTACCGTGCGCCTCGACCAGCTCGACCGTGGCCGGGCTGTACCCTGCCTTGTCGTAGGCTCGGCGAAGCGCCTGCGCCTGTCCCTCAGGACGAGGGGCATACACGCTGGAGCCCTTTCCGTCGGACGAAGCACCGAGGCCACGAATGACAGCGTAAATCGTATCGCCGTCCCGCTCCGCATCCTCGAGACGACGAATCGCCAGCATCCCGACGCCTTCGCCGATCAGCGTCCCATCGGCCTCTTCCGAGAAGGGCCGGCAATCTCCGGTAGCGGAGAACGCGGGCGTCTTGGAGAAGCACATGTACATAAGGATGTCGTTGAGGGCGTCCACTCCCCCCGCGATCACCATGTCACTGTCACCCAGGTACAGCTCGTTGAGGCCGGACTGGAGCGCGGAGATCGAGCTCGCGCACGCTGCGTCCGTAACGAAGTTCGACCCGCCCAGATCCAGCCGGTTGGCGATCCGTCCCGCCACGACGTTCCCGAGGAGCCCCGGGAAGGTGCTCTCCTGCCAAGGCTGGTAGTGGTCTTTGATCCTCTGGATGATCTCCTGGACCCGGCTCTCGGGCAGGCCCGCCTCACGGAGGGCATTCCGCCAGATCGGGTGCTGGAGACGCGATCCCATCTCGACCACCAACTCCGTGGACGATGCCACACCGAGAACGACGCTCGTGCGGCTGTGGTCCACGTCCGGCCCGAAGCGGCCGGCATTCTCGAGCACTCGTTTGGCTGCGATGAGTGCGATGATCTGCGCGGTGTCCGTCGCCGGGATGGACGTCGGCGGCATGCCGAACTCCATCGGGTTGAACGGTACCGGGTCGATGTATCCGCCCCGCTTGGCGTAGGTCATGTCCGGAGCCGTCGGGTCCGGATCGTAGTAGTCATCGATCAGCCAGGCGTGCGGAGGCACGTCGGTAAGGCGATCGGTGGCCGACACGATGTCACGCCAGAAACCAACGATGTCCTGACTCCCTGCGAAGAGGGAGCTCATTCCGACGATGGCAATGGGGGGGGAGGTCGACATCTATTTCTCAGCGAAGTGGACGTGGGGAGAACGCACGATCGGCCGAGGTCAGCGGAACACCCGCAAGCCTCAGTTGGTTTGCCCGGGTCACCCAGGCAGCGCCCTCCAGCAAGTTGAGGCCGATCTGAACCACGGACCGGTTCTCTACCGGTTCCAGGAAACTCCCCCGGACCCAGTCGTTGAATGCGCCCATGGCAGGGCCGCACCAGATCTGATAGTCGGCACGTCGGCTCTCTTCGCCGGACCGTGCCCACTGAGCACCCATGAACAGGTACCACCGGAAGACGAGCGCCATCCTGTGCTTCGGATCGTTCTCGGCCTTCTGGATTTCCTTCGGATCCCTCTCTTCGAAGAACGACCTGGTGTCGTTCCAGATCTCATCGACGGTCCGGCCGAGGAGGCGCTGCTCCATGGCAGCGAACTCGTCCGCAGGGATCGCTTCGAACGATGGATACGTCCGAAAAATCTTGTAGAGCTCCTTGCCGCGCTGCGCGAACATCGTGCCGCGCTTGAGCACCTGGACCTCGACACCCATCTCGAACATGTCGGCGGCCGGCGCCATAGCGACATCGGTCATCGATGCCTGGGCGAGCATCCGGCGGCCATCCTCGGCCAAGGCCGATTCGACGGTCGCCTGATTGACCGAGCCGGTCACGACGAATGCGGCGCCGGCTGCGAACGCTGTCGCGAGCGCCGCCGGAGTACCGAGTCCGCCACCGACACCGATCCGCGGACGGTCGGCATATCCGAACTCGGCGACGACCTCATCGGCCAGATCGATGATCCGGGGGAGGAGCACCGGAAGTGGCCGATTGTCGGTGTGTCCACCCGAGTCGGCCTCGACGGTGATATCACCGGCAACCGGGATCAGTCGAGCGAGGGCTGCTTCTTCTGCGGTGAGCTTGCCCGCTTCGACGAGCGGCGTGAGCAGCGCGTCCGGTGCAGGCGATAGAAAGGGACGCGCGACCTCGACCCGAGACACCTTGGCGAAGATGTGCGTACGACGCTGGATCGAGCCATCTGCCGCGCGAGTGAGTCCCTTCGCGGACAGATAGACCACCGCAGGAGCCAGACGCATGAAGGCAGACGCAGAGATGTTCGTGACCCCGCGCGCGAGCATCAGCTCGGCGAAGTCCATCTCCATATGTGATTCCTGAGGGCTGTGAATCAGATTCGCACCCCAGTTCCGCACCTCTCGTCCGAGTGCACCCTGGATCTTGGCGATGGCCTCGTCGATCTCAGGGATCGCCAGCCCCGCACTCCCGAAGAACGCCATCATTCCTGCGCTGGCACCCGCGATGACCATGTCGGCCGACGCGATACCTCGGGCCATCTCACCGATCACATACGGAAAGCGACACCCGTGGGCGGCGGCGAACGAGCGATCACCCAGCCACTCGGGGTATACCGGCGGAAGGACAGCGATGAGTGCTTCGTCGGGCCCAATCGCACCGGCGAGCGCCCCGCCCGGACCAATGCCGGCCGCACGTACGCCACCAGAACCGGCGACGACACCAATAGGCGCACGAACACCGATGCCCGCGGGCCCCTCCGGCGATCCGGCGAGACCCCCGAGTGCACCCGCAGATGACTGAGATTGCGCGGTGGTTCGGACTTCCATGTGCTCCTTCGAGTCGGCGTCCCGAGCAAGATCGGGCGGAACTCCCTGCCCTAGCGTGAAATCCCCGCCGATCCGCACCCTCAACGGGCCGGATCAAGCGGGACCGGAAAAATAACGGAAACGGGTAGGGAAAGGGGCAACAAAAGTAGATTCTTCCACTTGATCACGACAGCGCCCAGACCCCACCTCAAAAGTGGGCGCCGTTTGGCGAGTCGGGGCTCCTGCCAGTGCTGAGCTCTGCGGACTCTCTACCGCCGCACGGCAGTCAAATCGCGAATCGTCGCCCGCATCTCGTCGGCCTTCCCGGCAGCCTCCAGCTCGGTCCACATGAGCGCTACCGCCCGCGCGTCGACGAAGCCCGGCGGCGTCCCGCCCGAGGCACTCGTCGAGAGCCCGTGGTCCGTCCGGAATCCATCGACCGCCTCGGCGATCTCGTCATCGAACACGCCGGAGCCCTGGCCCCGGGCGAGCTCGGCCTCACTGCTCCGGTAGTATCCGAGCGCGTGCATGATCAGCTTCACCTGCCACACGTCGTTCCCGAGTGGCTGAGACAGCTCGCGGTATCCGAGCGTCCCCGACACCGTGTCGTAGACACGTCGGAGCTCAGCCACCGGCGTCTCGTGCTCGCAGACATTGATGTGGACCGTCTGGCCATCTGCGCGTCGGGCCATCCCCTCGCGCGGGTCCACGACCATCACCGACGCCGACTGAAGACGACCCACCCTCCGGTCACCGCCAACCACCTGACCAGCAGTCAGAGCTTCTATCAGACGGTCGGCCAGATGACGATTCGACCCTTCGCTCGCTTCGAAGGCGTCAGCAACGGCCTCGATCACCTCGGGGCCCACGAGCACGTTTCCCTGCGCCGCGTAGTTCAGCCCTGAGCGATGTCCGGCCCAGGAGCCCGGACCGGTCCCCGTGTGCTGTGCGGCCCGGCCGTCCACGGACACGACTCCCACCTGGCGCCGCTCCCGGCCCTCGTCGGCCGCAGTGGCCTGATCCAGGGCTTCCTGAGGAGACATTCCCTGCTCGAGCAGGTCCAGGAGTTCTTGGCCGTACTCCGTGCGTGTGGACGCCTGCGTCGCTACGGCGCCGACGCCGACTCGGACCCACGGCACACCATTGCCCACGCACGCCACCCGAGTTGTCACGGCCACGCCGGACTCGCCGGTGACGGCGTCGACACCCGCGATCGAGAAGGTGTGAAAGACGAGATCATCTCCCCACGAAGCCGGCTCCTGGGCGGTTAGCGTAGACGCGACGACCGAGCAACACAGCACAATCGCAGCCGGAATCGAGAAGCGAGCGGAGAAGTCGGCGGTACGGAGCATCACGGCGGTCCGGGCAAGAGAGGGCTGACGTCCAGGTCGGATCGTCGCAGCTTGTCGCTCTGTTCCTCCGTCGGCAAGCGATGAAGACGCGGCGGCGTGATCACGTATGTGTACGGAAGTACAGCGAAACAAATGGCGCCGTTCTATACTGTGGACGACCGCTCTCCAGCACGCACCGGAGGCGCTCTCACAGGGCGCGCCACAAACGGGAGGACACCGGCCATGGGCCTGTTCGACAAGATCACGGGCGAGTTCATCGATATCATCGAATGGACCGACTCCAGTCCCAATACGCTCGTCTATCGCTTCCAGCGCCACGGCAACGAGATCAAGAACGGCGCCCAGCTGACCGTCCGCGAAGGTCAGACCGCCGTCTTCATCGACGAAGGCCAGCTCGCCGATGTCTTCCCTCCGGGGATGTACACGCTCGAGACGGAGAACCTTCCACTCCTTTCCACACTGAAAGGGTGGAAGCACGGCTTCGAGAGTCCGTTCAAGGCCGAGGTGTACTTCGTCAGCACGCGGCAGTTCACGGACCAGAAGTGGGGCACGAAGAATCCGGTCACCATGAGGGACCCCGAGTTCGGGCCCGTGCGGGTGCGCGCCTTCGGTACGTACGCGATGCGGGTCGACGATCCCGGCAAGTTTCTCACGGAGATCGTCGGAACCGACGGCCACTTCACGACCGAAGATGTAACCGACCAGGTCCGCAACATCCTGGTCGCGCGCTTCTCCGATGCGATGGCGTCGTCCGGAATCGCCGTGCTCGACATGGCTGCGAACTTCGATGAGCTCGGCACCACGCTGGGCGAACGCGTGGGGGCGGACATGGAGGGATACGGCCTCGAGCTACGAACGCTCCTGGTAGAGAACATCTCGCTGCCGCCCGCGGTCGAAGAGGCGCTCGACAAGCGTACGAGCATGGGCGTGCTCGGCGACCTCGACAAATACCAGAAGTTCCAGACGGCCGAAGCGATCGGCGACATGGCCAAGCAGGGCGGCGCCGGCGGCGGCATGATGGCCGGCGGAATGGGCGCCGGAATGGGCTTCGCGATGGCGAACCAGATGGGGCAGTCGATGAACCAGCCGCAGGGTGGCCAGAGCGGAGCGCCTGCTCAGGGCGGCGCGGCCCCGCCGCCTCTGCCCCAGGGACCGAAGTACTTCGCGGCGATCGGTGGCCAGCAGGCCGGACCGTTCGACGCGGCGGCGATGGCGCAGCAGATCGCGAGCGGCGCGGTGACGCGTGAGACGCTCGTCTGGAGCGAGGGAATGGCCAACTGGACGGCTGCGGGAGAGGTCGATGCCGTCGTGAAGCTCTTCGGCGCGACACCTCCCCCGCTCCCGCCGTCCTGAGCCGCCCACGATCCACCGAGAGTGATCGATGAGCGATGGTGCTCGCCAGTTTCCGTGTGAGTCGTGTGGCGCCAAGGTCGAGTTCGCCCCGGGAAAAGACGCGCTGGAGTGTCCCTACTGCGGTAGCCAGACACACCTGCCCGGGTCTACGGAGGGAATCGAAGAGCACGATTTCCACGGAGTCTCGGAGGACGACCTGGGAGTCGGCGCCGAGACCGTCGATGTCGTGTCGGTCCAGTGTCAATCGTGTGCGGCGATGGTGGAGCCTTCGCCGTCACACGAAGCGTTCGCGTGTCCGTACTGTGGATCGAGCATCGTCGCACGGGAACAGTCTCAACGCCTGATCAAACCGCAGGCGGTCCTGCCCTTCCGAGTCGACAAGAACCAGGCCCTCACTTCCTTCAAGAAGTGGGTTCGCACTCGGTGGTTCGCCCCGAACGCCCTCAAGAAGCTGGCTCGCGTCGAAGATCGCCTGAAGGGTTTGTATGCCCCCTACTGGACGTACGACGCGGGCACGGTCAGCAACTACCGTGGAAAGCGAGGCGAGGAGTACAGGGTCTCGTACACGGACAGCGAGGGGAACAGGAAGAGCCGCACGGAGGTCCGCTGGTACCCGGCATCGGGCACGGTCTCGCGTGCCTTCGACGACATGCTCGTGGTAGGCTCGGAATCGCTTCCTCGGAAGCTGGCAGAGGAGCTCGAGCCCTGGGATCTCGGGAACCTCGTCTCCTATCAGGACGAGTATCTGTCGGGCTTCAGTGCCGAGCGGTATCAGATCGACGTCAAACGAGGCTGGTCGCGCGCGAAGGAGCGAATGGAGGACGTCATTCGCGGGGACGTCCGTCGCGACATCGGCGGAGATCGCCAGCAGATCGATTCTCTCCACACCACACATTCGGACATCACGTTCAAGCACGTGCTCCTTCCGATGTGGATCTGTTCGTACCGCTATAAGGAGAAGGTCTTCCGCTTTCTCGTGAACGCGCGGACCGGAGAAGTCCAGGGAGAGCGGCCGTGGAGCTGGATCAAGATCACGTTGGCCGTCCTCGCGGTGCTCGCGGTGATCGTCTTCTTCAAGTCGATGGAGAACCGCTAGCGCTCGGCGAGACCGGCCGCCGATCGAGAAGGCCGGAAACACGGCCGCCCTGCTTCGCGTATCACCCTTCGGAGTTGTTCGAGGCATCCGATTCGGGCATGCTTCGCGTCTCCAATTACGAATTCTCCGGGCTGCGCCATCGCGGCGTCCCCTGCTCAAACTCAGAGGCAGTTCATGAAGCGGACACTCCTTGCCCTGACCGCCGTCGTGAGCACGATGGCCGTCACTACTCCGGTCTCGGCGCAGGCGTTCGGAAACGCCGCCGTCGTCGACGGTGACCAGGTATTCGTCGGCGAGCCGGTCTACGACCAGCGTTCCGGTGTCGTGTACGTATTCGAGCGTGATGGATCGGGCGCGTGGTCCCAGGTTCAGCGTCTCGAGCCCGCGAGTGGGGAAGTCCAGAATCGCTTCGGGATTCGGCTGGCGAAGCAGGACGACGTCTTGCTGGTATCGGCTACACGCGCCGACGCCGGGACGGGGGCCGTGTACGTCTATCGGGACCAGGGCGGCAGCTGGACCGAGTCCGGTCGCATCGAGGTTGAGAACCGCAGCCCCGCCGACTCACTCGGCAGCGGTCTGGCGATCGACGGCGACTGGGTGATGGTCGGCTCGATCTCGGACAACGGTGGCCGCGGCGCGGCGTACGCGTTCCGCCGCGACGGCGACGACTGGGTCCAGCACTCGAAGATGACGCCGGCGCAGCTCCTTCCCGAAGACCGGTTCGGATCAGACATCGCCCTCCTCGGCAACCGCATGCTGGTTTCAGCCAGCAGCGCTGGCGGTGGGCAGGGGGCGGTTTACGCCTTCGCCTACAATGCCGACACGGACACGTGGGATGAGCAGGGGCAGCTTCAGGCACCGGCTCTGAATCCGCAGACGTCGTTCGGAGCCGATATGGCGCTACACGATGACATCGCGCTGGTCGGCGCCCCGGGCTTCCTCGGAAGCACCGGCGCGGTGCTCGTCTACGGCACGGATGGCGAGGCGTGGGAGCTGATGACCTTCCTCACGCCCTTCGAGACTCAGGGTGGCACGAGCTTCGGAACATCGCTCGCATTCGACGGAGCGACGCTCCTCGTAGGTGCCGGTGGCGGCGGATTCGGGACCGGTCGCGTCTTCGCGTACCAGCGGGACGCCGAGACCGGTGAATGGACCGGCGCCCAGCAGATCGCTTCGGGCGAAGAGGGACAGGCCCTCTTTGGTGGGACGGTCGCCATGGCGGGAGATCTCGCCGTAGGGGCCGCACTGAACACGGACCGCCAGGCGGGCGCTGCGTGGGTGATGGAACGCACCTTCGACAATGGCTGGGAAGCGACCGATCGCATCACCGGGGACATCCTGGGATACGACGCGATCATGGGGGACGAGGTCCGCTGCTCCGAAGAGGGCGACGCCGCCCAGTTCGAGTGCGAGTCCGTCGACCTCCTCTCCTTCCTCCCCGTCGCCGCCATGGGCGCGAACCGTGGGATGACCACGAATGACGTCTGGGGATGGACCGACTCGGAGTCGGGCCGGGAGATCGTTCTGGTGGGAATGAGCGACCAGACCGCCTTCGTGGACGTGTCCAATCCGGGGAACCCGACGTACCTCGGCCGCCTGCCGCTGACGGACGGTGCCAATCCGTCCGTGTGGCGCGACATGAAGGTCTACCAGGACCACATGTTCGTCGTGTCCGACGGCTCCGGTGATCACGGGATGCAGATCTTCGACCTCACCCGCCTGCGGGACATGGACGGGTCGAATCCAGAGACGTTCGAGGCAGACGCGCACTACGACCGCATCGCGAGCGCGCACAACATCGTCATCAACGAGGAGACCGGCTTCGCCTATTCCGTCGGCAGCAGTGGTGGCGGCGAGACGTGCGGAGGTGGACTCCACATGATCGACGTGCGGAATCCGAAGGAACCAACCTTCGCCGGGTGCTTCCAGGACATGACGACGGGTCGCCAGCGGACCGGGTACTCCCACGACGCCCAGTGCGTGATCTACCACGGCCCCGACGAAGACTACGCGGGTCGCGAGATCTGCCTCGGTTCCAACGAGACGGCACTCTCCATCGCGGACGTGACCGACAAGTCGAATCCGGTCGCCGTAGCAATGGCCACCTATCCGAACGTGGCGTACTCCCACCAGGGGTGGCTCTCCTCGGATCATCGGTACTTCTACATGGGCGACGAGCTCGATGAGACCGGTGGGAACGTAGAGACCACGCGTACCCTGATCTGGGACCTCGAAGACATGGATGATCCGGTGCTCGCCGCCGAATACATGGCCGAGACGAAGTCCACGGATCACAACCTCTACATCCTCGGCAACACGATGTATCAGTCCAATTACAAGAGTGGACTGCGGATACTCGACGTATCGGATCCGGAAAATCCAGTTCCCGTCGGGCACTTCGACACGGTGCCGTACGGTGGTGACGACGCGCAGATGAACGGGTCGTGGTCGAACTATCCGTACTTCGAGAGCGGCATCGTGGCGGTCACCAGCGGTAGCGAAGGGCTCTTCCTGGTTCGCTATCGGCCGCGGGCGATTTCTCAGTAATGCTCGCCCAACGATCCGGACGCACGCCGGGGCTTCGGCCCAGGCTGCGGGCCGCACTCCTGCTGGGCCTGATCGGTGCCGCTGCATGCGGCGCCGGTCCGGTCCGGCCGGCTCCTGCCAGCGCACAGGAGTTCCTGTACGTCGCGAGTCAGGAGGACGTCACCGTCGCCGTGATCGACATGGGATCGAACACGTTGGTGGAGACGGTGGATCTCAAGGAGCTGGGCTTCTCACCGACAGCGAAGGCGCACCATACGGCGGTAGAGAGTGATGGCTCTTTCTGGTACGTCTCGCTCATCGCCGATGGGAAGATCCTGAAGTTCGACCGAGGGAATCGACTGGTCGGTCAGGCAGACTTCGAGACACCAGGGATGCTCGCCCTCGACCCCACATCTGAGCTGCTCTACGTCGGACGGTCGATGGCCGCGGTGAATCCACCTCAGCGGGTCGGCGTCATCAATCGGACGACGATGGAGATCGAAGAGGTGGACGTCTTCTTTCCCCGTCCGCACGCACTCGCCGTGGATCCGAAGGGGCATCGCTTCTTCGCGGCGAGCCTCGGACAGAACAGCATCGCGTGGGCTCCGCTCGGCGACGAGGATGTCGACCTGATGGAGGTCGACGGCATGATGAATCACATGTTCGTTCAGTTCGCCGTCTCACCCGACGGACGCTGGATGGTCGGTGGTGGCCAGATGACTGGCGACCTCCTTGTCTTCGATCTCAGTGGCGACGAGCCACAGGTCGTGGAGTCCGTCGATGTCGGCGGTCAGCCGTGGCACCCGACCTGGTCGCCTGACGGCGGCACGGTATGGATTCCGAACCAGGCCGCAAACACGGTCACCGTCGTCGATTCGAATACATGGACAGTGACGGATGTCATCGCACATCCGGCGCTCATCGAGCCACACGGATCTGCGGTGTCGCCTGACGGTCGGACGATCTTCGTGTCGAGTCGGAACGTCGCGGGCACGTACCGCCCGGCCGATGGTTCCGACGGCCGGCCGGGAACAGTGGTCGCAATCGACGCCGAGACGCACGAAGTCATGGCAGTCATCGAGGTCGGACGGTACGCCGCGGGCATGTCCGCAGCGTCACGCCGTTGAACAGCCGGGAAGACCCACCAGGGACACGAGGATCGAGGCCTCGACTCCTGACGCAGACGGCCATCGCCTGCGCGGCGGCCGGACTCCTCGCTGCTTGCGCCTCATCGAGTGGTAGTACCGCAGGGACGAACGGCGACGCCGTCAGCACGTCCGAACCAACCTCCGGGTACGTCCGCCGCATCGAGCCGTTCCCCGTCTCCCGTGCCGACGGAAGTCGCATCGACCAGCCGTTCCTCGGGGGCTTCAACATCCCTCGTCCGCAGCTTGTCGACATCGACGCGGACGGGGACAACGACCTCTTCGTGCAGGAGGCGTCGAACAGCATCGGCTTCTTCGAACACGTCCCGGGAGCGACACCACAGTACCAGTGGCGCACCGAACGTTTTCAGGATCTCGATGTGGGCGAGTGGTATCGCTTTGTGGATCTGGACCGAGACGGGGATCTGGACCTCCTCGCCGAATCGCTGTTCAGCTATGTGCGCTATTACCGAAACGATGGCACTCCGGAACAGGCCCGCTTCGTCGCCGCAGCCGACAGCCTGAGAGACACCGACGGCGCTCCACTCTTCTCTGACCGACAGAACATCCCCAACGCGACTGATATCGACTGCGATGGCCGGATGGACCTGCTCATCGGACGCCTGGAGGGCACGGTCACTCGCTACGAGGAAACGGGGACCGACGAGAACGGCGTGCCGCGCTTCCAGCACCTCACCGATCGCTTCGAGGGAATCGAAATCGTCGCGCAGATCGGAAGCCTCCACGGCGCGAATACGATGGCGCTCGGGGACATCGATGGAGACGGCGACGAGGACATGTTCTGGGGCGACTACTTCGAGCCCGGAATCCTCTTCCTGGAGAATACGGGTACGTGCCAGACCCCGTCGCTGAGCGGAGAGCCACTCCCTTTCCCGACCGCCGAGCCTCTGCGCACGAGTGGGTACAACGCCCCGACAGTCGGTGACGTGGACATGGACGGGGACGAGGACCTCCTCGTCGGGACCCTCGGCGGCGCGTACAACCCGAACACGACGACCATCGACAACCTCCACTACATCGAGCAGACCGGTCCCGGCCAATTCGCGCACCGTACCTCTCGCTTCCTGTCGGCGCTCGACTTCGGTGCGGAGACGATCCCGGTAGTGGTCGACCTCGATGGCGACGGCGACCTCGACGTTCTGGTCGGCAACAAAATCGAGCAGAACGACACTCAGAACGGGAAGCTCTACCGGCTGCTCAACGAGGGGACCCCCGACGCGCCCCGCTTCCGCGAAGACGGCGATATGGACGTCGGTGGTGGCTACCACCTCATGCCCGCGTTCGGAGATCTCGACGCGGACGGAGATCTCGACGCGATCATGGGCACGTGGAATGACGGGCTACGTCTTTATCGCAACGATGCCACCAACGGTGGAATCGACTTGACGATGCTCGACTCAGCCTTCGTGACCCTGAGCCGCGGGCGGAACGCCACGCCCGCACTCGGCGACGTCGACGGCGATGGCGACCTGGACCTCTTTTCCGGTGAGGCCTCGGGGACGATCAACTTCTGGGAGAACACCGGAAGTGCGACGAGCCCGGAGTTCACCCTGGTTTCCGACGAATACGGAGACATCGACGTGGGGAGGCGGAGTCTCCCGATCCTCCGTGACCATGACGGAGACGGCGATCTGGACCTGTTGATCGGTTCGGAGGGCGAAGGTGTTCGACTCTTCCTCAACGCCGGAACGCGCACGTCACCGGACTTCGTGGACGAGGGCACCCTGGACATTCCCGACTTCGTCTTTGCTGCGCCGGCCTTCGCAGACTTTGACGGCGACGGTGACGCAGACCTCCTGCTGGGAGGGCAACGCGGCGGGCTCTGGTACTTCGAGGCTCGGACGCGCTAGCTGCGGCGCGCTCGCCGGTTCGGCGCCGGCTTACACCTCGCCGGTCGACACTCGCCGGAACACCTCGACCGCTGCCTCCAGCTTTTCCGGTGAGACCTGGATCCATTCGTCCCACGCGTCGGAGCTGTCCCCACGCTTCCCGAGCAGAGCGTCCTGGAGGCTGACCAGCAGCTCGCGTAGATCCGGGGCGGCGAGATTCATTCGCGGCCACATCCCCGAGATGACCTGCATCGAGTGGCGGCTCCGGCCGAAGAGCTCCTGGAGCTCGTCATCCGTGAAGAACGGTCCTCGTGCCGCCGCGAGCAGGCAGCGACCCAGACAGTCGACCACGTCATCGTCGAGCTTTCGGAGCATCACCTTCTGCGACTGGAACTCGAGCACCCGCCCCAGGAAGGACATCAGCGGATACACCGCCGGGCCGAGGTGGTCGAGAACGATCGGAGGAGCGGAGCGCGGATACAGGTAGAGGCGATCGAAATGCGCATCCTTGAGAGCGACCTTCTCCGACATCTCCGGCGAAATCCAGTCGTATCCGATCAGCTCCGGGAAGAGGACCAGATCGTATGCGGAGGCATCGACCACCCGCGCGAGTCGGCGTGGCGTCACGACGTAGAGGCTCCCGTCCGTGGCCTCGATCCGTACCGCCGTTCCTGCTCCGGCCAGCACATCCTCTTCCCCGTGCGGGCTGCGAGCAACGAGCTCAGCGTTCAGCTCCGGTCGCTTCGAAAGAGCCTCACGGAAGATCTCGACCAGCTGCTCCGTCAGGAGCCAGTCGACCATGGTCACGCGCCGGTCACCCCTCTGTCCCCTCTCATTACCGTACCTCCCCGAGATTTGTATCGGTGTAGAAGGTCGGTGGCGCGCCATCGAGCGTCGAGGGGGACTCGGCGTGAGAGGCCCACCCCCGTCAGCCGCCGGCGTCAGCGATCCGCGCGCCTCAGGACGTAATGGGCGCTCGTCTGTTCGTAGCGCAGCTCGATCACCTGGCCGTCTTCCTCCACGAAGCGCAGATCCGTCAGGCCATCGGCCCAGGTGAGACCGCTCCGGTAGACGGCGCCGATCGGCTCATCCGGCTCCTCCTGTCCCTCGTGCTGCTCCCGAAACACGAGGCCTCCATCACCCTGTGAGACGTGCATCGTCAGATGCTCCCCACGGGCCACGCCGCTGTACGTCCCGACGAAGCGAGCGGATTCACCATCAAAATCGCTCACCGCGGGCGCCTCGGGGGGGCCGAGAACGAGATCAGCCAGCTGACCGGCAAGGGACTCAGGACCGGGAGGGGCGGTGGAGTTCTGCAGAACGACCACGGAGAGGTCCTCATCCGGGTAGTAGGCCAGCTGCGACAGGAAGCCGTTGATCCCACCTCCGTGCGCGATCACCCGACGCCCACCCACTTCCCGGTTTGTGATGCCCATGGCGTAGTGGACCGGGCTGCCATCCGACAGCGGCACCGGCGTCGTCATAGCCTCGTACGACGACTGCGTCAGGATCGACCCGCGGTGAAGCGCTCGGTTCCACTTCACCAGATCCCCGACCGTCGAGCACAGGGAGCCCGCGGCAAACGGCCACGTGTGATCGAGGTATCGGGCCCGGATCACCATTTCCGGTCCGACCGCATCGTATCCGTGCGCCCGTCGCTCCCGGACCAGGTGATGGCTGCAGTAGTACGACTCGTCCATCCCGGCCGGAGCGAACAGACGCTCCGCCACGAAGTCCTCATACGACTGGCCGGAAAGCTGTTCGATGATCAGCCCGAGGAAGAAGAAGGCAGAGTTGTTGTAGATGAGCGCCGTGCCCGGCTCAAAATCAAAGGGGACGGCCTCCACCGCGCGAACGAGGGTGTCGCGTGGCAGCGTAAACGGCATCAGATCGCCGAATACCCCCATCTCGGTGTAGCTCTTGATCCCCGACGTGTGGTCGAGCAACCGACGGACGGTGATCGTCCGGCCATGGGTGTCGTAGTCGAGGTAGTCGGTGAAGTCCGCGTCGAGGTCGATCTTGCCTTCCTCGGCAAGCAGCAAGATTGCAGCAGCGGTGAATTGCTTCGTAACCGATCCGATCTCGTAGCTGACCCGAGCGTCTAGGGGTGTGGCGATATCCCACTCGAGATCTACGTGGCCGAAGCCGCGTTCGAGAAGCACTTCGTCACCGCGCACGACCGCGACAGAAACACCCGGCACGATGGGTGACTCGATGTACGCCCGGGAGGCCGAGTCGAGAGCCGCAGTCAGCGCGCTCGAGGACTGCGCCAGCACGGGCGTCGCGCCGGGCCACATGAGCACCCCGAGCGCTGCCACGGTCGCTGCGCCGCTCACTGCAGGTCGAGGCGATTTCCGCACGCCGGTCGTATCCCTCACCACCACTCCTTCTGCACTTCGTCGAGGCCCCTGCTGCCTGGGCACAGCTCTTCAAAGGGGAGATCGACGAGTGGGGTCGCCACGGTCTGGTTGAATTCGTGCATATCGGCTGCGGATTCCGACACGTAGAGGAGCCCTGTGGGGACCTCCCCCTTCTTCACCAGCGCTTCGAGGTGCTCGACCACCCCACCTCGATCGGTCGGGTCATAGTCATCTCCGACCTTCCGAAGCCTGAGGGTACTCCCATCGTGCATCTTCACCGCGCGCGTCGTGCCTTCGTCATAGGCCGCCGTTACCTCGGTGCGGATCGGCACGAAGTCGGTCTCGATGACCTCGTGCATATGGGCACGGGTGTAGGCGTAACTCTTGGTCGAGCCGACGTGGTCATTGAAGGTGACGCACGGCGAGATAACGTCGACGAAGGCGAGGCCGCGGTGCCGGAGCGCCGCCATCAGGATCGGCACGAGCTGGGCCTTGTCTCCTGAGAATGAGCGGGCCACGAAGGTCGCACCAAGCGTGAGGGCCACACTCACAGCGTCGATGGGACCCTGCCGGTTTACCTCACCCTTCTTCGACTTGGTCCCTACGTCCGCGGAAGCACTGAACTGCCCTTTGGTGAGACCGTAGACACCGTTGTTCTCCAGCAGGTAGAGCATGTTCACGTTTCGTCGCACGGCGTGGCAGAACTGCCCGAGGCCGATCGAGAGCGAGTCTCCATCGCCAGAGATTCCCACGTAGAGGAGATCTCTATTCGCGGCGTTCGCACCCGTGGCGATCGCCGGCATTCGCCCATGAACCGAGTTGAAGCCGTGCGCCTCGGACAGGAAGTACGTGGGGGTCTTCGACGAACAGCCGATACCCGACAGCTTCGCCACGCGGTGCGGCTCGACGTCGAGCTCGAAGAAGGCCTGGATGAGTGCCGCGGTAACGGAGTCGTGGCCGCA
>Ga0213866_10001797_pt1 | contig 15704 bp, 12 predicted proteins | sample PICome_11_FD_160079 | JGI IMG/M metagenome (GOLD analysis project Ga0213866, IMG submission 160079) | Coastal seawater microbial communities near Pivers Island, North Carolina, United States - PICO284 | ecosystem: Environmental > Aquatic > Marine > Coastal | place: USA: North Carolina...
ATAGTCCCTCAGCGTCGCGAAGCTGCAATTGAGATGAGGCCAAGCGCCCGGGTTATCTGATACATGTCAGGTGATGCGGGCGCTGGGGCTTGTGCGGGCAGGCAATGAAGCCTGTGCGATTCTTGTCGTCGTCTTGAGCTCAATCGCTCACCTCGATGCGAGAATTGGCGTGCTGCGCAGCCTGTCGCAAAAGGAATGGTGAGTCACATGACCGACTCTCGACGCAGGCGCGTGGTCGTCACCGGGCTCGGCGTAGTCTCGCCCATCGGTAGCACGGTTCAAAGCTTTTGGGACGCTGCACTTGCAGGCACCAATGGCATTTCGAAGGTTGAACACTTCGATGTGTCGGATATGCCCTGCCAAATCGCAGGTCTCGTCAAAGATTTCAACGCTGAAGACTGGATTGATAAGCGCGAAGTGCGCAAGACGGATCCCGTCGTGCATTACGCTTTGGCCTCAGCCAAACAAGCGCTCGAAGATTCAGGTCTGGATCTCTCCAAAGAAGATCCCTACATGATCGGTTCGATTCTCGGCTCGGGAATCGGCGGCATGGCGGAGATCGAAATCGGCGCGGAGACTCTTTTCAAAAAGGGTCCTAGCCGCATGAATCCCTTCTTCATTCCCAAGTTGATGCTCAACGCCTGCGCTGGTCAGGTCGCGATTCACCTTGGATTGAAGGGCCCGAACTACTGCACTGCTTCTGCTTGCGCTGCCACCAACCACGCGGTTGGCGTTGCCTTGCGAACGATTCAGTATGGTGATGCGGACGTTATCTTTACGGGTGGTTCTGAAGCAACCGTCGGCCGTCTCGGCATGTCGGGCTTCTGCGCTGCTCGCGCCATGTGTGCGGATCGCAACGATGATCCCGAGCACGCCTCGCGTCCCTTCGACAAAGACCGCTCCGGCTTCGTGCTGGGCGAAGGCGCTGGCATTCTCGTGCTGGAAGAGCTTGAGCACGCCAAAGCGCGCGGCGCCAAGATCTACTGCGAAGTCTCAGGCTTCGCGGCTACTGACGACAGCCACCACATCACCGCGCCATCTGACGACGGCGAAGGTGCGCTCAACAGCATGCTGCGCGCGATGAAGGATGCTCGCCTCAATCCTGAGGACGTCACCTACATCAATGCGCACGGCACTTCGACGCCGCTGAATGACAAGGCTGAGTCCGCTGCGATTCGCCGAGCGCTTGGCGATGCGGCGAACAAGGTGATGGTCAGCTCGACCAAGTCGATGACCGGCCACCTGCTGGGCGGCTCTGGCTCGATTGAGCTTGTCGGCTGCGCCAAGGCGATTGAGACGAAGCGCGTTCACCCGACACGCAACTACACCACGCCGGATCCCGATTGCGATCTGGATTACATCCCGAACGAGGGTCGCGAGCTAGAAGTCAACGCCCTGCTCAAGAACTCATTCGGCTTTGGTGGTCACAACGCAACCCTCGCCTTCACCCGCTTTCAGGGCTAGTGCCTGTGGTGAGCTCGGGAGAGAGGATCACGGAGCCAGAAGAGGCTGCGGAGGTCACGGAGTTTTGCTCAATCAAGCAGAGGCTGCTTTCCCAGAGGAAGCAGCCTCTCTTTGCGTTAGCGAATTTCTCTACATCTTATGTACGACGTCATCCCGACCGGAGCCGAAGGCGGAGGGGAGGGATCCCTTCTCGGAACGCGAAAGTCTACGGGTTGGTGCGGGAGCACTACTCGAAAAGGGATCCCTCGCCTCGCCACTTCGTGGCTCCCTCGGGATGACGATCGAATAGACCAAGCCCAGAACCACTGTAGCGCTGCGAGCTGCGCCAAAGAGCAGAATGCACCTCACCCGATGCACTTCTCTCCCCGAATTCCCAGCATTCCTCCAACGCAGCGCCCTTGCATACGTATCATGACAAGGGTATGCCCTCAGATCGCTTCCGCCTGACGAGGTAGAAGCTACAGCGACAAGAATGAAGCTGGATTCATCACCGAATTCAGCGCACGCGATTGAGAGATTCCGTATGGCCAACGGTACCGCAATCTACATCACCCGCACCCGCGCGATCGCCGTGCGAGTCAGCGGTTCCGCCAAGCGTCCCACGCTCAAGGCGGTCGACACGCTGGACTTCGAGCCGCTGGAGCCGAAGGAAAACGGTGAGCCTCATTCTCGCGAAGAGCGCATCACCGACTACGGCATCCAGATGCGCGCCTTCCTCAAGAAGAGCAAAGCCTCCGGCGCTCCGGTCACGCTCTGCATCGATTCAAACGACGTGCTGCTGCGCAACATGGCAATTGCCTTCAAGGATCGTGCCAAGATTGACCGCGTGATCGCCTACCAGGTGGAAGGTGAGATCCCCTCGACGCCGATCGAAGATCTCGCAGTCGGCTACACCCAGCTTGCGGTAAATGACAACGGCAGTCAGCTCCTCGTCGTCGCCGGGCGCAAAGATCGCCTGCGCGACTACATCGAAATTCTTGACGAGGCTGACTCTGAAGCAGAAGCAGCCAACGCCACTATCGGCGGGGCGCTGAACCTGCGCGCCATCCATCCCGAGTTGAAGAAGGTCGACGAGCCGAGCATCTGGATTGACTTCCAAGGCTCGCACGCGCTTTTCGCGCTCCTGGATGGCGACAAGATCATCGGCGTACGCAACTTGCTGCTGCCGCGCAGCGTGCTCTCCGAAATCTCGCGCGCTCGCACGGAGTTCCGCGAGCGCAATCCAAACACGCTCTCAGAAGAAGGCGCCGGCAAGCCCAAGAAGGTGAAGGCCGAAAAGCCCGTCAAAGCCAAGCGCAAAGACGCGAGCGCAGATGCCGACGCCGCCCCCGAGCAGGCCGATGCCTCGCAGGCCAGCGAAGCGGAAGCTCCTAGCCCAGCACGCCAGGCTCCAGACGCACCTCGTTCGGCCACCCTCAAAACAGAAGAGGCTGCGCCTCCCTCCCCCTCCAGCATTTTCAAGCGCCCGCTGGGCTCTTTTAGCGGCGGTGGTCTTGGCACTGGCCCTGCTGCGATGAATCGCCCCAAACCGCCGCGCAAGCCGGTGAGTGAAGAGGATTTGAAGCGCTACGATACGCCTGACATCAAGCGTTTGATTGAGCGCACCGGTAACAAGCGCAGCGAAGAAAGCGTGACGACTTCGATCTCGATTCGCGCCGAAATCGGCTCCGACAAGATCGACGTCGATCCAGAAGTCCCGGCGAGCGAAGCCGATGCCCCCGTGTCGCCCCACAACGATGCTGATGACGCGCCGATCTTCCCCGAAGCAGACGCCGACACCAGCAACATGGCGCTCGCTGGCGAAGAGCCCGTCCGCGTAAGCCGCGGCGAAGCTGACACCACGGGCATCTACGTCTATCATCCCGGCCAACTGACGGCGGTGGAGTTGGGCAAGCTCCTGCAAGTTGAAGTGCGCAGGCTGATGCTTTCGTCCGGCTTTGATCGCACGGTTCGCCAGCTCATCGTGAGCGGCGCGCCTGATTCGTTGGCGCAAGAGCTTGGCCCGCTGATTACCGGGCTGGATATGCCCAAGCTCAAGTTCATCGATCTGCTCGAAGGCATCCTGCCCCGCGATAAGAAGGGCCAGCCGAAGATCGCGCTTCCAGCCGACGACATCCCTGAGCTGCCTTCCATCACTGGGACGGCGCTGCGCTCACTGGGTGGCGACGTGTCCGGGATCGACTTCCTGACCGGCGACCTCTCCCCCACCGACGCCTTTGACGCGATCAAGACGCCGCTGATGGTTGATGCACTCACCATCTGCGCGCTCGGCGCGTTTCTCTTCATGATGGTGTTCTCGGAAGCAGACAAGCTGAATGAGAAGCTCTACAACGTCGCTGCCGTCAGCGGCAAGCTGGAGCAGCAAGCGAAAGAGGCCTACGGCGAGTCCAGCGATCCTGAAGAAGCGAAGAAGGCCAAGTTCAAGGTCGACCGGGAAAACGCGGGCGCTTCCGTCAACGCGCTCCACAGCATGATGGTAAAGGATCTCGAGCGCATCAAAGCTGGCGGCAAGGGCGATGCGCCTCCGCTTTATGCTTCAGAAGTGGTGTACGCCAAAGTGCTCGCAGCCATGCAAAACTCGCTGGTCGATGAGAAAACCAAGACCATGCGCGACGTCGCACTCGACTCCATCCAAGTTTCACAGCGCGGCGTGGAGACCAAGCAAGCCAAAGGTTCGGTTGAGATCAACGTCTACATCCTGGTTGACAAGCAAACCGCTTTCAGGCGCGCGCTTGAGGAGCTTGAGATCGCCAACCCTGTGTGGGACGGCAAGTCCGAAAGCGATCGCACCGTAAAGCTTTTCAGCAAGGTTGAATCGAGTCGCGGCAAGGGTTCTATCGATCGTGGCGTTCACCGAGTGAACGGCAAGGACGTCGAAGTTCGCATCGAGCAGTTCACCTTCGACTGCACGCTCAACCCGGTCGAGCGCAAGCAAGCAGCGGGCAAGTCAAGCGGCCGCCCGAACAGCGCAAGACCAAAGAGCTAGCTCAGCGCACTTCAACAGTTGATAGTCCAGCACGCAGCATTCAGGCAGTAGAGGCCCAACATGGCAGTAGAGAACGACTCCGGCCGCAAGGTGTTCAAAGCGATCGTCACGATTCTGGTGCTCGCAGGAGCGCTCGGATGTGGCGCCGCATGGGCCTTTTGGGACGGCATGAACGGTAAGGTCGCCAATCCTGTCAAGCAGCAGCGTCAGGCCGTGCGCAGCACAGTCGGCAAGATCTTCGAGATCCGTGAGTATCTGGCGCCTTCGCTTGAAAACTACCATGAACTGGTAGCGGAAGGGCAGATCGACAAGCCCGACGAAGCCTTGATGGAGGGGACTTTTGACCGCTTGAACGCTGTCATTCGCGAGCTCGGCATTCCCGATTCCGGCTTCGTCGTCTACCCGGTCAATAGCGACGACAAGCCCCTAAAGGGCACTGCGCTAGTCGGCTACGAAGTTGATGTGACCGTCAAGCTTGAAAGCTTTGCTAAGTGCAACGAGGTGATCGAAGCCATCAACCTCGGTTTCTCAAGCTACGCGACCATGAGCGAGATGGAAATCTCCCTTGAGAACGAGCGCGAGCTTTCCATGGGACGCCGTCGTGTCGGCATGGAGCAGCCTCGGTACAAGCTCGTCTTCAAGCTGAAGTGGTGGCAGCAAGATCCGAACGCGGCCAAAGAGAAAGACTCGCGTCCTGCCGGTGGCAGCGGCCGTCCCTCGGCCTAGGCTCGATGAAGTCTCTAGCGCCCTTTCTCACGCCCTCGCAGTCCACCAACTCCCGCGCACTCCTTTGCGTTGGTGAAGCGTTCGCTTTGCCCCAGAACCCGCCGATTCTGCCAACAAGAGGCCAACTCGCTCGTTCCATTCAATACGCTGCGCGCTAACATCGTACAGCGAGATCGGCGACGTTCAGGCCAGCGCGCAAAAAGGGACCCTTCACATGATGCAACTCCTGCAAGACAAGCTCGTTTCGACGATGGAGCTGAGCGAAGAGAAGCTCCAAGGCGTGCTTGAAAAGGCCCGTGAAGAATCTGAGGGCATCGATATCGCGCTCGTCCGCAAGGGCCTGCTTTCTGAAGCCGAGATGCTCGAATTCTTCGCTGAAGAGCTGGGCATGCAGTACCGCCCGACTCTCGAACACATCAAAGTCCCGCGCGATTTCGTCGACAACGTGCCGGTCCTCTTCGCCCGTAACTACAACTTGATCGGCCTCGAAGAGCGCGACGGCGTGATGGTCGTTGCAACCTGCCGCCCGCTCGAACTCCACCCGATGGATGAGCTGGCCAGCATGGTTGGCATGCCCGTCGAGCCTTTGCTCGTCCCGCGCGTCGAGATCGCCACTGTCCTGAACAAAGCCTACGCCGCCAAAAAAGACATCATCGACGAAACCGAGAAGGAACTCGAAGAACAGGGCATCTTCGACGACGACATCGAAATCGACGACTCGACTGACCTGCACAACATCGCGACTGCGGCGCCGATCATCAAGCTGGTGAATACGATCATTGCGCAGGCCTTGCGTCGCCGCGCTTCGGACATTCACATTCAGCCTTATGAGAATACGCTGGCTGTGCGCTATCGCGTTGACGGCGTGCTCTTCGAAGCCATGACCCCCACCAAGAAAGCGCTCGATGCGATTGTTGCGCGTATCAAGGTGATGGGCCGAATGGACATCGCTGAGCGTCGCCTGCCGCAGGATGGGCGCGCAACCGTGCGCAACGGCGACAACGAAGTTGACCTGCGTATCTCGTCCGTGCCGACGGCGTTCGGCGAGCGCGTGGTGATTCGTCTGCTCGATAAGTCGGGCAAGACTTACAACCTGGATGACATCGGATTCTCCGACGCCAACCTCAAGCTCTACCGCGAATACATCGGCTACTCAAACGGTATCGTGCTGCTGACAGGGCCGACCGGCTCGGGCAAGACGACTACGCTTTACGCCGGCATCACCGACATCAACAAGCCCGGCGTCAACATCATGACGATCGAAGATCCGATCGAGTATCAGATGGGCGGCGTCTCACAGATTGAAGTGAACGAAAAGAAGGGCCTAACCTTCGCGCGCGGCCTGCGCTCGCTCGTGCGTCAGGATCCAGACGTCATCATGGTTGGTGAGATTCGCGACCTGGACACGGGAACGATCGCCATTCAATCGGCGCTTACGGGCCACTTGGTATTCAGCACGCTGCACACCAACGACGCACCATCAACGGTTACGCGTCTGGTTGACCTTGGCGTCGAGCCCTTCCTTGTTGCATCGTCAGTGATCTGCGTGGTCGCCCAGCGTCTTGTGCGCCACATCTGCCAAGAGTGCAAGTTTCAGTACGAGCCTGACCATGTCGAGCTCGATCCCTTTGGACTGAAGCAAGACGATCTGCCCGATGGCCGACTCTGGAAAGGGCGCGGCTGCGAATCCTGCTTCGAAACGGGCTACTCCGGCCGCATGGCGATTCACGAAGTCATGCCGATCAATGAGCGCTTGAAGGAACAGATCGTTGCAGGCGACGCCGCCGGTGAGATCAAGCGCGTGCAAGTGCAAGACTACGGCCTGCGCACGCTGCGTTCTGACGGCATCGTGAAAACGCTGATGGGCCAAACCACGCTCGAAGAAGTCGCGCGCATCACGCAGCGCGATACTTTCTAGGGAGCGCTGGGCTAGCTCTCAATCGACATGATCTTCGCGACGCGGCGCTCGTGCTTCTCGTTGCCAGCCCCGCCGTGCGACGCTGCAAGGTAGGCGGTGATGCAGTCTTTGATCAGCTCAAGCCCGGTCACGCGAGCGCCGAAGCAGATCACGTTCGCATCGTTGTGCTCTTTCGACATGCGTGCGCTGAAGGATTCTGCCAGCAGCGCGGCACGCACGCCCTTGACCTTGTTCGCCGCGATCGACACACCGATCCCCGTGCCACAAAGCAGCACGCCAAACTCAGCTTCGCCCTGCGCGACGGCGCTGGCAACGGCTTTTGCGTAGTCGGGATAATCGCAGCTCTCAGCGCTGTGCGTACCGTGGTCCTGCACGTCGTGGCCAAGCTCTTTGAGAAAAGCGGCGACGGCATTCTTCTCAATCAGCGCTGCGTGGTCGGAGCCGATGGCGATCTTCATGGTGTCACTCGAGTCGTTGTTCGGTTGTGTTGCGCACACGAGAATGCAGCGCGAGATTCCAGCGCAAAGAAAAGTGGCAGGCCGAACGTCGCCTTCAGCGGGATCAGAGCGAATCTGTCCCAACGGGATCGCAGACCTGCCAAACACATGTTGATTTGCATCGCCCAAGCAATCAAGCAGCACTTCTGGCTTGCTCTGAAACTTCGAGTTTCTGTCTTCAGTCTTCCGGCCAAAACTGGATGCCTGCGCTCGCGGGGGGCGGGAAGTCGCCGCTCAAGGCGCGGGCGACGTGGGGCGGCATGATCTCGATTTGCGCGATGTCCTTGCGCGCAACCCAGCGCATCGAGTGGACGGCGCCGCTGCCATCGGCATCGCCAGGGAAAGCGCCGATCTTGTTCGGCGGCAAAGCGAGATCGTGGTGACTCGGATCGGGCGAGGCGAGGAAGACTAGCGCTGCAACGTGATGCTTGCTGGGCATGTGCTGTGAGCGTCGCTGGTGTTTCTCGGCGATGAACTCGCGCAGGTAAAGCGGGCGTTCGATCACGATGTTTACGCCAGTCTCTTCCAACACTTCGCGGACGCAGGCTTCGGCTAGCGTCTCGCCATGATCGACGTGACCGCCGGGCAAGAAGAACCATGGGCGACCGGGATCGCTGGCAGCTAGCAAGAGCACGTGATCCTGCTGCATCACGATCGCGCGCGCGGTAAGCGCGGGGCGGCGTTTGCGAGGAGCTTGAGGGGCGTCAGACATGGGATGATTCAGGACTAGCACTTCGACGTGAGCTACTCGCTATCCTTCGGCAGCTTGAGCGCCATGAAGGGGTTTTGCGCTTTCACATCTTCGTCGATCAGATCGTCCAAGCCCTCAGGCTCGGGCGGAAAGTTCGGGTCATCGCGCAGGCGATCAAACTCGTCGTAGTGATCGATCATGTCCCACGCCGCTGGCTTGATCTGAATCGCGCGCTGAAGATCAGCAATCGCAGCGTCATCTTCGCCCAGACGCGCTTCCAGCAACGCGCGGTTGAACCAAGCGGAGACATAGTTCGGATCAAGCTCAATCGCCTTGGCGAACTCGCCCTTCGCTTCGTCGAAGCGCGCTTCGAGCTGAACTTGCAACGCTCGCAACACGCGCCACTCGGGATTGTGCAGGTCAGAGCGCACCGCTTGCCGCGCCGCTTCGGCTGCGTGCTCAGGCTCTTCCATGTCCGCATAGATCGTTGAGAGCAAGGCCCAGGCATGGGCGTTGGCAAAGTCTTCGGAGATCGCTTCGAGCACCGCATCGCGAGCATCGCTAAATGCCCCGTGCTGATAGAGCTTGTAGCCGCGCAGGTAGGCGGGATCTTCCCTACCGCTTGCGCTCTTCTTCGGTTGCTCTTGGGCGTTGCTCATGCTGGTCCCGCTTGACTCCGACTACGCTCGGAGACCTGAGTGTTGCTTCGGCTGCATGGGGGGAAGCTCCCTTGGCCATGCAATCTAGCGCTGGTTTTGCTCGCTGAGAATACGTTGCGCAAGGGGAATGTCTTCCGGAGTGGTCAGTTTGATGTTGTTAAAGCTGCCGAGCACATGCGCGACGGGCATTCCGCACAGCTCGACAAGCTGCGCATCGTCCGTCACATCCTGCGCGCCGAAGCGCTCGAAGGCTTCCAGCAAGAGCGTGCGAGCAAAGCCCTGCGGCGTCTGCGCTGCCAGCAACTTTGCACGTTCAAGCGTTTGCGCGATGGCGCCGGACGCGTCAACCTGCTTGACCGTATCCTTGAGCGGAACCGCGGGGATCGCTGCGCCCGTGGCAACGATCGCTTGCATCAAGGGATCAATGATCGCATCGCTGATAAATGGCCGCACGGCGTCGTGAACGAGCACAAGCTCGCTATCCCCACGGCTTGCGCGCAGTCCGTTGAGCACGCTGTCCTGGCGGCGCGCACCGCCCGCAACGATCTGCGTAACGCCCGAAGATCGCAGCGCATCCCCAAGCGCGCGCCAGTCTGCGTCTTGCGATTCATCGCCGCGCAGAGTTGCAGCGAGATGCTGAGGCACGACCAAGATGCGCTCGGCAATCCAGTCATAGCTCGCGAAAGCGTCGAGCGTATGCAGCACAATCGCGCGCCCTTCAAGCTCTAGGAATGGCTTGGGCGTGGCCGTGCCCATGCGCGTGCCGAGGCCGCCAGCGACGAGGATCAGAGATGTCTGCGGATAGCTCATGCGCCCCTTATAGCGCGAGTCGCTCAAGGATGGCAAAGAGGATCGCGATCTGCCTGACTCTGCGCCCGCAACAGCAAACGCCTCACCGTGAAGGCGAGGCGTTTGCAATGCATTGTCAGGCTAGCTTAGAGCAGACCGACCGCCGAGGCGGGGAAGAGCCCTGAAAGCTGGCTGATAAGCGAGAGCGAGGTCGAAGCACGACTCTCAGCGCGAACGCGGTCGAAGAGACCAATCGCTTCACTCACCGAGCTCAGCTCGTCAAGCGCTTCGTTCAGCGCACCGATCTGATCAGCATTCGCCGTCAGACGCGGGCCCAAGAAGCTGTTCGACGCGAAGTCAGCACGCACTTCGGAAGTAGCGAGGTCTTCTTGCGCCGCTGCGATGATGCGAATCGCTTCGCCCGGATCGTTGACCAGATCGATCGATCCAAGACCACCAGCCGAACGGCCTAGCGAGCCGAAATCGAAAGCACTAAGGCCTACGCGCTGGAAGAGCTCACCGTTCGAACCGATCAGCGCCTTGCCGCCGTTGTAGACGGTGAAGTCGACTTCCAAGTTCGCGCCCGGGTCGCCGTCAGCCAGCGACTCGGTGTAGAGCTGAATCTCGCCCTTCACGCCTTGATAGTCGAAAGAGATCGTGCGGCCATCGCTATCGATCGTAACCGGCGTCCCGTCAACGTAAAGCTCGCCAGAAACGTTTGCACCGGTATCTGAGGTGGTGCCGCTGAATGTCACGCCGGCGCCCGCATCGTTCTGCAGGATGGTGAAGTTCGTGACAGCCGAGCTGCCGTATTCCACCGAGTTGAAGGTGATGTCGTCGGACGTTGTGCCTTCTTCGGCGGTGATACCGGTGGAAGACTGAGCGTTGTTGATGGCCTCAATCACCGTGCTCACTGAGTCGCCGGTGTTGAAGGTGAAGTCAACGCTGCCGAGGCTACCGGAGAGCGTGAATTGAACCACGTCGCCAGCACCAGTCAGCACGCCGCCAGTGGTTTGAATCGCATCGTCGATCGTCGCGCGCTCGCCACGGTTTTCACCGTTGTCGATTCGGAAGGAGAAGTCGAGCCCCTCCGCACCAATGTTGGCGGTCAGCGATGAAACATTGACGTTCGCGATAACGCCCTGCGAGCCTGCGCCCGGCGTGATCGTAACCGGCACGCGCAAGTTCGGATCAGATGAAATCGCGGTAGCAAGCGAGCTCTGAATTGCTCCGCTCAGCGCAAGGGCAGAAGCCTGAAGCTCCTGGCGTTGCGAGGTCGAAGAACCCAGTGCGCTGGTTGCCAAAGTGGCAAGCTCGCTCAATTGGGTACTGACCGATGAAAGCGTCGTCGCGGCCACATCTAGCTCAGCCTTGACTTGCGAATCGACATTCGAGACCGCGCCCAGATTGGCAAGACGCGACTTGATGCCCGACTCCGCGAAGAAGCGGCCAGGGTTGAAGGGCTCGGTGTTGAGCTCGATTTGTGCTGATACGAAACTTCTCAGACTCTGTGTAAAGAGTGACTGGAAGAAGAATTGTGAGAGGACTCCACCGAGTCCGCCTGAACCTTGCAATGCCATTTTTCGCCTCCGTACGTCATGGCTGGGAGAGCATCCGTGCTCTCACTCACCTCGGATTATGGCAGGGGAGAATCGTCAATGCAAGGTGCTAAGATCAGGATTTCCGTCGCCAGCGCAGCCGCCATAATCCTGACACTCCGAAACACATTGCGTGGGGTCACTCTCGCTGATCCCCGTATATCATAGAGGAATCACCCTAACCGCCCCGCTGGGGCCACGGAGTCTACCATGCACCGAATGCCGAAGTTCTTGCCGCTCTTGCTGCTCGCTTTTGGATGCCTCGCTCCAGCGCTTCTCGCTCAGCGCGCTTCAATGGGGCTGGGTGGCGCCTCGTACATTGGTTTGGGGCTTCAGAGTCGGACCCTCGATTGGGACGTGACAAAGGCCGAGTCGGGAGGGCAAACCTTTAACGGGCTGGACTACTCGACCTCGGTCGAATCGACGGCTGTCGGCATCAACTCTGGCTTCTCGATCCCCGGAGTTTCCTTCCTCAAGCGCACGCGCTTCGAGTTCTTGATGGCTGGAGTTTCATCTGACGAGCTCAAAATGCGCTTGCCGGGCGCTGCGACCGAGTCGACCTTTTCCGACGGCGTCGGCATCGACTTCGGCATGGGTGTTGGGGTTGATCTTGGAATGTCCCTGAGCGCTGGCGAGATCGGTGGCTTCGTCGGCTTGGGCTTGAGTCTGACCTTCATCGGCTACGATGGCAGCGAAGACAACATCTTCTCGAAGGCCGGGTACGCGCGCGTCCAGCTCCCGCTCCCCATCGGCGCTTACTATCAGTATGAAATGGCGACATTCACGCTGCGCACAGAGCTTGGAATCGACATCGGCGCCGACTCGGCGGTCGTTGGTACGTCAGATGAGGGCAGCGATTCTGGCGTCGCCTACACGCTTGAACCGGAGAACGCGGTGAACCTCTTCCTCAATGTGAGCGCGAAGTTCACGCCGATCGCCGTAGCGCTGGGGCTCGACTTTGGCCGCGTCGCTGGCCTGCGACTGATGGTCGCCTTCGCGTTTTAGGCTAGCGTTTCGCCATTCTTTCGCGCTCATCCGAGCGAGAGGATTCGGAATTCAACGCAAAAACGCTGAGGCGCAAAGTTCGCAAAGCCTGTCGGATCAAGCATCGCGGGCCGATAGCGCTGAGCGCTCTCTTCACGAAAGCATCCTTCGAAAGTCTCCAAACTGGGATAATGAGAAGGCACTACGATAAAGCGTCGTCGAATTCAACCTGAGAGATTCGGCGACGCGACTTGCGCTGGCGTGCGCACTGCGCAATGTCCTCCCCATCTTTCTTTGCGGTCCTTTGCGCCTCCGCGACTTTGCGTTGAAAGGACCGTGTGAGAAAAGGTCGCTGCCAGAAAAGGGCGAAACCCTAGTCTAGAGCACCGCTCGAAAAGCTTGAGGCGTTATCCCGACCTTAGGCGAAGCGCTCCGATCGGGGTGACGGCGGTTTTATCCGAATCACCCCTCTCGGATCAACGCGCACCTACCAGCTCAAGTCGTGCTTGCTCAGCGGGAGCTCGCGCACGCGTTTGCCAGTCGCTGCAAAGATCGCGTTGCAGAGCGCAGGCGCGTACGGCGGCACGCCAGGCTCGCCAACGCCAGCGGGCGGGTGATCCGGCGCTTCGATGATCGTCGCATACACTTCACGAGGCGCATCGAACATGCGCGTCATCTGGTAATCGTTGAAGTTGCCTTGATCGACGCTGCCATTGCTCATGCTGATATCGCCGTAGAGCGCGAGGCTTGCGCCAAACACGCAAGCACCTTCAATCTGTGCGCGAACGCGATCAGGATTCACCACCAGCCCGGCATCAATCACGATGTCCGAGCGGTGAATGATGACCTTGCCGGAACGCTCAACCTCTACCTCAACGCAGCACGCGACGTAACTCAAGAAGCTGCGGTGAACCGCGATGCCTAAGCCGCGGCCTTTCGGCAGCGCACGTCCCCAGCCGGCCTGCTTCGCCACAGTGTCGAGCGCGCGCCGCAAGCGGCCAGTGTCGACGGGGAACTTCTCAAGCGGCTCGCCGTGATTGGGGTAGGCGAAGGCTTTCTCTACACCGCTCAGATCAACGATGCGAGGCTCGCCGATCAGCTCGCGCAAGAACTCGTAAGGATCGCGGCCAGCCTTATGCGCCAACTCATCCGTGAAGGAGCACTCAGCGAAAGCGTGAAAGACGTGGCACACCGAACGCAGCCAACCGATGCGCGCAGGCGCTTTCGCCTTGCCGACTTCGCAGCGGATGTTGGGCACGTCGAGCGGGATATCAGAGAAGCCAAGCCCGAGCTCCATGCCCGAACCTTGCACCGCCATTGAACTGAAGGTCGAGCCGATCGCCGGAAAGACCGAACGCTGCAACCACGCCTGCGGCTTCCCCTTGGCATCCAAGCCAGCCTTCAGGTGCTCAGCCGATGCGGTGTGGTAGTAATCGAAGCGGATGTCATCTTCGCGCGTCCACTGCACGCGCACGGGAGTGCCGCCGAGCATCTTCGACACAAGCGCTGCTTCGACGATGAAGTCAGGCTTTGACTTGCGTCCGAAGCCGCCGCCCAAGAGCGTTACGTTGACGACGATCTTCTCCGCATCTTCGATTTGCAGCACCTGCTGCAGGGTCTGTTGCGCGGCCTGCGGATTCTGCGTCGGCGCCCACACTTCGCACTGCCCATCGCTGACGCGCGCGACGGCCACGGGCGGCTCCATCGAAGCGTGCGCCAAGAAGGGCACGGTGTAGGTGGCTTCGTGCGAAGATGTTGCGCTCTTCATGGCCTCTGCGAAGTCACCGTCTTGCCGCACGAGCGTGCCATCGGCTTGCGAAGTCTGGGTCATCTCCTTCATCAGCTCATGGCTGGAGAAGGACTCGTCTGCGCCGGGCTTCCATTTCACTTTGAGCGCGTCGCGTCCCTTGAGCGCTGCCCAGGTATTGCGCGCGATCACGGCGATCCCGCCCCACGCGAGAAAGGCTGGAGCATCTGGATTCAGCGAGTGCCACGAGGGCAGTTGAATCACCTTCTCGACACCAGGGATCTTGAGCGCTTCACTGGCGTCGAATGATTCGATCTCGCCGCGCAATGTTGGCGTGCGCCAGATGACGGCTGTCTTCATGCCATCGAGTTTAATGTCGGCGCCGTAGATGCCTGCGCCACTCAGCATGTCGCTGAGATCGTAGAGGCGAACAGTCTCTTTGCCGATGTACTTCCACTCGCGCGGATGCTTGAAGGTGATGCGTGATGCTGGCAGATCATCGAAGACTTTCGCGCCTTCGATCAGATCGGCGAAGGCCAGCTTTTGCCCGGCTTGCGGGCCGATCACGAAGCTGTCTTCTGTGCGGCAGTCAGCGACTTTCGCGCTCCACTTTCTCGCAGCAACCATGCAGAGGAGAATGCGAGCGGTTGCGCCGGCGCTGCGCATGATGTCGAAAAAGCGGCGAACGCTGCGCGAACCATCGGTGTTCTGCGAGCCGTAATCTTCATCGCCAATCGCCTGCAGGATCGTGACGTCCGCCCAATCCGCGCCCATCTCATCAGCGATCACAAGGGGCAGCGAGGTGCGAATGCCCGTGCCCATTTCAGAACGGTGCGCGACAATCTCGATCTTCCCGCTGGCATGAATCGCGATCCAAAGGTTGGGGCGGAATGCTTCGCCATTACCGGCTGCATCTGCATTCTCGGCCTGGTGTTGATCGGAAGAATTCGCGCGCTGAGCTTGAATCAAACCGTCTGCGCCGACACCGGCAGCGATCACCAGCGCGCCCGAGGCGAACATGGACTTGAGAAAGTCGCGGCGCTCGACGCTTTGCGGAGCTTGCGTTCCACTAGTCATGGCTGCCTCCCTTCGCGCCGGCCTTCAGCGGATTGCGCATGGCGTAGGCGGCATCTTTGATCGCTTGGCGGATACGCGTGTAGGTTCCGCAACGGCAGATGTTGCCGCTCATCGCGTTGTCGATGTCTTCGTCGTCGGGCTGCTTGTTCTCTGTCAGCAGCGCTGCGGCGGTCATGATCTGGCCGGGCTGGCAGAAGCCGCACTGCGGGACGCAGCCTGCTTGCCACGCCTCTTGCACCGCGTGATCGCCAGCTTTGCTCAAGCCTTCAATCGTCGTGACCTTGCCTGATCCGACTTGATCGACGCGCAAGGTACACGCGCGCTTGGGCTGGCCGTCGACGTGAAGGGTACACGCGCCGCAAAGGCCTTTCCCGCAGCCGTACTTGGTGCCAGTCATGTTGAGTTCGTCGCGCAGAATCCAAAGCAGCGGGGTGCCGGGATCGACATCCCCAAGCTCGTGGCTGCTTCCGTTGACATTGATCTTCACGGTGTTGCCTCCACGTTTTTAGTGATCTTCGGCGGGCAGCGGCATGCCTGCGCCCACCCATGATTCAAATGCTTTGACCAG
>Ga0213866_10001800_pt1 | contig 15694 bp, 12 predicted proteins | sample PICome_11_FD_160079 | JGI IMG/M metagenome (GOLD analysis project Ga0213866, IMG submission 160079) | Coastal seawater microbial communities near Pivers Island, North Carolina, United States - PICO284 | ecosystem: Environmental > Aquatic > Marine > Coastal | place: USA: North Carolina...
GCCGGGTTGAACACTGGCGACGTCCGCCCCGAGGTGGCTTTGACGCTGGCGCCGCTGATCAGATGATCAATCGTCTTCATGGCATGTCCCCATCGTGTGCGTACAGCTAGTGAGCGGTGCTGAAAATGCTCTCGTTAGAGCGCTCTAATTAGTAGCACATTCGGAGAAACCTGGCGAGAGGTTCTGCCCAGAGCGCCGAATTCTTCGAAACGCGGAGCCTCAGACGAGATACTGGCTAGTGCTGCGACGGAGATATCGCCCGTGGCGTGGGCTTCCTAGGTACTTGCCCTCGTGGACCAGCACCTGGCCACGTGACAGCACCGTGTCGACGTGGCCAGTGATCTCGATGCCTTCATAGGCGCTGTGGTCGAGGTTCATGTGATGGTTGTCCACGCTGATCGTCCAGGTGTGGTCGGGGTCGTAGAGCACGATGTCGGCGTCGGAGCCGGGTTGGATCACTCCCTTCTTCGGATACATGCCCATCATGCGAGCCGGCGTGGTCGAGCACAGCTCGACCCACCGGGGAAGCGTGATCTCTCCTTGGAGGACCCCCTGGAAGATCATGTCCATCCGATGCTCAACGCCGCCGATGCCGTTCGGGATTGATCGGAAATCATTGACGCCGAGCTCTTTCTGCTCCTTCATGCAGAATGGGCAGTGGTCGGTCGACACGACCGCCAGGTCGTTGGTGCGAAGGCCGGTCCACAATTCATCCTGGTGGTGCTCGTGCTTCGATCGCAGGGGCGTTGAGCACACATAGGCTGAACCAGCGAAACCCGGTCGACCGAGGTGGTCCTCGAGCGTGAAGTAGAGGTACTGAGGGCAGGTCTCGGCGAATACGTTCATGCCTTTTCCGCGAGCGATGGCAACTTGCTCAAGCGCCTCCTTCGCCGACAGATGGACGATGTAGAGCGGCGCAGCTCCGACTTTGGCAAGCTGAATTGCTCGGTGGGTGGCTTCCGACTCGAGCTCGGGACGGCGTACGTAGCCGTGCGTGACCGGTGAGGTCTCGCCACGTTCGGCCGCCTGCTCGGCCAATACGTCGATGGCGATGCCATTCTCGGCATGCATCATGACGAGGCCTCCATTCCCGGCCGCCTGCTGCATGACTCGGAGGATTTGGCCGTCGTCGGAGTACAACCTGCCCGGGTAGGCCATGAACAGCTTGAAACTGGTGATGCCCTCATGGACCAGGGCGTCCATCTCTTTCAGCGAGTCGTCGTTGACCCCGCCGATGATCATGTGGAGTCCGTAGTCGATGGCACAATTATTTTCGGCCAGTGCAAGCCGATCGTCGAGGCTCTTGCGGACGTTCTCGTCGGCGTGCTGGGTGGCGAAGTCGACGATCGTGGTGGTGCCTCCCCAGGCCGCCGCGCGGGTCCCTGACTCGAAGTCGTCCGACGACACCACGTCGCCGACGGGTAATTCCATATGGGTGTGGACGTCGACTCCGCCAGGTACGACGAGCTTGGCGGTGGCGTCGATAATCTGCGCGCTGTCTTCGGCGGCAAGAGCGAGGGAGCTTCCTGGCTGGAGCACGGCTGTAATCGTCTCGCCGTCGATAAGGACCTCGGCAAGATCGGCGCCCGTGGTAGTGACGACTGTGCCACCTTTGATGAGGATGCTCATGAGGCGGCGTCCTTTTCGACGGCGTGGATCGCTGCGGTAAGTGCTGTGAGGCCCTCGTCGAGCTCAACCGCGGTCACGTCGAGCATCGGGGTAATTCGGACGACGTTGCCATAAAGGCCACCCTTGCCGACGAGCAGTCCATGGGTCTTGCAGTGTTCGAGAATGCTGTTGGCCTTCTGAGCGTCAGGCTCGCCGGTGCCCGGGACGATGGTCTCGATGGCTTGCATGAGTCCACGACCTCGCCGTTCGGCGATCCAGGGTGTTGCTTCGACGATGGGATCAATGGCGGCGGTGAAGCGGTCACCCATGGCCTTGGCATTCCCCTGAAGATCGTTGGTTCGGACGTAGTCGATGGTGGCGAGCCCGGCCGCGGCCGACAGTGGGTTGCCGCCGAAGGTGGAGAACGACAGTGCTGTGATCGAGTCCATGATCTCGGCCCTAGCGACGACACCGGCGAGGGTGATGCCGTTGCCGACACCTTTGGCGAAGGTGAGCATGTCAGGGGTGATGTCGTGAGCCTGATAGCCCCAGAAGTGGTCGCCGGTGCGGCCCCAGCCGGTCTGAACCTCGTCGGCGACGAAGAGGATTCCATGGTTCGAAAGCACTTTCTGCATCTCGGCGAAGAACCCGTCGGGTGGAACGGTAAAGCCGCCGACGCCCTGGATCGGCTCCGCGATCAGACACGCCACGTCTCCAGCTGTCATCATGTCGATCACCTGTTGGAGATCGTCAACGCAGGCTTGAGTGAACTCGTCGTCGTCGAGGCCAGCGAACGGGCTGCGGAGTTTGTAGGCGCCGTGGACGAAGTTGACCGAGAGGCCGGAGATCGCCGTGGAGCTCCACGATGAGTGCGACGTGATGGCCTGGGCGGTGAACGAACGGCCGTGGTAGCTGTTGCGCATCGCCAGCACCTCGTTCGACTTGCGGTGGCTGGTCGCAAGCAGGATTGCCGTGTCGTTTGCCTCAGAGCCCGATGTGGTGAAAAAGACGCGTGCATCGGGGATGCCCGAGAGCTGCCCGATCGTCTCGGCAAGTTCGATCGTCGGCTCCGACAGATATAGCGTCGAGGTGTGCATGACCTTGGCAGCCTGCGCCTGGACTGCGGCGGTGATGCCGGGGTTGTTGTGGCCAACCATCGTGGTGAGCACCCCGCCGAAGAAGTCGAGGTACTTGTTGCCCTCGACGTCCCAGACGTAGCCGCCAGCGCCCCGATCGATCGAGATCGGCTCGGCGTATAGCGGTTTGGTAAAGCTCGGCAGGATCGCCGAGTAGCGGGCTAGGAGTTCAGCGTTAGTGGTCATAGGAGTCTCCGGCTTCTCAATGGTGATCGCCTTCCGATCAGGAGTTTCGCGGATGATCGCCCGGTGGGAGTTCATCCGGCGCAACTCGGCACCGCCGACGCCGTCATCACAGGTCCTTCGAGCTCAGATGACCGGGGCGGTGGGCACCATGCGGCACGTGTTCCATGATGCAGCCGAGGAGCACAACGGCATGTCAGGCGCGATCAGCCCGATGGTATTTCTGACTTAGAACTTTGGCGGTGCACGCTTCCGGCCGAGCCGCTGCTGCGAAATCTCGTAGGGGAGCGGTGTTGAGCCGGGCTCGTCGGCGTAGGCGTTTCGGCTCGCGAGGTTATGACATTTCTCCGCTCGCACCCCTCCCTCGGCAACTCGCGAAGTTCCTCTGGGTTGGAGTTACGAAATCGGGCAGGATCGTTTGCGGAGCGGCGTATCGACAAACGGGTCAGCGGCCCGTGAGGGGGCGATCTCGGCTCGTATGCGGTGGCAGCCTGACAGTGCCCGACGATTAACGCCCTGGCCCCTTGCTCCGTCCGTCAGAACACGTGTTCGGCGGTAAGATCCTGTGGCGATGCAATCCTCCGCCTCCGCATCCAGCACCTCGGTGAAAAGAGCTGCGGCGAAGAAGACTCCAGCTCGCCGCAAGTCAGCTGCGGACGTGCCCCAGATCGTCGTTCGAGGAGCGCGCGAACACAACCTGAAGAACGTCAACGTCGATCTGCCGCGCGACAAATTGGTGGTGTTCACCGGTCTCTCTGGTTCGGGCAAGTCGAGCCTTGCGTTCGACACAATTTATGCCGAGGGTCAGCGTCGGTACGTCGAATCGCTCAGCGCCTATGCCCGTCAGTTCCTCGGACAGATGGATAAGCCGGACGTCGACGTCATCGACGGGCTGTCCCCCGCAATTTCGATTGATCAGAAGTCGGCGTCGCGTAACCCTCGGTCGACCGTTGGCACGATCACCGAGGTCTACGATTATCTCCGCCTACTCTTCGCCCGCATCGGTGAGCAGCACTGTCCGAATGACGGCACGCGTTTGCAGCGGCAGACCCCCCAACAGATCGTTGACCGCATCATCGAGATGGGCGACGGTCTGCGGTTCCAGATCATTGCGCCGGTCGTGCGTGGACGCAAAGGGGAGTACGACACGCTGCTCGAAGACCTCTCAGGTCAGGGCTTCGTGCGCGCCCGCATCGATGGTGAGACCGTCGATATCGACGAGTTCCTGAAGCGCGACGAGCGGCTCGCCAAGTACGAGAACCACGACATTGGCATCATCGTTGATCGCCTTGTGCTTAAGGAGGGCATCGAGCGGCGTCTGACCGACTCGCTCGAGCAGGCGCTCAACCTTGCCGAGGGAGTTGCCGAAATCGAGATTGTCCACCGTGACGCCGAGCCCGAGTCGCTCACCTTCAGCCAGCACCTTGCGTGTCCGAAGTGCGGCGAGTCGTACGATGAGCCGGCGCCACGGAACTTCTCGTTCAATTCGCCGTACGGCGCATGCGTGACCTGCGATGGGTTGGGTACGACCTTCGAGGTCGATCCCGAGCTGGTCATTCCCGATGTCGAGCTGTCGCTGAACGAGGGCGCGGTCGCCCCCTGGCGATCAGCGCACACTCAGTACTTCACCCGGCTGCTCGAAGCGGTGGCGAACGTCAACGACATCGACCTCGATGCTTCGTGGATAGACCTGTCTGCGAAACAACAGAAGATGATCCTGCACGGAATCAAGGGCAAACTCACCATTCGGTACAAGAATCGGTACAACCGGACGCGGCAGTATCAAACCGAGTTCGAGGGCGTCATCCCTTGGCTCAAGCGGCGCCACGAGGGCACCGATAGCGACTGGACTCGGGAGCAGTACGAGGGCTATATGAGGCTCGTGCCCTGCTCAAAGTGCGGGGGAGCGCGGCTCAAGCCGTTCACGCTGGCGGTCACGATCAACGGCAAGAACATTGCCGAGGTCTGCGACATGTCGATCGGCGAGTCAGCGAAGTTCCTGGCAGCGCTCGAGCTGTCGGAGCGTGACCGCATGATCGCTGAGCGGGTGACCAAGGAGATCAACGCTCGCCTCGGGTTCTTGCTCGACGTGGGGCTCGACTATCTCACCATGTCCCGTTCGGCCGGCACGCTCGCTGGTGGCGAGGCGCAGCGAATCCGGCTGGCGTCGCAGATCGGTTCGGGTCTGGTCGGCACGCTGTACGTGCTCGACGAGCCGTCGATAGGGCTGCACCAACGTGACAACCAGCGCCTCATCGACACGCTTACCCGCTTGCGCGATCTCGGCAACACGGTGGTCGTGGTTGAGCACGACGAAGACACCATCAAGTCGTCCGACTGGATCGTCGACATTGGCCCGGGTGCTGGCGAACACGGTGGCGAGGTTGTCTATTCGGGTCCGGTCCCGGGCATTAAGAAGGCGAAAGACTCGCTTACCGGGCAGTACCTTTCGGGCAAGAAGTCGATACCCGTGCCGCAGATGCGGCGATCGCAGAGCTTCGATTCGCTCCAGATCGTCGGCGCCCGCGAGCACAACCTCAAAGACCTCACCGTCGATATCCCCCTCGGTAACTTCGTCGCAGTCACCGGCGTGTCGGGGTCGGGCAAGTCAACGCTCGTGCGCGAGATCCTCCTGCCGGTGCTGATGCAGAAGATCTACAAGTCGAAGATGCCGGCGGGCAAGCACAAGAAGATCCTCGGCATCGAACACCTCGACAAGGTGATCGACATGGATCAGTCGCCGATCGGGCGCACGCCGCGGTCGAACCCGGCCACCTACACCGGTGTATTCGACAAGATCCGGAAGCTGTTCGCCACCACCAACGAGGCGAAGGTCCGCGGCTACCAGCCAGGACGTTTCTCGTTCAACGTCAAGGGTGGGCGCTGCGAGGCGTGCTCTGGTGACGGCACGATCAAGATAGAGATGCACTTCTTGCCCGACGTGTACGTGCCGTGCGAGGTGTGCAAGGGCGCCCGGTTCAACCGTGACACGCTCGACATCGAGTTCAAGGGCAAGAACATTGCCGACGTCCTCGACATGCCGGTGGCCGAGGCGGTCGACTTCTTCGGTAACCAGCCTGGCATCGCCCGCTACATGGGGACGCTGATGGACGTCGGCCTCGGCTACGTCCGCCTCGGCCAGTCGGCACCGACGCTGTCGGGCGGCGAGGCCCAGCGCGTCAAGCTGGCGACTGAGCTCGCAAAACGGTCCACTGGTCACACGATTTACCTGCTCGATGAGCCGACGACCGGCCTGCACATGGATGACGTCCGGCGCCTGCTCACGGTTCTGCAGCGTTTGGTCGATCAGGGCAACACGGTGCTGGTCATCGAGCACAACCTCGACGTCATTAAGACGGCTGACTGGCTCATTGACCTCGGCCCCACCGGCGGTTCGGGCGGTGGCGCTGTCGTGGCCGAAGGCCCGCCCGAGCACGTCGCTACCGTCGACGTTAGCTTTACCGGTCAGTACCTTCGAGAGTTGTTGTAGGCCTGCCGAGACGGTTCAAGTGACCCGGGGTCTATGCGGATGAGCTGATAGACCGGCGCCGTGACCGAGGCGGCGATACACACGAGCGACCGCGCTGCTTTGCAGCGTCGTACGTTGGTGTCGCTGCGAATGTCGCAAGTGCCGGCGCAGGCTGCCGTGGCCGGCATCGTCGCCGTCGTGTCGCTTCTTGCCAGCGATCTGCTCGGGTCCGACCGGTTTGCCGGTCTCGGAAGTGCTGGCTTCACCGCCGGCGCTGCGATCGCAGCGGTGCCGCTCGCAGCGATGATGCGACGCCGGGGTCGGCGCATCGGTCTGGTGGCCGCGTTCTGTACCGGTGCGATCGGAGCGCTGGTTGCAGCAACCGGGGGAGAGGTGCGCGTCTTCCCGGTCTTCCTGGTTGGCATGGTGCTGTTTGGGGCCGGGCAGGCCGCAGTTCTTCAGCAGCGGTATGTCGCCGCCGACTTGGCCGAAGAGGGCGGCACCGCAGCAGCCATCGCTGCGATCGTGTGGGTTGGCACGCTCGGTGCGGTGTTCGGCCCGATCTTGTCGCCCTTCGAACGGGCCGCAGCCGAGGCGATTGGGCTCACCGAGCTCGTCGGCCCCTTCCTGTTCGCGGCGGCGTTCTTCACCGTTGCCGCGGTGGTCGTGTGGGTGCGGTTGCGGCCGGACCCGCTGTCGGTGCTCGGCCGTGTCGAACCCGGTGCCCCGCGGACCCGACCGATCCAACAGGTTCGTGCGTCGGCTGGAGCGATCTGGGCCTCGCCGGATGCCCGGCTCGGCCTCGCAGCGATGGCCGGTTCCCAAGCGGCCATGGTCGGCGTGATGACGATGACCCCACCGCACATGAAAGACCACGGCCACGACGATCTCTCGGCGTTCGTGATCGCGCTCCACATCGTTGGGATGTATGCCTTTGCTCCGCTGGTTGGTCGCTTCGTCGCCAGGGTTGGGGCGAACAAGGCGATACGGATCGGTGCGGTGGTGCTCGGGTTGGGCACGGTGTCGACCGTGATGGCGGGTTACGTGGCGTGGCTGATGTTCGTTGGTCTCTTCTTGCTCGGGCTCGGTTGGAATGTGGGACTGATCGGTGGGTCGTCGTTGCTCACCTCGTCGGTGCCCGTCGATAATCGGGTCGAGGTGCAAGGCACGTCCGACCTCACGATGAGCTTGTGCGGAGCGCTGGCCGCCTTCGGCTCGGGCTTCGTGAAAGACGAGTTCGGATTCCACCTTCTCGCCAACGGTGCCGCAGCCCTCGCCGCCGCAATCATTGCGCTCGCCTGGTTCACCCAAGTCGCCACCCGCACCGATATCTCCGCCACTGCCTGACCGTTCAGCACGGCTCAGCGGCGGAACTGAAAGCGTGGTCGCGAAGGTTTGCTCGCGTGAGTTGGCCTAGTGAGGTGGCCCGTAAATCGTCAGGTATTGCGAAGCTTTTTGCTGAGCTCGTTGAGGCGCACTTTTTCGGACGACGAGAGTGCATCCATGCCTGCAGCCCCGATCTTATCGAGTAGAGCATCGAGCTCGGCCTGGTCGGCAGCGGTGGCGATCGGTGTCGGCGGGGGCTGGGGCATCGAGGTGTCGCCTCGCCAGGGTCCCTCGACGACACGTTGGCCGCCGTCGCCTCGCCTGGGCTTCGACTTCGGCTTCTTCTGTTTCTTTGGCTTCGGGCGACGCGAACCCGACGACGAGCTGCCGGGTGTGCCGCTGATCGGGATGTGGGGGATCGGCCACGCCGTTGCCAAGCCAAGCGAGCGGCCCATGCTGAGGCCGGCAGCAATCGAGATGAGCATGAACATGATCTGTCCCCCCGCGCGGGCGCCCGAGAACGATAGGAGGTTCAGGCCGGTAAAGATGGCGGCCAAGGCCCACAGTGGCATGATCTCGAACCAGCGCACGTTCGGGTAGGTAGCGGCGTACACCCAGATGCCTGCGAGGAAGAGGGTCGAGAGCCCGAAGTTGACCGAGGTGAAGTCGAGGCTGTTCGAGAAGGCGCCGAGGATGGTGAGCGAGATCGAGGGAACGAGCGTGACCGTGAGCACCCACATAAAAAATCGGTTGCGACCGAAGAGCCCCTCAAGCTGCTGGCCGAAGACCCAGAAGAAGATGACGCCTATGAGGGCGAAGAGGTCGGGCTGGGTAGCGATCGGCCACGTGATCAGGCGCCAGACCTCGAAGTTCTCTCGCACGTACGGAGCGATAAACAGCAGCTTCTGGAACCAGCTGACGCTCACCCCGTAGATGAACATGGTGAACACTGCCAGCGCACACATGATGTCGACGGTGGTCGCGTCGTATTGCCCGACGCGGAACCATCCCTCGTTCGGGCGACGGCGGAACATGGCGCTGAAGTACTGCGACATCGACCAACACGGTACCGGCAGCGGGCGGCCGGTGGGAGGTCAACCTCGGGGAGCGCATCTCTCATCTGGGATCAGACTCCAGATGAGACACGGGGAACGGTCGTAGGGTGAACGGCGATGGTCACCCGCCCGCCCGCCGGCACGATCCCCGACGAACCGGGGTCGTATCAGTTCAAAGACCGGCACGGACGCGTCATATACGTGGGCAAGGCATCGAGCCTGCGCCAGCGGTTGTCGAATTACTTCCAGAACCCGCGCAATATGCATCCGCGCACGGCGCAGATGGTGGAGATGGCCGAGTCGGTGGAGTGGACCATCGTCCGCAACGAGGTCGAGGCCCTCATGCTCGAGTACAGCCTCATCAAGGAGCACAACCCTCGCTTCAACGTCCGGCTTCGTGACGACAAGAGCTATCCGTTCCTCGCCGTCACTGCCGCCGATCAGTGGCCGCGGGCGCTGGTGATGCGAGGCCACAAACGTAGGGGCACCCGCTACTTCGGTCCGTACGCACACGCCTACGCCATTCGAGACACACTCGATCTGTTATTGAGGAGTTTTCCCGTCCGCACGTGCAGCGACAACAAGTTCGCCGAGCACGAGCGGCTCGGTCGCCCGTGTCTGCTCTTTCACATCGAGAAGTGCTCGGGCCCGTGCGTCGGTGAGATCGACGAGATGCGGTACCGCCAGCTCGTCACCGAGCTCTGCGACTTCCTCGACGGCGACACCGACGAGGTGGTCGACCGGCTGACCGCCGACATGAAGCAGGCGGCGAGCGACCTTGAGTTCGAACACGCGACACGCCTGCGCGATCGTCTCGAGGCGGTGCAGAAGGCGATCGCCAAGCAACAGATGGTCGCCGATAAGAGCGAAGACCTCGACATGATCGGGATCGCCGATGATGAGCTCGAAGCGTCGGTGCAGGTCTTCTACGTCCGCAAGGGCAGGGTGGTCGGCCGCAAGGGTTTCATCCTCGACAAGGTGGAGGAGCTCTCGCCGGGGAAGATGATCGATCGCATCCTCGAGCAGATGTACGGCGAGGAGCCAGTGGTCGGCGTACCAAAGACTGTGCTCGTTCCGCACGAGCCTGAGGCGCGCGACACCTACGAGGAATGGCTCGAACTCAGTCGGGGTACCAAGGTCACCGTGCGGGTGCCACAGCGGGGCGACAAGCGCCTGCTCCTCGAAACGGTCACGCGCAATGCGAAGGAAGAGATAACTCGGCACCGCATGCGACGAGCCTCCGACCACAACACCCGCAGCCGTGCGCTCACCGAACTGCAAGACCATCTCGGCTTGCCCGAGGCTCCGCTGCGGATCGAGTGCTACGACATGGCGCACCTTCAGGGAACCGACTATGTCGGCTCGATGGTGGTGATGGAGGACGGTCTGCTGGCGAAGCGTGAGTATCGACGGTTCAAGGTCAACGACGTCGGCGCGAGCGTGTCGGGAGGCAGCGACGACTACGTCGCAATGGCCGAGGTCGTGCGTCGTCGCCTACAGGCGTACCTCGACGATCGCGATCGACCGGTCGACGAACGCAGCGGCCCGAAGGACGATGGAGATGTTTCGGGTGCCAACAAGAAAGAACGTAAGCCCGGCAAGTTTGCATACCCGCCGCAGCTGCTGTTGGTCGACGGCGGCAAGGGGCAGGTGTCGGCGACGCAGGCGGTGGTCGAGGAGCTGGGCCTCGCCGACGAGATCCCGGTGGTCGGCCTGGCCAAGCGGTTCGAGGAGCTGTACGTGCCCGGCCGGTCGGAGCCGGTGGAGATCCCGCGGGGCAGCGAGGCGTTGTTCATGCTCCAGCGGATTCGTGACGAGGCGCACCGCTTCGCCAACACGTTCCACCGTGAGCGGCGCAGCAAGCGGATGACGAAGAGTTCGCTCGACGACATCCCCGGCCTCGGCGAGGTCCGTGTTAAGAAGCTGGTGAAGGCGATGGGTGGCGTCACGGCGGTGAAGCGAGCGAGCCTCGAGGAGTTGAAGCAGCACAGCTTCCTGCCCGATGCAGTCGCCGAGGCGATCTATGCAAAGTTCCACGGCGACATCAGCCCCAACGGTGATGACGGTGCGGGCGCGTGACCGACGAGCTGTGGGAGGAGCACGCTGGCTGGTGGATCGACGGGTTTACCGACGGCGCTGATCCCGAGTACACCGAGCAGATCATGCCGCTCGCTGGCGAGGAGCTCGACGGCTACGAGCGCGTGCTTGACATCGGGTGCGGCGACGGACAGATCTCGCGCCTCTCCGCCGAGCTCGGCAGCGAGGTGGTCGGTGTCGACCCCACGTGGCACTGCGTGTCGGTCGCCGCCGCGCGTGGGGGAGCGGCGTTCGCGCGAGCTGGTGCTGCGGAGCTTCCCTTTGCGGATGCGAGCTTCGACGCTGCGGTCGCGTGCCTGGTGTTCGAACACATCGACGCGGTCGATGCGGCGATCGCCGAGGTGGCGCGCGTACTGCGGCCAGGCGGGCGGTTCGCGTTCTTCCTCAACCATCCGATCCTGCAGGCGCCGGGGAGCGTGTGGATCGAAGACCACACGGTCGATCCACCCGAGGGATACTGGCGGCTCGGGCCTTACTTGGTCGAGACCGAAACTACCGAGCAGGTCCAACCCGGGGTGTGGATTCGGTTCGTGCATCGCCCGCTGTCGCGCTACCTCAATGCTCTGATGTCGCACGGCTTGGTGCTCGATCGCATGGTCGAGCCGGCGCCACCCGAGGGCTTTCTCACCCAGTCACCTGGCTACGCCGCAAGCGCCGCGTTCCCGCGGCTTCTCTATCTGCGACTCATTCGTCGATGAGCGTTCACCCGTGCCTCCTTTTCGGTCGGTACAGTCGCCGCCGTGGCTGAGGTCGTCCTAATCACCGGGCTGTCGGGGGCCGGGCGCTCTGGTGCCGCCGATGTGCTTGAAGACCTCGGCTGGTACGTCGTCGACAATCTTCCGACCGAGCTGGTCGACACCATCGTCGACCTCGTCGATCAACCGGGTGGCGATATCGAACGCCTCGCCTTGGTGGCCGGTCGGCAGCACCAGCGTCTGACCGACAAGATCGCTGACCTCCGAGCGTCGGAGCACGACGTCACCGTGCTGTTCCTTGATGCGACCACACCGACGCTGGTCGCACGATACGACGCAACGCGCCGGCGGCACCCGCTCGAGTCTGAGGCGTCGGGGATCGAGCGTGCGATCGAACTCGAACGCACACAGCTCGAACCGGTGCGGGCCGTCGCCGACCTGGTCGTCGACACGACCGACCTCAACGTCCATGAGCTATCCGATCGCATCGGTGCGTCGATCGGGGCGACGTCGAAGGAACAACTGCAGGTCTCGATCACCAGCTTCGGTTTCAAACACGGCTCACCGCGCGATGCCGACATCGTGATGGATGTGCGGTTCCTGTCGAACCCGCATTGGGAGCCCGAGTTGCGCCCGCGGACGGGTCTCGACGGCCCCGTGCGCGAGTTCGTCGTCGGCGAGGGGCCGGGCGCTGACTTCGTCGACCGGTTTGGCAGTCTGCTCTCCGACCTCGTGCCGTCCTACGTAAGCGGTGGCCGCAGCTACCTGACCGTCGCCATCGGCTGCACCGGCGGTCGGCATCGTTCGGTCGCCGTCGCCGAGGCACTCGCCGAGCAGGTCCGGGAGAGCGGCACGCCCGTCAGCACCCGCCACCGCGATCTCAATCGCTGACCTGAGCGTCATCGAGCCAAGTGACCCTCCGGTAGTCGAGCTAAGCCCGGTACAGTCGGCGGCCAAGTGGCAGCGTCGCCGCTCGTTACACCGCTATCACTCACTTCTCGAGAGGGGCCCCAATGACCATCCGCGTCGGCATCAACGGTTTCGGCCGCATCGGCCGCAACTTCTTTCGCGCCGCCAAGCAGCAGGGCGCCGACATCGACTTCGTCGCCGTGAACGACCTCGGATCACTCGACACGATGGCCCACCTGCTCAAGTACGACTCCGTGCTGGGGATCCTCCCCGACGACATCAGGGCGGTCAAGGGTGGCATCAAGGTTGGCGACCACATGCTGAAGGTCTTGTCCGAGCGCAATCCGGCCGACCTGCCGTGGGGTGACCTCAACGTTGACATCGTCATCGAGTCCACCGGCATCTTCACCTCGCGTGACAAGGCCGCCATGCACCTTGATGGTGGCGCTCCCCTCGTGATCGTGTCGGCCCCGTCGTCGGGCGCCGATGCCACCTTCGTGTACGGCGTGAACCACAAGGAGTTCAAGCACAGTCATCACAAGGTCATCTCGAACGCCAGCTGCACTACCAACTGTTTCGTGCCACTCGCCAAAGTCCTCGACGACAACTTTGGCGTCTCTACCGGCCTCATGACCACGGTGCACGCGTACACCGGTGACCAGTCGCTCGTCGATGGCCCGCACAGTGACCTCCGCCGTTCCCGGGGCGCGGCCATCAACATCGTGCCGACCTCCACGGGTGCTGCCCGTGCGTCGTCGCTCGTGATGGAGTCGATGAAGGGGAAGGTCGACGGCACCGCCCTGCGCGTGCCCGTGCCGACCGGCTCGCTCACGGACTTCACCGTCAACATCAAGAAGAAGGTGTCGGTCGACGAGATCAACGCCGCCTTCGCCAAAGCCGCCAAGTCAGCCGCCCTCAAGGGTGTGCTCCGCTACACCGAGGACCCGATCGTGTCGAGCGACATCGTGACGGATCCGCACTCGTGCGTGTTTGATGCCGGGCTCACCATGAGCATGGGCAAGCTCATCAAGGTCAACGGTTGGTACGACAACGAGTGGGGCTACTCGAACCGCCTCGTCGACCTCGTCACTTACACCGGCGGCAAGATCAAGAAGTGAATCCCGCTCCCTGTCAGACACCGTGCCGCCTGGGGTCTGGCACCCAGAGGGATGGAGGAACCGATGAGTGAAATTCCCCGTCTTGAGGACCTGGAGGGCGCGCTCGGCGATCTGTCGGACAAACGCGTTCTGCTTCGCACCGACTTCAACGTGCCGCTCGACTCGTCGTCGGGCGAGCGTGTGATCACCGACGACTTCCGGATCCGGGCGGCGCTGCCCACGATCGAGTGGTTGACCGAGCGAGGCGCCAGCGTCGTCACAGCCAGCCATCTCGGTCGGCCGAACGGCGAACCGAACCCAGTATTCTCTATGGATCCGCTTCGGGCGCGTCTCGCCGAGCTCGCCCCTGGCGTCGAGCTGCTTGAGAATCTCCGGTTCAACCCTGGCGAGACCGCCAACGATCCCGCCTTCGTCGCCGAACTCGTCGATGGCATCGATGGCTACGTCAACGACGCCTTTGGTGCGTCGCATCGGGCCCATGCGTCGATCGTCGGACCACCGCAGTACGTGCCGTCGGCCATGGGTCGGCTGCTTGAACGTGAGGTCGACATCTTGCTCGGCATGCGTCGCAAGCCGACGCGCCCGTTCGTCGGTGTGCTCGGCGGCTCGAAGATCTCGGGCAAGCTCGGCGTGGTCGAGGCGCTGATGGACGTCGTCGACTCCCTGGTAGTCGGCGGTGCGATGTGCTTCACCTTTTTTGCTGCCCAGGGGAAGTCGATCGGCGACAGCCTCTACGAGCCCGACATGATCGACACGTGCAAGCGACTCCTCGACGAGGCGGCGTCCAAAAACACCATGATCCACCTGCCCAGCGACATGACCGGCGTCGACGCCAACGGTCAGTTCGCCCAGTTCGGCAGCCAGGTGCCTCCCGGCGGCAAAGGCTTCGACATTGGCCCGGGCTCCGCCGCTGCGTTCAGCGACGTCATCATGGAGTCCCGCATGGTGTTCTGGAACGGCCCGATGGGTATGTTCGAAGACCCACGCTTCGAGGGCGGCACGCGCACCGTCGCCCAAGCGATGGCCGACACGAAAGCGTTCACCGTCGTCGGCGGCGGCGATTCGGCCGCAGCGCTCGCCCAGTTCAAGCTCGACGACGAGGTCGACCACGTGTCGACCGGCGGGGGAGCGAGCCTCGAACTCCTCGAACACGGCGATCTGACCGGCCTTGCGGCGCTGCGCAGCGACTGAACGCACCAGCCACACACTTCGAATTCACTGGCACACAACGAAGGAGCTGATTCCTCATGGCACGCACTCCACTCATCTCCGGCAACTGGAAGATGAACCTCAATCACTTCGAGGCGATCCAGGTCGTCCAGAAGCTGCACTACCTGGTGTCGAAGGAGACGATGCAGGAGGTCGACGTGTCGATCCATCCGCCCTTCACCGACATCCGGTCGGTGCAGACGCTGATCGACGCCGAAGAGTTCGAATTCGCGCTCGGCGCGCAGCACTGCCACAGCGAGGACTCCGGCGCATTCACCGGCGAGGTCTCGCCGGCCTTCCTGGCGAAGCTCAACGTTCGCTACGTTATTTGCGGCCACAGCGAGCGCCGTTCCATCTTCGGCGAGACCGACGAGATGGTGAACGCCAAGGTTAAGGCCATCTTCAAGCACGGTATGACCCCGATCTGCTGCTGCGGTGAGTCGCTCGAACTGCGGGAATCGGGCGAGACCGAGTCGCACGTGCTCGCCCAGGTCGAGGCTTGCCTTGCCGGCCTGTCGAAGGAGCAGGTCGCCTTGATTGTCATCGCCTATGAGCCCATCTGGGCGATCGGAACCGGCAAGACCGCCACCGCCGATGACGCCCAGGCCGTCTGTGCCGCAATTCGTGGCAAGGTGGCTGAGCTGACCGATCAGGTGACCGCCGATGCGGTGCGAATCCAGTACGGCGGGTCTGTCAAGGCAGGAAATGTCACCGAACTCATGGCGTGCCCCGATATTGATGGAGCGCTGGTCGGCGGTGCGAGTCTTGACGCCGATGAGTTCGCCAGGATCGTCCAATTCGGTGCCTGACCAGGGGTTTAGTGCATCGTTCTAAAGGTGGCCACCAGGGCGCTAGCGAGTCGCAGCCGCCGCTCGTCAAACTCGGTGGC
>Ga0213866_10001801_pt1 | contig 15689 bp, 43 predicted proteins | sample PICome_11_FD_160079 | JGI IMG/M metagenome (GOLD analysis project Ga0213866, IMG submission 160079) | Coastal seawater microbial communities near Pivers Island, North Carolina, United States - PICO284 | ecosystem: Environmental > Aquatic > Marine > Coastal | place: USA: North Carolina...
TTCAATTTATTTGAAATTATGCGAAGAGAGTTCAAAGAACACATCACTTATGCACGGTTTCGTGATATCTATTCACCATCTAAAACAGAAAAATCTATCGTGGATTATTGTAAACAACATGGTGTTGATGTAGAATACGACAAAGATCGCATTGCTTTCTTTACTGCTATTCTGGACAACCTTAACAACCCATACCAATGAGTAGATTTATCAAAAATCCAGACGAAATAGTTCTGGAGGACGTTAAAATGGTTCATTACGAAACTATGGAACAAGGTCGAGCAGTATGGTTGGGAATCTATCTCAACAACGGTCAAATATTTCACATAAACATTGGAGGTGACAATCTTTATGTCAATTACTCAGATGAAAGCGTGGATTGAAGATTCATACTGGGCGTGGAGAAATGCCTGGTATTACAGGTTTGGTTCTTATGAAGATTCCATTGATCGTCGTGGTGCATTCTTTGATGAAATCAATCTAGGGTGGATTGAAATGCAAGGAGAACTTTTAGATCCATGGAATCTTCGAGGTAGAGACACTTATTATTCTTATGTGATGAGCAAGTAATGGACTTTCCAGTGTTCTTAAATAAATGGATAATCGGATTTAAACCGATTAAGTATACAATTTTCTGGTATTGGTATCGTCTTATCAATCACGATGGTTGGCGAATGGACGACCATCAACGCTATTCTGATTTCTGGTTGAATCTCAATCATGGTTGGGATCATATGAATTGTGTTCATAAGTTTGAAGAGTTTTGGGGTAAAGGTTCTTATCCGCCAGAGACAATATATCTTCCAGCAGAAGATTATGATGCCCTGGTAGAAAGACTCAACCAACCACCAGACCCTAAAGTAGTTGAAAGATTAAAAGAGATTATGACAAAACCAGCACCTTGGGATGATGACAGAGAAATCTAAAATCTTCTATGACATCTGGAAGTGTGCCTATCAGCGCAGAGGATTGTATCGTGGAACACCCCGAGAGCAAAGAGAGCATGATACAATATTGATGTGTCTAAATATGAAAGATGTAAAATTCTATCAGTTTGATACAGAAAAACCGAAGTATTTAAATGAATAATACAGATCCCTCTCAAATTACATTAGAAAGCACAGCAAAACTCTTTGAGTATGAAAGAATTTCAAGAGAGATTGAAGAGTGCTCTGATATTGACAAAATTAAAGATATGCTTCGTTGTTATGTTAAACTTTATATGAAACAACAGGAAGTTATGCTGGAGATTATTAAATGAATTTTACACCACAACAATACAAACTCATCTATACTGCTGTGCGTCGGCATCAGATTGAAAAAACATTCACGAACAGTCCTGAGTATCAGGAGTGTAGTGAAATACTTGACGAATTGTTTGATACCGTCTATACTCAACGAGTAGAGCAACCAACCTGATTATGGGAAGACCTAAAAAAAGTGAGCAAGCACCTGTAGTAAATAGGGAAGAAGAGTTTCCATTTGATCAATTTCCTTGGAAATTGGTTCAAAAAGATGGAAAAGAAATCCGTAAGTGCTACTTTCAAACCGAAGAGCACCGTAAAAAGCACATTGACCGATACAATCTTAAAAAGAAAGACATTAAACTGAGTTATAAGTATGACTGAGCGCACATTTGTAGATAAAAACGGCAACTCCTGGACTTGGGAAGAAACTCCCGAAACCATTGAGGCACTGAAACAACTTCATGAAACTGTAAAGCAAGTAAATGACCGAAAAAAAACTGATTGATGACTGCTTTTATGTGGAGCAAAAAAAGTATGGACTCTGGGACTCAACCGATCTTGAAGGCAAAGGATTGGTCTCATCTCTCACTGAAGACCAATGTATATCAGCAACCCGTTTTTATCTTAAAGGGAGGCAGGAAGGTTTCTCTGAACCCCAAAAAGTTTACAAAGATGTAGTAGGTGAAAATGTTTGATTATCATCTCTTTTCGTAACTACTTAAAACAAGTTGGAGTATTGTAGTGTTTTTTAGTCTTCGTGTTTTTCTTTGGACTATAGTAGCAGAATTAGAATATATTCTTTATCCATGGAAAAAAGAAAATCCACCAGAAGAAATCTCACAAAAATATAATTTACCAACTACAAACGTTGGCCAAAATTTGACTTACGATTGGTTGAAATCTCATGATGAAAAAATTTCAAGACTTCAAAAAGAAATAATCTGGGTTCAGGAACAAATTCATAAACTCAATGTAGAATTAGAAACTCATGACTAGTCAAGACCCAAATTGGTTTTTTAAAAAATGGGGATTTCCTGAACCTCTTCCTGGAGACGTAACTTATCAAAAATTAAAAGAATTGGAAGAAAAATATGATGCTCTTCTTCTTGATGTAAAAAGACTTGAAGAAGAAAATATCGAAACCACTAATACTCTTTATGAAATTATGAACTCTATAGAAGCAGTTGATAATCGCATAGATATACTTGCTGAGCGTTGTAGGATTAATTGCGATGTATGAAACTTTAACTGAATTTGAAAGAGCACTTGCTCGTTTTGGTGATAAGGTTGCTCTTATTGCTGGACTTGAAATTAGTAATAAAATTTCACCAGAAGAAGCGTATCAACAAATTAAAGACCTTTATAAAGAACTTAAATCTCTTCGCAAGGTTGAAAAAAAATCTTGGGAAACTGATATTCATATTGACATGTGATGGAAGATACGCTTAAGATAACACAAAACGAGGACGGATCCTTCACGATGGACTGGGATCCACAAGACCCAAATTGGAAATGGTTGAATGGGTTGACACAAAAGGAAATCCAGGTTATTATGGAGCAAGCAATCAAGGAATTTGCCGATGGACTTTGATTATAAGAAGTATTCACTTGAAAATCTTGAAAAGTGGATGAGTGATGCCCTTCTATCTTCTGAGGCAACACCACAAGAAATCTATGATGTTATCAAAGGTGTTGTAGAAGAAGAGTATTATTACTTCAAGCATCATACTGGTCGTTGCTATGACCTTCTTGCGCTTCTGAATGGTAATGGTAAGGGGCATCTGACTTGCGATAAGGATGACCCATCGGAAGAGTGTAAAGGTTCTTGGAGTTCTTTCTGGGAAGAGAATTATTATCCAGAAGAATATGAAAAATCCAAAGAACCTACTGTAGAAGACATTATGCCTCCTTGGGGACATAGTGATATGGAAGCACTTCGTTATACTGAAGAAGAATTGAATGCGATGTGCGAAAAGGCAGAATCAGACTACGAAAAACAAAAGTGTCGTGAATACAATCTGCGTGAAGCAGAGTATTATACCAAACGTGCAGAACTTGATGCTAAACACACATCAAAAGTTGATGGATATTCGGTAGATGGTATTGAACATTCTCAATACTATTATGATACTGGAAGAAATAAAACTTATGATGAAATGATTGCCGATGGATATTGGATGACTGATGATGGTTTCTGGATGCCTCCAAAAACAAAAGATAAAGTAAAGAAGTGGATTCTACATGTTGAGGAAACTAAAATTGCAGAAACTGATGAGACTGAATACTTTGTATCCTTCCCTGACGATTTGTTGGAAGCAGCAGATTTGAAAGAAGGAGACCAAGTAGAATGGGTGGATAAAGGAGATGGCACATATCTTTTGCGTAAAGTAATTAAACCTATTGGAATGGAGGAATGTTGAAATGGCACTATCTGAAAGTGTAGAAACTAGTTTGAAAGAAGCAGAAGCGTCTCTAAGGAATGCACTTGCTTATGCGGCACGACAAGAAAGACCAATGGTTTGCAGCGTAATTGCTGATATGATTAGTCGTATTGAGTCCCTGCAAACAACCGACTCTATTCTTGATAAACTTGAAAATCGTAAAGATGGAGACTCTGGATTCTTTGGCACTATATTTGGAGAATAATGACTGAAAAGCAACCTAATGAGTTTGGTAAAGCACTCCAAGAGTGGTGGGATTCTGATGCTTGCAAACAACTTCAGAAAGAAAATGAAGAAGCGAAGCAACGAGCAATAGGAAAGTATTTTATGCTTTCCGAAGAGGACAAACTTGATATGGTGGAGGCAATCTGTCATATTATGTGTAAGGCAGAATCAGAAGGCACCTCTCATCGTGGTGTTATGGATGCTCTAGGAATCTATCCTGCTGGTTTCTGGATTGACAACCTTATGGATGTGCATAATTCTCTTTGGAGTTATTATCACAATCGAAAAAGAGAGCAAGAATTGAAAGATGACCTTGATTCTCTTGATGAATTCATTAAGTAGTGTAAAGCAATCCCGAAGAAATCATTAAGTTTCTAGATAGTTATATGATGAAATGCTAACATTAGAACACATCGCAAGAAACTTATGACTCTCGCAAAAACTGGCACCGAAGTTCTTTCGACAGAAGAATGGAATGAGTTGGTAGCACTCAAAGATGCAATTACTTATGCCCCACAGACTGTTTCATATGAAAAAATGGAAAAGTTTACCGAATTGATGGTAAGGTCTCTTGAAGGTAGGGGTGATTGCACACCACGATAAAATAAATATTATCAACACGATACAAAAAAATGGACAACATTAATCAACATATTCAGAAGGACGAGGATCTTCTGAGTGACCCTACCATTTCTCCACAATCCAGGAGACATACGGAGGAAGAATTAGAAGCACTCAAAGCATATAAAGTAAATCATCCAGATGATTTGCATGATCCTACACCTTTGGAACTGTATTGTGATGCTCATCCTGATGCACTTGAGTGTAGAGTTTATGATGATTGAGTGACACTTTAAAAACTGGCACACAGGGGGTTCTCAGGACACTGGGAACCCCCTTATAATATGAAAGTATTGGAGCAAACCATTTATGGAACTCACTGAAGAAAACTATTGTGACCAACAACCTGTCACGATGGAATTTACTTTTGAAGAGCACGATTTTCTAAATGACATCTTGTGCCACGCATCTGATGGAATGTATGTTGCATGTCCAAATTATTATGAATTTCCAGAAGATTCTGAATTTCGTCAGCGTTTTAAGATGCTTGAAGAAATGAGGTACAAATCTAATCAACTTTGGAAAACCCGTTTTGATAAATGATGATGAAAACTTCTACTGCTATTGGTGTTACTCTTGGTGTAGTTGTTCTTGCAGTTGCTGGTATCTTCTTTGAGGCGTGGTTGCTTGGACTGATTCTGTCTTGGTTTGGTGTATCCTTGACCTTTTGGCAGAACTTTGCTATTATCTTCCTTGCTAATTTGATCTTTAAACCCACTGGAGGTTCTTCTAAATGAAACCTGACAACACTGTTCGTAACGCTGGTATTATTGGCGTTTCATTTCTTCTGTCTCTAATGATTATCAATGCAGTGGTTGGTCCACTTTATAATGTGTGGGCACAATCACTGCAAGGTAAAGCAGAACTGCAGAAGGCAGAATATACTCGTCAGGTAGCAGTGTTGGAAGCACAAGCAAAGAAAGATAGTGCTCAACAACTTGCTGATGCTGAGGTGATTCGTGCTCAAGGTGTTGCCAAAGCAAACCAAATTATCGGTGATTCGCTGAAAGATAACCGTGAGTATCTTCAGTATCTGTATATCACTGGTCTGGAAGATGGTAGTAAGAATGGTAACGTAACCATCTATGTTCCGACTGAAGGTGGAATGCCCGTGCCCACACTTCAGATGAATAAGTGACACTTTAAGAACTGTCACACAGGGGGTTCTCAGTGCCCCGAGAACCCCTTATAATATGCACATACGCAACAAACCCCCCAATGACTACCACCTTCGCTGACTACGCTGTTGCCACTGAGGCGCGTAAGGACATCGCTACTGCCGTTCTGGGGCACACCTACGCTCTCTGTGAGGCACTGCGCCAGAACTTCATTGATTACAGCATCAAGTCTCATCAACATGCCGTTAAGAACAATGGTATTGTTGATGAGAGTTATGTTCCCTATCATCAAGAATGTATTGCTAAATTGAAGCAAGGCATTTGTGATTATGAGTTCTATCCTGAAACGGGTCGCAAGTATCACAAGATCATTATGGTTGCGAATGGTTCCCGTTCGGTTCACGCTTTTATAGATAAGAAGACTGGTGAGGTTTACAAGTCCGCCAGTTGGAAAGCACCCGCCAAAGGTGTTCGTTATGACCTTCGCAGCATTGAGCAACGCGAATGGTTGTTTGAGCACGCAACTTGGCATGGTGGTTATCTTTACGCAAAGTGAGTACAATGACCTACACCAAAGACCAACTAATCGAAGCACTCTACACTGAGTATGTGTTTCTTTGCCACGATGACTTCGACCCCGACAATGATGCTACTCCAGAAGAATACTTGGAGATGCTGAAAGAAATGAGTTATGATGAATTGGTTGAAGAAACCAGCGATGATATTGATGAGTTTATGGGGGCATGGGGATGAAAGTGAAACAAATTCTTCTTAGTGTTCTTCCATTTACTTTATTCATTGCACCAATGCAGGCACAGCAAGTCAACCAATTTGCTGTTTGCACTCAGAATCGGGAAGTCTATCAACCTGGAGGATACGACCAATATGGTAACTATGTTCCAGGAGGTGTAAGTGTTCAAACTTACAATGTACCTTGTCCAGGTACTGTCAATCAGTATTATGGTAGAGGATATTCTGGATATTATGGAAGACGCACCAATCCAAACTGTAATCCCACAAGAACTCTCTTAGGTGCAGTATTGGGTGGTGCAATCGGTCGTGCTGCTGCAAGTAATTATCCTAGAAACTATGGTTGGGCAACTGCATTAGGTGCTTCGGTTGGAGGTCTTACATTTGCTTGTTAATCATGTCAAAAACTGACAAATTGATTTTTATTTCTTCGTTCATTTGGCTTTTGCACTGGGGATCATGTATTACCTTCAAATGTCTGGATATGGTTATCGGAAGCGCATCTGTGAGAGTGTTACCGATTGGTTTATGAATCGTTATATGCCACGACATATTATCGATCTTCGCGTTGTTCATCGTGGATTAAAGAGAGAATTTGTCTATGGGTGGTGCGATTTTGAAGACGATTATAAACGACCAAGAGCGTTTCTAATTGAATTGCAGTCGAATATGGACTTGGAAATCTATATCAAAACATTGATTCATGAATTGGTTCATGTTAGGCAGTGGGTCTTTGGTAGATTACGCCAAAAGCGTGGTAAAATGTATTATGGTTCAACAAAAGTAGAAGATCTTGATCATGAGGATCAACCGCACGAAATTGAGGCGAAGGAACAAGAAGAAACTTTGTATGTCACGTACTTAATTGAAACTGGACAAATGTTTCCAAGAAAGAATCGTCCTCGCCATCTCTTATGAGAGTTTTAAATGATTTCTATAAGGTTGGATACATTTATGAAGAAAAACAAATGTGGGCAGTTTATTATGACTTGGAAACTGCCCAGGAAGCAATGGTAAAAATGATCTCTCGTGGACTGGAGGTTACTGGATTGGAATCTCAGAAAATCGTCATGGGTGACAATCTGAAAGGTGTCCATCGAACCCCACGGGTCAGAGATTAATCTGCTATGATGAAATCAAACAAATGAGGTATTCATGAAACCATTTCATTATTTGATTATTTTTGTTGTTGGAGTCATTGGTGGATGGTCAATTTACCAAGTACAACACCGAAATACTCCAACAATGTATGATCACCCTACAACATGTGAAATTCTAGGAAAAGATCATCCCTATTGTAAGAAATGAACGAAAAAGAAATCAAACAATTTATCACTGCTTTTGAAGATTTTATGAAACATCTTGAAGTTGAAGAATTCAACCACCGACAACACCAGGAATATAAGCAACAGGTTAAAATGGAAATCGAATATGAAATTGAAAGGAGGGCGGCAGAACTGGAAGTGACCGTTGATTATTATCTTGAAGAGTTTATGTGATGGATAAGCAGACTAAACTCATCTTGGCACTTCAACAGACGGAGAACATTTACAAACTCTTAGGAGACGGTTCTTATGCTGGTTTCTTTGCTTCTCATCTACTTCCTGTTAAGTATGAAATTGAGAGGCAAATTCACTGCTTGACAAACACTAAACCTTAGACTAAAATTAAGGAGTAATTTACAAAAACAAATGAAATATCTGTACATTGTTGACTATTGGGTTCCTTTTCCATCTTCCGAATATGGTGGTCTAATTAATCTCATTGCCGAATCTGATGCTGAAGCATTCAATATTTTGGCAAATGAACAAGATCAATTTGATGATCGCTATACTGATCGAATCATGGAAAGAATTGTTAATTCCCAGAAGTTTGCATTGGTTGACGATTATGAATCTGGTATTTTGGAGGCATTCACCACATGACACAACTGTATCGCATCGAAGAATTATTCACAAATGGTTGGGAACTTGTTGACGAATCTGCATCTAAACTCACAAAAGAGCAGTGTGATGAACGTTTAAATTATTACATTTCCTCTGGTTACAATCCAAACTATCTCCGTGCAGTTTTGGATATTGATTGAGTTTTATGTATAAACCTAAGGTCAATGATTATGTAAAGTGGGCAAAGGGAGTTGAGGGTTGGATTTACTTTGTTGATAAGGAATACCTTACAATTGAAGCGAATGTAAGATCCAAAGACCCCGTTAATTATGAGGCATGTAAATTGCATCAAAACGAAAGATTATTGGTTTTATGTTATCCTGATCAGTGGGATGAATTAGAGTACATCACAACAAGACAATCTGTATATGAAACAAAAGAGTGCATGGAGATGGTGGGCGAAGGCATTAGGAGAGAAAGCATCTAAATGTGATAAAGAATCTGATAAGATAGCAGTTATTCGCACTGCTATCTTTATTTCTTATTTGATTACCAATTCTTTTATTATTGCAAATGCCATTCGTCATTGGAATAACAATCAACCACCAATCATTCATCTTTATGTGAATTCTAAATAATAATAAAAAATGAAAACCTTTTCACAGTTCATGTTTGAAAGTGGTGGGTCTCCTTATCAACCTTATAAACCCAAACCACAACCAGAACCATCTGCACCACCAGCAGGTTGGAAAGAAAAGTATCTTGAACCACTCAAGAAGAAGTCACCAAAGTTAGCAGAAGACGCTGGTAGTGGGAACTATAAAACTTATGAGAGGGAGAGAATGAGAAGAAAGCATGATGTACCTTCTCCTTCTCAAATTAAAAAAGAAAGAAAGTTGGCGTACATGTTACAAAAGGATCTTCCACCCCCATTATATAAATCCAGGGCATTATTTTAATAAATACCCATAAGAGTATTTGTACAAATGATTAACGAAGGTAATAAACAAGACGAATATTTAGAAAAAAAGGGTGAAAGTTCAAAAACTACTGGAATGAGAAAGGCGTCCTCCAGAAGAGGGCGCTTTAGTAGTGGAGATACTCATCAGGATTCGGAAAGAGAGAATATTACATGGGCAAGACCAGGTACAAGACCTCATGCTGATTCATTAGATCGTCAGAGAAAAAGTGCTCATCGCAGTGAAAGAGGAAAAAAGAAATCACGAGCAGGATCATCACCAGAAGATCGTAGATGGGCAGAATTCTCTGGTGATAAACCAGAAGGAAAATATGAAAAACTGCAAAAAGCAAAGAAAAAAGGAGAACGCACAAATATCGAAGCACAAAAACGAGGATTAGTTCGTAAGGGAGAAAAAAGAAGACAACTTCGTACTCAAGCAGTTGATGCAATTCGCAAAGCAATGGGTGGTGGTTATGTCAGTGAAGCAAAGGTTGATGATCGTTTGAGTGCAGATCAAAAAGAAACGATTCGCAATCGTCGCTTATCACCTGGTGATAGATTACCAGTTCGTGGCGAATCACCAAGAGATACTGAAAAAAGACTCACAAAAACAAGAAGAGATAGAACAAAAAGAGAACGTGGCGCAAGAGGAGTCAGAGGAAGTCAATTACCAAAATATAAAAAACACGCTGAGTTTGGTGGAGTTACTTATCAAAAAGATTGGAATCCAGAAAAAGTATCTGCAAGAAGAGATAAACTTCGTGCAAAAAGTGCAAAGAATAATATTAGAGACTTCAGAGAGCAGAAAACATTCTCTGAGTTTATCACCGAAGCAAGAAGAATGAGAGTTCTTCGTACTGCACATTATACGACTGGATCAAACAAGAGTGAAATTATGAGATCTGGATTTCGTGATTCTCCTTCAACAGGAACATATCATCCAGATGAAAGAAAGGATATTGTTTATACAACACCATCATCCAGAGTAGGATCTGATTATTCACATTCAAGAGTAAATTTGAGATTAGTAAATCCAAAGGTCACAAGTACTGATTCACCAAGAGATTTTGGTAAGAAGATTAAGTCATGGATGTCATCTGCATCTGATGAGGATATTGCAAATAAAAAAGGAAAACCGACCAGTGCTCCTGATCAGGCAAAGTCAGCATTTAAAAAAGGTGCTAAAGTTGTTAGAGTTCCAAATGCACATGGTGGTTTTACGCCAAGAGAAGGGCAACCACAAGGATCTTATATTATGATGGATAAAGAGACTGCGAATAAGTCCATTGATCGCAATCCGTCACCAACATTTAGAGCAAAGGGTAAAACAAGAAGATCAAAAACACAACCAAAAAGAAAAAGAAAATGAAAACATTCTCCCAGTTTATACAAGAAGCAAAAGATACCAAATCGCCAAAAGAAGTTCTGAATAAGATTTCCAGTGCCTATGGTAAAAGGTATCGTGGTGTGAATGTTGATGCTTCTTATGATCGATCTGGTGATATTCGTTTGAACAATATCTGGATTCCACCTGAAGAGAGAAACAAAGGTATTGGATCTCGTATTATGAAAGGACTCTCAAAGTATGCGGACAAACAAAATAAAAGAATTACTCTCAATCAAGCACCAGAGAAAGGAAAGAAAGCAAAACTTCAGAAGTTCTATCAGTCTCATGGATTCCAACCTAATAAAGGAAGAAATCGGGACTTTACTACCAGAGATACTCATATTCGCAATCCAAGGACAGATTGAGAACTGTCACACTCATACTTCTCAGATCACCAAATCTTCCTTATAATAAGAAGGTAGTCAATAGAAGTCTTAAGTTGCCTAAATTAAAAAACTACTCTAAGGATGATGAAACTGTTTATATTGTAGAATCAAAGTATTATAGACAATGGGTTGGAGGACTTCCTTTTGCTCCACATATGTATTGGAATGTTGTAACTGATGATGATGTTATTCCAGTCATGACTCATGGATATAAAAATGAAAAAAGTTCTCAAAAACAAATCAAACAATATGTTTCTAATGTTAAAGAGATTCGTTTGATTCATGTTGAAACAAAAGAAGAGTATGATATTGCATTTCAAAAATATATGAAAAGAATGAGAGAATCTTTTAGAGATGAAAACAGTATATAATCATGGTATCAATGATGTTCCTTATTTTATGATTGATTCTAAGATTTATGATTTACTAATTCCGATTAAGACCAAAACAATTCAAAAGATTCAAAAAAATATTTTAGAAAGTAAGGATAATCTGAATATCATCAAGGCAGCAGTTCCACAATTGAATGTGATTTGTACGTTTGAAAGGACATTTGCAACGTGTCTTGGATATGCACTTCAAGAAGTCGCGGCACAATGTGGAACGAATGTCATTAATATAGATTCGAAGTTTAAAAAGGTTTCTGGTATTGATCTTCGCACTGACTTTGGTGAAGGACAAATGAAACTGAATAAGAATACACAGACAGGTACACATAAGAATGATTCACTTCAAAAACTTCTAATCACTACAAAGAAAAATAATACAAAACCATTCTTTGTTACTGCCCTTGGCGAATCTTATGAGTATGTGAAGGATGATGTTCTATACCTTGGCGCTGATGTATTTTGGTCTAGGATAGGTATGAATTATTCCGATGTTTATGATACAATAGTAAAGGTAATCCAAGAGACATATGATGAAGTTAAATGCACTATCATCCCTACTCTATGAAGATCTTGATTATAGAGATGTAAGAGTTAAAGACTTTGTTGTAAAACCTACTACAATTCAGTATGTTAGGGATTTTGTAGAAACATGGCATTATTCTGCAAATGTTAATGGTCTTCGAATCTCTCATGTATTTGGTCTGTTCTATCAGGATAATTTGATTGGTGCAATGATCTATGGTCCACTTGGAATGGCAAATACCTGGAGAAAGTATGTCAATGCTGAAAATGAAATTGTAGAACTTCGTCGTCTTTGTTGCATTGATCATACACCAAAGAATACAGAGTCTTATTTTATTGGTAAAACTTTAAGATGGTTAAAGAAGAATACTGGTTATAAGATGGTAATCTCTTATGCAGATACCTTTCATAATCATCAAGGAACGATTTATAGGGCATCAAACTTTGAACATCATGGTATGACTGCAAAAGGAAGAGTGATCGATTATGATGGAAAGATCTATCATGATAAGTGTATTCGTACTTATCATATTGACAAATATGGAAATAAAAATCTAAAACCTTTTGCACAAAAAGTCAAAGATGCTCTTGAAAGTGGAGATGCGAAATATGTTGAAACTCCTGGAAAACATATTTTTTTATATTATTTTTAATTAAAAAAATGTATTAAAAAATATATAAGTGTGTTTTAATTCGCTGACAATTTTGTATAATAGTTCTGTTGTATTGTAGTTTTATTACTCTTTAATGCCTTATAATACTCTTTAAATCCTTATAATACCTTATAAACCTCCGAGTCTTATGCAAGTTTGGCGAGCGTACCATAAGACGCGCAGTTTGTCAAGCCCCAGGACGGCCCGAAAACTGGCATAAGGTGTTGAGACGCTCATATAATCTTAGCATTATGTAATATTCTTATATCATAAGGAATATATATTGCTATGAGAATCTCGACGAGACTTGCACCCCCCTTGCATCTAGTCGAGTTTTATGCTACAATAGACACAGCTATCTCGACGAGTTATGTACGACGACTACGATCTCGACTATACATACAGCAACGATTATGCGGATCTCGACGAGTATTATGCACAAGATACATCAGATCTCGACGAGGATTATGCACGAGATGGGCAAGATTATCAAGATCTTGCATATCGACATTATGCATGATATAATCTAGTAAACATTTACAACGAGTTCTTATGCTAATACAGAAGCGTAGAGTCATTGTCACTCTAGATATCGATTGTTACGATGATCTGGATGTGCATGATATAGATTGGAAAGATCTTCTAGAACTGGAAGGCGATGAGAATGTACATGTGAATGTAAAGGAGTTTGATCCATTTTGAAGATCTTCATCGAAAACAATATTGCGTATTATGAGCATGGTGAGACATTATACCACACTCAGATCAGTTCTTATGGAATCTTCGACACTGAGGATGGGTCTCCTGTACGCGAAAGCACAGAACAGTTGGAGAGGATCCGCCTCCTTGTGACAGAAAAACAACCGTCCTATGGGGCAGTGCAACTCACGCTTTTCTGACCTAGGTTGACCTCGTTCAACACCTGAACCACTCATGTCGATCTACACAGACAACGGTTACGCCAATCGCACCGAGTACCTGAACGAACTTCGGGACGAGTACGGAGACCTTGTGGACATCCTCATCGGCGTGCTACCATCGTCAGAGGACTTCGACGGTCTTGTAATCGCTCTGGAAGACGCTCTGGAGTCTGGAGAGTACGCAGACCTGCTGTGACACTCTGAGACCTGTCCACGGGGCACACAGACACCGCTCTGAGTGCCCTATAATGATCAAGTCAACCCACCACACACCATGGGAACTCGCTCTCGCATTGGTATCGAACTTCCTGATCACTCTGTGGTCAGTGTTTACTGTCATTGGGATGGTTATCCTGAAGGCAATGGCAGGATTTTGGTTGAGCACTATCTCAACCGTGAAGATGTAGAAGAACTCATCGACGGCGGTGGTATGAGCACTCTCCGCACTCGTGGAAAATGGAACTCTAATGCTCTTCGTGATGAGAACGGAGAGTGGATGTCTGATGCAGCAGGTTATCTGATGTATGAGAATGATCGTGAACCTCAACCACTCTATTATACTGAACGGGGTGAAAAAGTGGACATTATGCACAGTTCTTTCGACGAGTTTATAAAAGATAATTGTGGCGAAGAGTATGCGTATCTGTATAATCTCGACGATAATTGGAAGTGCTATAAGATTAACTATAATGCACCTGTGGAACTCGTAGAGATTCCTAACTATGTGACAGCATAAGAACTGTCATACATGGGTCTTGACAAGGCATCGAGACCCATTCTATGCTGGTTTAGCAATCTGGCGAATGCAATCGACTCATAATCGATGTGAGGTGGGTTCGATCCCCACAACCAGCATTGACATCCTTGGTCTTATAATCTAGAATGTCATCAAACGGGACGGTGGTGGAATTGGTAGACACCCCAGACTTAAAATCTGTTGAGCATATGCTCGTGCGGGTTCAAGTCCCGCTCGTCCTACTGGCACACAGTGTGCCTATTGTCCTATAAGATCTAAAAACATCATGCGTAACTTCAACATCAATAGCACCGCCATCTCTGACCTGAGCGTGGACGGTGATCAGGTGAACATCCAGTTTACCAGCAGCGACAAGCAGTACACCTTCCGTGCTGCTGATCCTTCGGGTTTCGTTGCACAACTGGAGCAAGTGATTGCCGATCCTGAGGGTTCGGTTGGTTCCTACATCAACCGCGCCCGCAAGAGCGAAGCACTTGTGGAAGTCTGATAACTGGCACAATGGGGGGCAGAAATGCCCTCCTTTTTGTTATAAATAAAAGCACATTACATCATGTGCGAGAGTTTCATCCTATCTCTGGCAAACAAAATAGGAAATAATAACCACAGTGACGAGTAAGAATAAACAAAAAACAGGACGATTCCTGATAGAATTGCTTTTTCAATTCTTATCACTTAGGAGTCATATTTTTGTATCTAATGGACGGTTGAATAACTGGCACAAGGGGTCTTGTGTTCTGATGGAATCTCTGCAATACTGACACTGTTCACAACCACACCTCTTATGGACTTCGACACCGATTTCTGGTCTGAGATTCAGGATGCTCCTGGTGAGATCTTCGACATTCTCGAACTGTGGGATGGAGAAGAAGAGGAGCAGTCTTGGGAACAGTTCCTTCAGAGTGATGTGACACTCTGATAACTGGCACAAGGGGGGTTCCAATGCCCCCCAATCTGTTCTACATTACCTTTGTTCCTGAGACACACCACTCATGGCAGACACCCTCTCCAAACGAGTCTATCGCCAACTCTTCACTGAAGATCAGTGGGATCTGATCTACAACTTCATCGGCAATGCGCTTGATGATGATCTGTTCAATCCTGAAGATGTTTATGCTATCAGGAACAAGATTCATGCTCTCTTTGATAACAATGATTGACACTTACACTTTCACTGGCGACACTGTGACAGTTCTTGGACTGGTCGGTGTCATCTCTACTGGCATCATCCTGGTGCTATGCTTCACTCGTTACTTCAATTCACCGCTTCGTAAGTGATGCAATTCCAAGTTACTTACATTGAGTTTGACTTCAGTTCTGATGATCCTACCTGGGGTGATGTAGATCCTGATTATCAGAAGGAAGTCACAGAAGAAACTCTAGGGCAAATCTGGGAGGCAGATGATGAAGATGACCTCGTAGAAGAGAT
>Ga0213866_10001803_pt1 | contig 15682 bp, 8 predicted proteins | sample PICome_11_FD_160079 | JGI IMG/M metagenome (GOLD analysis project Ga0213866, IMG submission 160079) | Coastal seawater microbial communities near Pivers Island, North Carolina, United States - PICO284 | ecosystem: Environmental > Aquatic > Marine > Coastal | place: USA: North Carolina...
ACCGCCATCTCTTATTTTTATTGCCATAAGATATACTAACTAATTGCTAAAAGTACTTTAAGTTCTTCAATACTTAAAAATTCCTCTTTTATTTATGGTTTAATATTTAATGAGTGCAAGAAGTGCTCTGTTACGTGGACGAGTCTCAGAGTCACCACCGTTGATGGTGTGGGTGTGGCTGCCCCCCCCACCAGTGGTTCCACCACCACCGGCATAGTCATCATTTCCTGCATTGTCGCCCTGCAATGACTTCAAAGATCCTCCGTTGTAACCATGGTTGTGGTTGCCAGGGTTACTAGTACCAAACGGATTGTTAGGTAGTGCAGTAGAGTTAGATTGGAACGAACCAAACGAACGACCACTATCTACACCACGACCATCATCCCAACCTCTAATAAACTCACCACGAAGATCAGGAGCATTAAATGAAGATCCAGAACCACCATAAGTATACCCAATGGCGGCAAATAAATCGGCATACGTTGTCGTATTTAAAGAAGCACCATTTGCCTTGATATATCCTGTAGGAACGGTACTGGAAGCACTATAAATTACAGTTCCTGCTGGATTACCACTTCCTCCTCCACCTCCTGCTGCACCAGAAGTATCATACCAAATATCACCGTCACAAACACCCGTTGGTTCAGTCTCTTGCACATAACGAGTTCCATAGGCATTACTATTTTCATCAATTGAAATTGTTGCAGTTCCAGCACTAACATTAGTAGTTATTGGATTTGTACATCCATAGTTTTCTTGTACAACATCTACATCCGACAATATTCCACCGCCGCCATCGCCAGCAACATCAATAGTAATCTGTGAATTACTATTTCGTGTTATGGTAACATTAGATCCACCAACAAGTTGAACGTCATCATTTAGGGGAGTGGTAGTATCTCTCAATCTCAAAAATGGATTATCATTAGTTCCACCAGATTGAGATGCAGTAAATTCATAGGTTTTACCTGCCGTACTGGTAGCACTTAATGTAGTTCCAGAAATTTGTAATCCAGTACCTACTGCCAAATGGGTAGCTTTACCTTGACTATCGTCCCAGAAGAATATTCTGTCTGCACCAGCATCATCAGCAGAAATTGTGGCACCACTTACATTAATTAAATCTGAAATAGTGGAGTTTGGTGCTAATCCAGCACCAGCAACAGCAGAAATAGTAAATCCACCTGCTGCTACTGGATTAATAGTAATATTAGAACCAGCAGTAATCAATACGTCATCATTAGTGCTTCCATCACTCAATCTCAGAATAGCGTTAGACCCACTATCTACTGCTTCTAAAGTATATCCAGCACCAGGCAGATTTGTAAGATCGCTCCATTGTGGAGCATTTGTGGTATTGTTGTAAGTAAGAACACGACCAGTTACATTTGGTTCTGCAAGGAATGATGTGGTATTTGCTGCAGATTGATATGGAAGACTTCCTGCGGCACCTCCAGCAAGACTTGTTGCGGTATCAGCATTACCAGTAATTGCACCTACAAATTCGGTAGCATAAACTTGATTCCACTTTAATGAACTGGAACCTAAGTCCCTAACATTGTTTGTAGACGGTAAGATGTCGCTATCAACTCTAGCGGTAAATGTGACCGTATCTGTTGCGTTATTACCTAAATCTACGTTTCCATTAGCGGTTAATGTTCCTCCAACGGTTAATGCTCCACCTATACTTAAGGCATTAGTATTAGGATTATATGTTATTCCAGCATCAGTATATACATTTTCATATGCTGCTGATGAGTTATTCGAGTCAACAAATGTTAGGTAATGCGTAGCATTAGTGGATGATGATTGAGTTCTAACTGCATCTGCTTGTGCTACAGTAGCGGTAGAGAAATTAATTGAAGTATTAGATGCAGCGGTCAATCTTCCTTTAGAATCAACAGTAAATGTTGCTACTTGTGTAGAAGATCCATATGATCCAGCGGTGACACCAGTACTCGCCAGAGTTAGTTCTAGATCTACATCAGCAGTTCCATCAAAAGATACTGGACCAGCACTTCCGTCCCCAGAAATACTAAAATCTCTAGCAGTCTCTAGTGCGGTGGCTGTATCAGCATTACCAGTAATTGCACCTACAAATTCGGTAGCATAAACTTGATTCCACTTTAATGAACTGGAACCTAAGTCCCTAACATTGTTTGTAGACGGTAAGATGTTGCTATCAACTCTAGCGGTAAATGTGACCGTATCTGTTGCGTTATTACCTAAATCTACGTTTCCATTAGCAGATAATAATCCGGCAATGGTTAGTGCATTTGTGGAAGGATTATATGTGATTCCAGCATCAGTATATACATTTTCATATGCTGCTGATGAGTTATTCGAGTCAACAAATGTTAGGTAATGCGTAGCATTAGTGGATGATGACTGAGTTAGTATATTGTCTGCATTGAGAACAGTTGCATTTCCAAAATCTATACTTGTATTAGATGCAGCGGTCAATCTTCCTTTAGAATCAACAGTAAATGTTGCTACTTGTGTAGAAGATCCATAAGAACCTGCAACAACACCAGTACTCGCCAGAGTTAGTGCTAGATCTACATCAGCAGTTCCATCAAAAGATACTGGACCAGCACTTCCGTCCCCAGAAATACTAAAATCTCTAGCGGTCTCTAGTGCGGTGGCTGTATCAGCATTACCAGTAATTGTACCTACGAATGTATTTGCATACACATTATTCCATTTGTTTGATGAACTACCTAAATCATAAGTACTGTCAACCGATGGCACTACATTTCCACCAACGTCAAGTTTTTCTTTAGGTAATGTTGATCCAATACCAACAGAACCAGAAATATAACCGTTACCAGAAATCTGAAGTGGGTATGATGCGCCTAACGTTGGAGCAGTATTCGCAAATCCACCAGCACGAATCCACGAATTTCCATCTGCTTTATAAGTTGAATCTGAAACAAAATGCCATTCGCCACCCAATCCCCAAGTATTACCAACTCCAGAAGTCCCATCATTATGCCAAATGTGATCAACATTAGATGCTGTTATGGGATTTGCCCAAGATGTTCCAGAAGTAGTTGCAACTACAAAAGCACCACTTCTAGATATAATTGGAGCATTAACATCTAAAGAACTTACTGGATTTGTGGTTCCTATACCCAGTGAATTGGAGGAAGGATTATAAACTATTCCAGCATCAGTATATAAGTATTCATTTTGTCTAGTTCCATTATTGGAATCTACAAAGGTCGGATAGTAAGATGTAGTGCCAGTAGTAGTTCCTGTAGATACTTGAGATGCAGTATCGGCATTACCTACAAATGTTCCATTAAATGTATTTGCATACACATTATTCCATTTGTTTGATGAACCACCTAAATCATAAGTACTGTCAACCGATGGCACTACATTTCCATCAACGTCAAGTTTTTCTTTAGGTAATGTTGATCCAATTCCAACTAGTCCAAACTTACCACTGTTAATAACATCGTCAAAAATAGTAAGATTTTCATTGTCAAATTGATCTAAAATTGCAAATCTATTAGTTGTACCATAAACTTTCAGATAAGATGGTCCATAAACATTTGTCGAAGGTGCTCCAATTTCGAGTCCTCTCTCAGCATTATCTGATGAAATATTAATAAATCTTGATATTAAGTGTGAACCAGCAACACTGCCTACCGAGTTTACTTCTGTTGGTATTTCAACACTCAACACATCTGAAAATGTAGATAAACCAGTTACATTTAGTTTATTCAGTGTCGAAATTCCAAGAGCATTAAAATCTTGTGTTTCTAAATATACGGCAAAATCTCCAGTGTTTGCCGTTAAATCATCAAAAACAATATCATCACCTACATAGAGGTCTCCACCAACATACAAATCACCACCAGTTGTTGTAATACCACCTTGTGTTGCTAAATTAACCTGACCACCTACATTTAATCTTTTTTCAATTCCAACTCCACCTTCAGTAAGGATAGATCCAGTATCTTTACTTGTAGAATCTGTGGCATCATTGACATAGATTGCATCATTAACTTGAGTTGTACCTGCAAAAGAATCTAAAATAAGATTGCCAGATAGGGTGCTGATAGTATTAGTATCTAATTCAATATTATCAAAGGTTCCTACTCCAGTAACTATTAAGTTATTGATTGTTGCCTGATTATTGATAGTTAAATTATCAAGATCTGCGGATATAACATCGATAGTTCCAATAGTTCCAATACCAGTAACATTAAGATTAACTACTTGTATAGATTGACCTACTGTTAAATTTTTGTTTATTCCAACACCACCATCAATTTGAACAGCACCAGTGTTTGCGTTTCCTAATGTATTATCTGTCGTTTTTGTAAATTGGGCAGTATCAGAAACATTGAGAATATCAAGATCTGTTTGTCCATCAACATCTAGGTTATTTTGTATGTTTGCAGAAGCATTAATGTCTACAGTATTTCCAAATGTAGAGAGACCGGAAACATTTAGAGTATCAGTTTCGGTATGACCAAATACATCTATTCCACCATTAGCATCAATAAGTTGTGAAAATGTAGATACGCCACTTACAACTAAGTTATCAATAAATACACCACCTCTAAAAGTGGATACTCCTAAAACATCCAATAATGTTTTTGGTTGTGTGCTTCCAATGCCAACTCTTTGATTAGTGAAGTCATAATAAAAATTATCAGCACCATCTACAAGACCTGCCGTATTATGGAATTGAATTTGTCCAACTTCTCCGCCGGCACCAGTTACTAGTGAATTTTCTTCAACCCAAAGAATACCACCATCTGAAGTTTTTGTAATTAAAAATCCCGGTTCTCCAGGTTGATTATTAGAATCATAAATCGTCCCAGTAATCCTCAAATCTCCTTGGATATGAAGTTCTTGTGTTGGATTTTGTGTGTTGATACCAACTAATCCACCAAGAGTTGTAGTAATTACTGTTCCACCAGAACCTACAGTAATTCTATCTCCAGCAGTAAATAATCCATTATCAAAGGTAAATCTACTATCTGTAGCAAAATCGTTCGAATTTTTAAATAAAACACTTGTATTATTTCCTGGAGGCGCGATCGTAACATCAACTTTAATTCCCGGAGGTGGTCCAGCAATTCCTGTTGCTGTAACAGAGTTTCCTAAAAAATTGAGTTGAGTTGTGCTACTAGCACCACCAACAAGAACACCTTCTTCAAAAACACTAATCGATCCAGGAATAATACCTCCTTGATTCGGAATCCAATATCTTTCTCCAGGATTCCCATCAACAGAGACAACCATATATTGTTGTCCTGCTACAACTGGTTTTGCTCCAACTGATGATGGACCAACTAAAGGATCTCCAAGATTAGGTTCTGCATCTGATATGGATAGATATCTATATCTATCCGAATTTAATCTTGACTGCGGTGTCGATCTAACACGATTAGTAAAATATCTTGGCATAATTATGTAGTGCTATTTTCTAGAATACTGCAAACAAGTTCCATTTGAAGTGGAGCTGCTTGTCCACCATCCACATAATTATGTACAATTCCAGTAACTGTTCCAGAATTAGTTACAAAAGTTTTAGAAATTCCAACATCTCCCATAATTGAATCAATAACAAAAGATTGTTGAGGTGATGGAAAAATTGAAGTAGTAATTCCATAATTGCCAGAATCGCAAGTAAATGCAAGTCCACTCATTGTAACTTCATCACCAACGTTAAAATTATGAGGAGTAATTGTAGTAACTGTTGTGACTCCAGTTGTGTTGTCATACAAACAATCAGTAATTGACACTATCCCAGATTGTGTTCCCTCGATTACAATAGAATCAGTAATAATGGCCGTTCTTTCTAAAACCAGTCTGCCATCAACAAGTATAATTGCATCATTTGGTGGAATTTCAGCGTCTTTTATAATTCTATTATTTCTTGTATTGCCAAAAGTTCTTTGAGAAGTACTTTTTCTTCTATGAGTAAACGTTACTGTAGGGTATGTATCAATTCCCACATTACTCACTTGAGCATAAAGAACAATAGCAGAAACTCCAGTAGGTGTTGTATATACTGTTTGTTCCCCAGGAGCTATTGGAACTGCTATAGTTAAAAACTTATTAAGTGGTGCGACTGCCATATTTTACCTCAATGCAAGTATGAGTGGTGTAACTTCTGCTTGTATTGCTTTACTAAAATCCCTTCCCCTAATTGTAGAAGTTGGTTGATTAATCTGAAATCCTTCGCCAATGTCAAAATTACCTTTTTGATCTGTACTTGTAAATGGAATTTGTGCTCCATCCAAAGCAACAATTTCGTTTGCTTTAATTGGAACACCCCCCGTAAAGGGTGTTGCTGTATTTATATCCGTGCCAGTGCCAATATATTCAAAAGAATGCGAACTCGTTAAAATTCTACTAATTCTTCTAAATGAAACTTCTTCACCACCAAATAATTCATATGGGATAAATTCAGTAAATACAACGGTAGTAATTCCTACAGAATTTTCTGTTGCAGAATCAACTGCATAATAAATTGGTCTAGTAATGACTTCTGCTGTAGCAGATCCACCATCAATAAAAACCTCTAAATTTTGCGTTGAGAGATAATTTCTACCACTGTTTACAACATCAATCGCAATAATAGATCCAGTAACTTCATCTATAGTTGGACTCAATTCTGCAATTATTCCTTGAGGTCCTTTTGGTTGCTGAGAATTGTCAGAAGTATCACGAATGATGACAGTAGGAGGAGAAGCAGCACTATATCCACTCCCACCATTAGTAACTTCTATTTCCTGTATCTCTACCATTGGTTCCTCAATCACACCAGATCCAACAGCATCTGGATAATTGCTAAGATTTATTTTGAAGAATAAAGTTTGTCCATCGTAAGGTCTTCTAAAGTTTTCTACATTTTCAAAAGTAACTATATCACTACCAGGATCAACTCCAGTTTGTCCTCTTGTTGGGGGATATGTTCCGACCGTTCCCGTAAATTCAGTAGATCCAATTCCAACTGCATACAACCCATAATTACCAAAAGAAGAATTAGAGTTTGTTAAATCGCACGATCCACCAGTATCGCAATAAATTCCAACGTCGCAGTTAATTGTAAATATAGAAACTAACTGTGCGTATCCATTATTTGTGATTGATACACCAATACCATTTTCATTGTATTGGGTAAATGAGTCACAAACCATACATTTCAAATTATTGCCAAAATCATCTGCTGTAGCGTGGTCACCATTGATTTTCATGCCAATACTGCCTGACATAAAGTTAGTGCAGTTTCTAACATATGGACTTCTCCACCTGCCGGTTGGACCTTCATCTGCAGGTCCAAGTGCAATGTATCCACTATTTGCTTGGTCCGCAGAATCAGTTGGTGGGAAAGCAACCGCACCACAACCAGGATGATTGACTAAAACACTAGTTCCAGCAAAGTTTATATTTTCAATCAAACATCCTCTTCTAACATGAAAAACATCTTTCGTTGTATTAGTAGGTCTAATCGTTACAAGTCTTAAATCTTGTCCCGTTACTGTAACATCATTACGAAGACCAATTGGATTATTTTCAGTATAAACACCAGGTCTAATAACAATAGTATCTCCAGGTTGTGCAACTGCTGCCGCACCACCTACAGTTGCTTTTGCATCACCTTCAAGTAATCCAGTGTTTGAATCATTACCGTCTTTAGTAACCCAAATAGTATTTTGAGTTTCAACACCTGCAGGCCTCCAAGATACACCAGTGCCAACAGAAGCAAGTCTGTAATCAGTCTTTCCTACACCTGATCCGGCAATCTCTCCATTAATATCAATTAGTGAGGAATTTAATTCAACAGTATTATTAAAAACTGACTCCCCATCAACATCTAATGTGCTATTTAATGTAGTAGCACCATCGACATCTAATGTGCTATTTAATGTAGTAGCACCATCGACATCTAAAGTGTCGTTTAGTGTTGTAGCGCCATCGACATCTAAAGTGTCGTTTAGTGTTGTAGCGCCATCGACATCTAATGTGCTATTTAATGTAGTAGCACCATCGACATCTAAAGTGTCGTTTAGTGTTGTAGCGCCATCGACATCTAATGTGCTATTTAATGTAGTAGCACCATCGACATCTAATGTGCTATTTAATGTAGTAGCACCATCGACATCTAATGTGCTATTTAATGTAGTAGCACCATCGACATCTAAAGTAGAATCAAATTGAACTTCCTGTGAAGCATGTAAATCTCCATCAATATCCAATTTAAATGATGGATTAGTAAGTCCAATCCCAACATATCCCCCATTAACATTATCTCCACCAGTGACTACAAAGTCAGAACCGAAAGTACCTACTTGAAACCTTTCAAAAACATCGTCAGTACCAATGCCAACATATGTCAGTCTATAAATGGATGCGGATGTACCTATCCCAGAAAATCCCCATAAATCTTGTGTTTGAATATCTGCAATCCAATTAGGATTATCTGGATTTACAACAGGAATTAATGTATCTGTTCCAACACCAAGACTGTTTATTTGTTTGAAATTAAGGGCAGCAAATGCTTGAGCCAAATCATCTGTTGGTATAAAAACACCTTGATCTTGTATATAAAATTTTGTCATCCCATTTCTTTTTATAATGAAATATTTATAGTGTAAACTACGATGGATAAAGAGGGATCATTTCATCAAGAACAAATATTCCAGTAACACCAATTCCCGGAATAACTGAACTATTCTCAGCAACTAATGGAAGCCACCTAATTCCACTAGCATCCCTGGTTAAAAAATATCCATTTTTAGCTGGAGTATTTTTAGAATCGTAAATACTTTCATCAATTTTGATACTACCAGCAACATCTAATCTTTGTTGAGGATTAGTACTTCCTATACCAATTTTTTCACTAATTATTGCCGTACCATTAACATCTAATGTTTGTTGAGGACTTGTCGTTGCTATTCCTACACGTCCAGTTAAACTATTAGCAGTTACAGTGGTTCCACCACATCCAACATCTAATTGTTGTTTTGCAGTAACTATTCCAGCAACATTTAAATTTTCATCGATATAAACTCCATCATAAAAATCAGCAAATCCAAAAAAAGTTGAAGTCCCAACAACAACTAAATTTTGAAGTAAAAAATTAGTATTCTCGGTAAAGTTATAGTTTACCTTTCCATGAATAGTTATATCTTTATAAAATATAACATCATTATTAAAATGAGACTCTAATCCATAAAATTTGCTATTTTCGGATGGAGTTTTATATAAAGAAGATACAGATTGCTCTAAATTTTCTTCAATACTTTGAAGTAATTCATCTTCATTATTTTTTTTACAAGTGTCAATCATAATTAAAATACCGTATCAATAACTGTATCGACAACATTATTAACAACTCCACCAACTAAATTATTAATTAAATCAAGACCGACAAAACTACCTTCAAATACTTTACTAGTAAAATCCATATTTAATAGTGATGGTAGATTTCCACTTGTTCCTTTTATATCAACCTTTTGCCCCTTTAGAATTACTCTACCATCACCACTCATCATTGAAATATTTCTTCCTGCTTTGAAGTGAATATCTTCCTCCGCTTCGATCATGATATTGGTTGCATATAGGCGAATCATCCCATTTGCTGAGATAGAAACATTTCCATTGTTTCCAATAATAACTACATCCTCTCTACCTTCTTCATTTTTTGCACCACCAGAAATTTGAATCGTATGGTCATTATATACTGAAAATAATCCACCACTACTTAAACTAATGGAGGATTGATTGTCTCCACTATCTGTTACACCATAAATTTTATAAACATCAGTGCCATTCAAACCCATCTGGGGATTTGCAGTATCAATTCTAAAGTTAGGATTGAAACTGATTAGTTGCCTTTTGTAGATATTTTGGTTTCTTTCTGCCATTTTATGTTGGACAATCTATGGATGTTTGAACTTCTTGTGAGAAGAGATTGGATGCTGGTGGAGAATTTACATCTGGAGAAGCAGGTATGTTTCCAGATTCTTTAAGAGCACCTACAACAGGTCTCAATATTGCCCCAAACCCATCATCAGAAGTAACTGTAAGAGTTGGTAAACTATCAGTAATATTATTTAGAGGAGTGACTTGATAGATTCTACCATCTACAATTTGATAGTCATACTCATTTCCAAGGTCATCAGTTATAACAGTTGTCAAATCATCATATCCACTTCCACCATCTTCAACTAATACCTTCAATACTGAGAATTCTGCAATATCACCAACAGAATAGTTTTCACCTTCAGAAACCATATAAATGGATTCAACTTCTCCATTTGAGTTAATCAGTGCTCTTGCAACTGCACCATATCCTTGATCCGCATCATCTACAATTTCTACAAATGGTGGATAAGTATAACCAGAACCAGGATTAGTCAACTGCAGACCAATAATACTTGCTGTTACATTTCCATCTGGATTTGTGACAAGATTTCCAAAGATAGGAATTGCTGTTGCTCCAGATCCGCTTCCACCAAAAATATTAATGGTTGGAGGACTTGCAAACTGTAAAGCATCAGTAAAGCATTCTGTCAAAGACTCAACTCCAGAATTAATTGTATTTGTTATATCGCGTATATTTTGATAATTTCCAACTAGGGAAGTTGCCAGTGTTGAAACAGATCCAGAAGGTCCACCACCAACAGTCCATTCATTTACAAGACCTCTATAATTATCCATACTTTGATTACAAGCAAGACCTACTCCAAATTCGGAAAGTATTCCAATTGCATCACGAAGTATGTTTCCAACATTGAAATCGGAAAAGAATTGAAGTATATTTCCAACAGCGCCTAATGGACCTTCAATTAATCCTTCAATAACTCCAATAATTGAATTCAAAAGCGTTCCTGCAAATTGGTCAGCAGCACAACTTACAAAACGCTCTACATTTCCTATTGTAGAATCTAAAATATCAAAAACCAAATCTTTCATAATTTCAATTGCTTCACCAGCAATACACCCAAATGCCTCCTCAAGTGCTTTTACGGGTATTACCATTGCTTCTTGTGCGGCAACTCCTGCCAAGTGTGCTGCAATTGGATTTCCTGTTGCAGCAAGCACTTGTGCATAAACTAATTTGTAAAGAAGGTCCAATCCTTCCTTCAATAAAGACATTAGCAGTGAAATTAAAGAATCAAACATTCCACCAATCAAGTCATTACATAAAGTAACGATTTTATCTGCTGCCTGACGAATAAACTGCCCTATTCTTTCAACATCTCCCTGAACATTTCTTAATTTGCGGAGAAGATTATTTACAATGGATTGAATCTTATCAATTCGAGTATTCTTAACAGTGTTTGCTAAAGAAACTTGATTTCCGATCGCAGAGTTTTCAGAAAAAACTTGATACCCCACTCTCTGAGATATTGCATCCGCTTGTTGTTCAGTAACACTTGGTGGAGAAGGATTTGAGTCTTGTCTAACCTCATTGGTTTGATTTTGTGTATTTTTTGAGGGTTCAACTTTACTTGAGTATCCAGTGAAAGGAGCAAATGGAGACTGATAAGTTGTTGAAGGAACTGAAGAAGTTCTACCAAATGTTGCCAAGATTACAGGAATCTGTGCATTGTCACCATCTAAAAAGAATCCAAGTACTGTATCTCCTGGTTGTAGTTGCACGCCAGTTGCAACATTCGCAGCACCACTTCCTGCAGTTGTTGGAATCAGGCATTGTGCCCAAGGAAGATCTTCATTAGGAAGCTCTGCTTCACTATAAGGATGATAACCAATAATTCTTACCTTAAATCTATTTCCCCACCCCTTTCCATCTACCTGCCCTTCCATAGCAGTGATAGGTGGAATTTGACCTATCCACCAACGAAAACCATCTCTACCTATAAAATTACTTTTAAGAAGTGACTCGTCTATCATTTGTTATGCCTTCTTATTAATACCAAATGTGTCTCTTACTAATTTCATAGATGTGTATGAATTATTTACATCAAAATGATGACACAATTCCTTAATCATATATAGTCCACTAGTTTCCGTATCAAATTCTTTTGCATCAGATTCAGTAATTTTTGGAAACTGACATTCAATAATATCACCTGCTCTTAAGTTTGTATTTGAAGCAACAACAATATTTAAAGTCTGTGTGAATAAGACATTATATCTCATCAAAGATTGTGATTGATATAATGTTTGGTCTGAATTGATATCAGTTGAAACACCAGGATTTATTGTACCAATATCAAGAACAGCAGTTATAATTCTTGTTGGGACATCACCAAGTGTTTCATTTGATCCTTCAGATAAAGGAGGAAGTTTAATTTGACTTCCAAGATTATTTGTCTTTCCTACATAATCTTCTAGTTTAAATTTCCCTTCTTCTGGATTGGAGAAAGAAAAGTCTAGTGGATTGAAAAACATTCTATGACTAGCATAAGTACCTAATCTGAGTTTTTCAATTAAATTTTGATTCTTTTCGATGTTATAATTAAGAATATTAAAATCATTATTTATTTTTGAATCTTTTTCATCGTAAGACTGTTGAGACTGAGTATAAGTATATGTTGCTTTTGGCGTTTGTTCCATCAAATTGTCAATTGATCTAAACTGAAATCCATCTTGAGTTTGATAAAATAAAAATCCTGCAGTTGCACTTCCAGAAGATACGGGGACTGCTTTTGATGCTAACCAAACCAAAATTGTAAATGGTTTTCTTAAATTACCAATAAATCCATACTTATTTGAAGACTTGTCAATCGTACCGATTTTGTTTGTCTTAAGATAATCTCTCAAAATATTTTCTACAGAATCACTAATTGCAGTATCAACCTTAAATTTTTTACCAACTCTTACGGTCTCATTTGTAATTGCTTCCCTTGAAACTAGATGTAAAGTAAATGTTTCTCTATTTGATTCAGAAATAACATCGGTAATACTCGAAACATAAAAATAATCATCTACTCTTTTTGAAAAATCTAATCCAGGATTTGTTGAAGAATTTCCTGCGATTTTTAATGAAAGTCTTTCTCCACCCCTAAGAGGTAATCCATTATATATTGATTGTTTATCCCCATCTTGATTATTCTCAGGAGCAATAACATTTCCATTATCAACTACTTTAATTTTTGCAGTAATTGTTGGAGAAAATATGTCCTCATAATACTCAAAAAGAATCGCACCACCTATTAGTTCAACAGATCTGGATCGATCATTAGATTCTAAAATTAATTCATTGTATATAGATTTTTTAATTGACATTATAGGTATGCTAAGTCGAGTAGAAGTTTTTTCTTAATAAAATTATTTAACAGTTTAAATTCACTTATTGTTGGTATGGCTGAGGATTGTTGTTGAGATGGATATGATACTTGAGGAACTTGTGGTTTAGTATCATCAATGAAAACCATTTGAGATCCTTTTCTCTCAGGTGTAATTGCAGCAGGTTGTGATGATTTTGGTTGTGCTGAGATTTGTGCTGGTGTTTCTTTACCTGCTTGAGTATTGAATGGTGCAAATTTACTGTATTTTGTAAGTGCATCAAATCTTCCAGTTATCACTCCACCATTCCATCCAGTACCCGTTTCCCAATGCAAATGTGGTCCGGTAGTTCTTCCTGTCATTCCAACTTTACCTATTACTTCTCCCTTTTTTACAGACCCTCCGCGTTTATATCCGGATTGCATATGTCCATATAAATGATAAATTCCAAGATTGTCTTTCATTACCAAAAAGTTTCCCCATCCTTTTTCATAATCAGAATCGACAATAACACCATCAGAAATTGCTGTTAATGGTGTTCCCATTTTAACTTGCAAATCAACTCCTCCATGTCCCCTTCCAGCACCAAGTCTATCACCAATTTTTGGATTTACAGGAATAGATGGTGTAGAAGATGGTTTTACTGAAGGTGAAGATGGTGTTCTAACACTTGATGATAATGCTGATCGATAAACAGATTTTAAATCTTCAGATCTTTTTGTTGGTTGACCATAAGTATTTCCTGGGAAAGATGCCCATTCAGGAGAAAGTTTTTTAATTACAGCATCACTTAATCCTTCTCCTTTTAAAACATCTGCAGTAACTCCTCTTCTAGCAGCAAGTCTAAGCGCCATTTCATCTTGAAAACTTTGATCAAACTTTCGATTCATATCCATTCCAAGTGCTCTTGCTTTAGAGGTTATGTCAATAATCTGATACGCTCCAACAGCAGCAGATCTACCTCCTCTAAACTTAGATTGTGGATCTTTTAGAAACTTGTCAACTAATTTTTCTACTTCGTTTGCAGATAATTTAGTAAGATCACCATACTTCGCTTGTCCTGTACGATCACCAAAAAACATGCTGTATCCAGTCGATCCAGCAGTTCCTTCAGCAAATCTAATTGTTTTTAATAAAGCTTGTTGTTCTTTAGTACCATATCCAGATCCAACTCCTGGTTCTTGAGGAATACCTGGAAACATCGTATTGGGTTGTCTTTCCTCAAGTCCAGGTGCTTGCTCACCAGTTTCCAAAGACTCTGTTAATGGTGTAGTAAAAAGTTTAAAGGTATCTGTAATATTAGTTCCTAAATCTTGAACAGCAAGGTTTAATTCCTCAAAAGATTTTGCAACAGTTCCTTCACCAGCAAATTCTTCAAAATCTAACCGAAGTATAGCATCAAGTGAATATCCTAAAGTTTGTCCGAAAGATTTAATAATAAATTGCATATTATTTACCATATTGTACATGGATCTTCCAAAAGAATTAATTCTAGATATAAATTCTTGACCCATAAAAATCCATGTGGGAAGATTCTCCAAAATCCAACCAGCAGTCATAAAACCCAAAAATCCCAACAATCTATCTAAAGGCCCCTTTTCACTTCTGGATACAAATGAAAGACCTGCTTGAGGAGATGTTGATACTTTTGTTGATTCTATTTGATCTTCAAGTTCTTGTCTCTTAGATGCCTCTTCTCTTCTGGAACTTAAAACATTAGATCTTGTAAATAATTCTCTTTTAACTCTAGTATTAGTACCAATAATTCTTGAAATATTTTCTACAGAATCATTTACTGCTGAAGTACTTTTTTTGGTTTCGGTTAAAGATTTAGAAATATTCTCAATGTTTATTGATGATTTGCGAAGAGATTCTAATACGGTTGCCATATTACATCACCACATTATAATTCAATTGCGAATACAACACATAAAAGTTATCAGGATTTGCAGAATTGATTAAAGGAACATCAGTCAAAGGTTCATTTGATAATGGTGGATTTGATTGTTGTTGCTGACCACTTGATGTTTTGATCATTGTTAAGGATGGTTTTGGTTCTGGCAATTGTCCAACTTGTTGAGGTTCTTTAGGTGGCATTGTAACTTGTGCAGGACTTATTTCGGCACTTTTAGTTTTTGATGGTTGCTCTTTTAAATCACTCATATCAACAGCATCTTTTAATTTCTTTTCCATATCTGGAGATGGAGCAGAAGTTGATGGTTTCTGATCTCCCATCATTGTTTCTTGAGGAGTAACTTGCGGTGTAGAAATTGATTGTGAGGTAACCTCGGGTTTAGTAGGTGACTGTGGAGTGTCTACTTTAGGAGCAACTGGTGTAGAAGTTTGTGGAGTGTCTACTTTAGGAGCAACTGGTGTAGAAGTTTGTGGAGTGTCTACTTTAGGAGCAACTGGTGTAGAAGTTTGTGGAGTGTCTACTTTAGGAGCAACTGGT
>Ga0213866_10001804_pt1 | contig 15675 bp, 21 predicted proteins | sample PICome_11_FD_160079 | JGI IMG/M metagenome (GOLD analysis project Ga0213866, IMG submission 160079) | Coastal seawater microbial communities near Pivers Island, North Carolina, United States - PICO284 | ecosystem: Environmental > Aquatic > Marine > Coastal | place: USA: North Carolina...
TTTACAAAATGAAAATGAAACTTAGTGTAATTGTTGGTGGTCGTGGCATTGGCGTGAATGTTGACGGAAATCATAATCGTAACACCATGTCGTTTGAATTTGAAGATGGAAGTCGTTTTACAATTCAGAATTCAATTGTGTTAAGTTATAGTGTTTACGGAAAACCATTTTATAGGTATCCAACCACTTTTCACAATGTAATTTTACCGAATGGTGACAAATTAAGCAATCCATCTGAAGTAAAAATTAAAAAAGAGTTTGCAAAATAGTCATAATTGTATATATTTAAGGTATTAGATATATCATGAAAACCATAGTTTATGTGCTTTTAGGGCTACTTGTGAGCTTCCCGGTGTGGTCTAATGAAACACCACCGGAAAGAATTAATGCAGAGGAATTGCGTGAAATTTCTCAGAAAAGAAAAGTTGTTGTAATCATCAGCAAAGAAGGAAAACAACTTGAAGGAAAGGTTTTAGAGTATGACGGTGAGTCGGTATTATTTCAACGACAAAAAGATTTACAATTATTTCGTTTTGATTTAACTGGTTTAGCACAACAATCGCAACGTATGATTAAAGACAATTATATGACTGCAAACTATAATGTGCCAAAATTGCAAAGACCACTTCAAGAAAATCAAATCAAGAAGTTCGCCGCATACGCAGACAATTTGGTGTTGGAAAAACTTCGTAGTGAAAAACAAAGACCAACCCGTGATGTAGATGATTATACTTTTATGCGTAGAGCATATCTTAAAATAATTGGTCGTATTCCAAACAAAGCAGAAATTGATGAATTCAAAAAAGAAATGCGTGGAAACAAACTTAAACTAATCAATAAATTATTGGATAGTGAAGGTTATATTAATCATCAGTTGAATTATTATAGTGATATTCTTCGTATTCAGAATAAATTAAATAATACTAATATCAATAGTGGATTTCGTTATCGTGAATGGGTTCGCAATGAAATTCGTAATAATACTCCGTTTGATGAGTTCGTGCAAAAATTAATCGCATCAGAAGGTGCTTATTATGAACCAGGAAGTGAAGCAATTGGTTTTTATTTGCGTGATCGTGGTATGCCATTAGATAATCTTGCAAACACGGTACAAGTGTTTCTTGGAACTCGTTTAGAATGTGCTATGTGTCACGATCATCCATTTGATAAATGGACACAAAAGCAGTTTTATGAAATGGCTGCTTTCACAGATGGAGTAAGTCGTGTTCAATATCGTGAGAACTCAAAACTCGTTGGAGATTTTAATCGTATTGTTCGTAACGATAAAACAGAAGATGTTGGAACACTTAATAATTATCGCAATTATATTCGTGACATTATGGGTTATGGATTGAACGACAATCTCGGAAAAGGAACAATTAAACTTACAGATGCTTTTATGGAAGATGACGCAAAACCAGGTGACACTCTTCTTGCAAAAGCAATATTTGCTCCACCATTGGAAATTGAAAAAACTGATACACTTCCACAAAGTCGCAAACAATTTGCAGAATGGATTACTTCAGAAGCAAATCCAAGATTTACTACTGTTATTGTAAATCGTTTATGGAAACGAGCATTCGGAATTGGTTTGATTGAACCTGTTGATGATATGAATGATAATACTCAATCAAGCAATCCTCAGTTACTTGCGTATCTTGAAAAAATTATGGCATCAGTTGATTATGATGTTAAAGAATTTATGCGAGTATTATATAGTATGGACTTGTTTACACGTGATAGTGTTAAAGATGATCACAAAGGAGTAGAAACATTTTATTTTGCAGGACCACCACTTCAACGAATGAAAGGTGAGCAAATATGGGATTCGTTGGTGACGTTGGTATACAACGATATCGATTCACCTGATCGTTTTCCGAGCAATTACGATGAAAAGTATCAAGCAGTTTATGATCGTTACAAAGAATATACTGCTCAAGAAATTTATGATGAACTTAAAGAGTATCTTGCTAATACAGAAAAACCAAGTCGTAATCTTGCAGAAGTGGTTCAGCAATTAAACGAATCGGAAGGTAAATACGAAGCAAAGAAATTAAAAGATAGAGATTTAATTCGTAGTAGTTATGTAGGTTATCCACCACCAGGTGGACATCTTATTCGTCAGTTTGGTGGAAGTGACAAAGCACTTATTGAAAACTCAAACTTTGAAGCAACAACACCACAAGTATTGAATATGTTGAATGGATTCGTGGAAAAAAGAATTATCAATAATAAGAATGCTGATTTTATGAAGCAGATGGCACAAGAAAATCGTGAAACCGGAAAAATTGAGGACATCTTTATGAGCATTCTTAATCGTAAACCAACTTCAACAGAAATGAAATTACTTAAAAAATATATCGATGAACCAAACGGTGCAAAACATATTGCGTGGATTCTTATGAACTCCCACGAATTTATTTTCATTCGTTAATTTTAAAAACTAGAAAAGGAAAAAATAAAATGGAAAACCTATTAAAAGACGAACTCTCAAGAAGAGGATTCATCACAGGCATGGCAAAATCTTGTCTTGGTGTTAGTGCAATCTTAGGAGCAGAAGATTTACTTGCTTATGAAATACCCGGTAAAACTGCATCTGCTCGTCACGTTATCTTTTTGTATATGTCAGGTGGAATGACTCATATTGATACATTTGATCCTAAACCTGAGAATAAGGATGTTATGGGTGAAACAACTGCTATCAATACATCTGCTGATGGAATTCAGTTGGGTAATTGGTTACCAAATACTGCAAAGCAAATGCACAATGCGGCTTTGATTCGTAGTTTGACAAGTAATCAAGGAGCACACCAACAAGCAAACTATTTGCTTCATACTTCTTATCAACGCAGAGGAACTATCAAGCATCCTACATTGGGAAGTTGGGTAAGTCGTTTATCAGGTAAATTGAATCGCACTCTTCCTGCTCACGTTCGTATCAACGGTGGAAGTGATGTATTGGGTGCTGGATTCTTGGAAAGCAAACACGGACCTCTTCCTTTAGGTAATCCAAGTAGTGGAATTCAGAATGTTAAGGCAGCCGGTTATCTTGAGCAATCATTATACACACAACGTCTTCATACTGCACAAGAATTTAACAAAATGTTTCTGAATGAATACTCTCAAAAACAAGTACGTGCGTACACAGACTTATATAACGATGCAGTAAAGTTGATGAGTAGTAAAGATTTGGAAGCATTTGATCTTACAAAAGAAACTGAAGCAACACGTGAACTTTACGGAGAAAATAACTTCGGACAAGGATGTTTGCTTGCACGTCGTTTAGTTGAAACTGGTGTTCGTTTTGTTGAAGTTCAACTTGGTGGTTGGGATATGCACAACGGAGTATTTGACGGAATGGCAACACGTGGTGCTACACTTGACCAAGGTTTATCAGCATTGCTTTCTGATCTTGAAAGAACCGGTAAAATTGATGACACTATGGTTGTTGTTGCAAGTGAGTTCGGAAGAACACCTGAAGTTAAAGCAGGTCGTATCGGACGTGACCATCATCCAACTGCTTTTAGTGCAATGCTTGCTGGTGGAGGAATCAAGGGTGGAACCGTTTATGGTAAAAGTGACGAACGAGCACATTACGTAGAAGAAGAAGGTTCATCCGTTGAAGACCTCAATGCAACAATTGCTCACGCACTTGGACTTAAACTTGAAGAAATACATTACTCACCAAGTGGACGTCCATTCAAGGTAGCACACGATGGTAAGGTTTTGAATAAGATTCTTGTTTAAAACTTATGAAAATAGATGCCGTCACGGTTTGTATTGATTTCTCGGACAAACTGAGTCAGGTAATATCAAATAAAAATAAATTACATCGTTGGGTAATTGTTACTCATAGAAGTGATGTAAATACACTTGCGTTATGCAAGAAGTATGAGTTAGAGTATATTTGTAGTGATCGTGTATTTGATAAAGCATCATTCGCAAAAGGAAGAGCAATAAATGATGCTTTGGAAATCTTAGATAAAGATGATTGGTTATTGCACCTAGATGCTGACCAATTACTTCCTGATAATTTTATTGATGTAATACAATCTGAGTGTTTAGATAAAACTTTATTGTATGGATGTAAACGAACAAATAAAAAAGGTGATATTTTAGATCAAGGTCAGTTTACTCAAAAATTTGTGGTAAATCCTCGTAAAATCAAATCAATCAAGAAACGAACAATATTACCAATTGGGTATTTTCAACTTTGGCACTCATCGGTAACCAAGGTTTATCACGAAGAATCCTACACGGGTGATAAAGATGATTTGACTTTTATGAATCAATGGTTGTCAAACAATAAAACTAAATTATTATCTTTTAAAACAATAGATATATCAGAAAATCAAGGTCATTATAGTGGTCATTTTGTTGGAATTCGTAATTTAAAAGCAAAATAATGCTTGACTTTTTATAAAAAGTTTGGTAGTATTCTTGTATTGAGAGTGAGAAAGAACCAAACTAAAAAAGGAGAAAATATGAGTGAGTTCGTTAATAAAAGTGATATACTAGCAGAAAAGATTGCAAGAAGAAAGGAAGTTACCAAGGAAATAAAGGAAATGAGGTCCGTTGGAAATTATGATGGTGCTGAGTTTCTTTTGAATGAATTGAGAAATCTTAATAGAATGATCAAGAATTTCCGCAAGTAATTGAACCTGTGATTCGTGAATTTGGTGCTTGACTTTTTATAATAATTTTGGTAGTCTTTAGGTATAAGATTGAGAGAAACAAAGAGAGAAAATATGAGTGAAACAAAGATAATATTATGATTATAAATCAACATATAGAAGAATGTGCAACGGAAAGTGGAGTTGACCTAGAAGGATACGATTCTTATTCCAATGAACAAAGTATAGAGTATAATGGTCACACCATCGAGACCTGTTACAATGAATGTTCAAGTTGGATGTATCCTTGGTCTGCATTTACACGTGGAATAGGAACTATAAACGAAGAAAGTCGTGAAGATGCAATTCGTGTAATGAAATCAAAAATTGAAGGACTTTCATGAAAAGTTTAATAAAACGAATAAAGAACGAGCATCAACTAATAGAAATCACAAAAGATTTATTTCTTATTAGTGTGACTTTATATGGATTTATCATTTTGATAAATATACTTTATTGCTCACTTGGTATTCATGAGTGGTCTCAAGTATTTTACTTCTAATGAAGGTATTCAGTATATTAAAAAAAACTTTTTATGTTGCTTTAACATTGTACGCAACATTGCTAATAATAAATACAATATATGTTCTAATTGGTGAGTTGCCAGTTGAGGATATATTCAAACTATAAGAGAGAATGAATAAATATAAAATCAATCACTACTACAATCGGTTAACTAAAAATACACCAAGTAAATTTATGTTCGCAAGTTTAGTGCGATTTGTTGGTAACAAGAATATCATAGTGTTGTAAATGTCCGTTTTATCGTCCTGATGTATATTTATATACATTGAATGGACGAATTATTTGATGTAAAGCACGGAATTAGTATTAGAGGTAAAGACTATGGTTTCATAGGAATTACTGAATCTGAAATTGATGAACGTGTTGATGATATTTTATCATTTGTAGAATCATTTAAAGGATCGGCAGGAGGTACTTTTGGTGAGGAGATGGAGGCCTGTATAGACTTTCCATACGAAAACCTAACTCTATCTAAATTTACTGGTTTTGAAAAAAGATTTAGAGAGAGATATCCTACCTTTGATGGTCACATTTATCTTCATAACATAAATCATTTCACCGCAGATGAAAGTAAAATTCTTGACAATCTCGACTATAATGACTTTACAGAACTAGATACAATTGATGATTATTATGAAAGTGCAAATGATGACGAAGGAGAAGATGATACATCAGAAGATTGGAAAAAGGCATAATATTGTTTGACTTTTTATAATAAGTGTATACTATAAGTAATATGAAACTAGGACTTGTATGTATCTCTGAGCAACTAAAAGACATCAATAAAGAAATTGCGTTTCGCACCATGACACGCAAACGATTTAATGATTTAACGAAATTACATGGTCGTGATCATGCAATCCAAGAATTGTCGGAAAGAATTCTTACAAACATAGAAGTTACAGGTTTAGTTATTGATCATTGTGAATCAAAAGGTATATCGCATTATCGTCTTACTTGTGCAGGTTTCCCTCTCATTACAGACCCTACACTTGATTTAACATACGAGAAACTTCATAATCACACACAAATTACTGCTGACCTTGAGAAACTCGGAGAACAAGTTCGTAATTCATCTGTAAGCATCGGAAGTCATCCTGATCAATTCAATGTACTTGCTTCACTCAACGAAGCATCTGTAATTAAAACCATTGCAGAACTCAACTTTCAAACAAGTATCATTGACAAAATGAATATGCCCAAGGACTACACAGTACCTGTTAATATTCATGTTAATGCAAGTCCAAGCAACAAAAAAGCATCTCTTACAGAGCAAATAGCAGATGTCGGTGATCGTTTTTATAATGGTTTCAGACAATGTAATGATAGTGTGCGTAATCGTTTGACGATAGAAAACGAAGACAAAGGTTTTTTTAGTGTGCAAAACATATTGCTATTTCGTCAGTATCTTATAGACACATACGACGTTGCGATTCCTATTTGCTACGATAATCTACACGATGTATGCAACAACACTTGTGACAATGACGTAGAAACCAATATGAATTTATGCTTGGAGACATGGCCTGAAGACGTAGAACCTGTGTTTCATTGGTCAGAAGGTAAAGAAGAAAAAATGCGTAGTCATCGTGATTATTATACCGACAATTTCTTTCCTCCGATGGCAATTCGTCCAATCAAATGGGAATGCGAAGTAAAAGCAAAAGATTATGCGATTTGTCAGTTACTTGAACAGCACGAAGCAGAAAATTTGCTTGTTGCATGATATATCATGCAAAAACACCTATTTGAAAGTAAAAAATAGAAAATTGCATAAAAAATTCTAATTTTGCTTGATATATCGTGCAAAAATCAGGTTTAACTTATTTTTAAAAAAGGACCTGCACTTTTATATTGTTTTTTTGCTCCGAAGTAAAGAACCGTGATAAACTTTTTAAATTCTTCACCTGTAAATTGATTAAATATTTTAATCCATTGAAAGCATTGCAATTTTGAACTTAGTTGTGATGCAGTTCTAGCATTATTTATTTCTTCTTGTATTGCTTGTCTTAAGGTGCTTTCCCAATCTACATTACCAAAGAAAATAGAGTTACCACCTATTTTTTTATTACTAACCGATTTAAATTGCTTGATCCAATATTGAATATCTTTTTCTGTCCAATTTCCCACTTTAGGCAAAGAACTTGCCATTATACGTTTGATTGGTTTACTTGCTAAATACGGATCAATTGCTTGTGTAAGAGATACCTTTCCTAGTTTGGCAGCCGCACCTGCTTCTGTCATATCCATTTGTGTGTTCTCTCTTTGATTTCCACTAAATGATCTAATCTGAACAGTTACAGATTTATTTTCAATTCTCAATTTAAACATCATTTCACCTGTGTTAAATTCTCCACGTGAATTAAGTGATAAATCACAATTAATATTTCCTGCGATGTTTATATCATTGATGATAATATCATCAGTATTTCTGATGTTAGTTGCTTCAACACTTGCATTTTTTTTGTTTAATGCAATTTTCTTTAAAGAGATACCGACTAAATGTTTTTTTCTAAACCAAACACGCATTGCTTCATTTAAGATGTCAAGTCTTTCGTGTGGATCACACTTTAGTTCACTTATTTGTTTAATTTTCTTTTCAATGCTAGATGCGTGACTATTCTTTATAGCAAAAATGTCAGCAGGATTCCAAGCATCTTTCTTAGTTACACCACATTTACTTTTAGCAATTTTTTCAAGTAAAGGCATAATACCTTGGTCTCTTGAAAATTTGTATCCTTTGCTTGCTAAAAACTTTTTTGATGCAACTGCTTGTTTGTAAAAAGTTTCATACCACTCATCATCACACTTGTAAATTTTTTTTATTTTGGAGATATGAGGCATACGATTGTTTTCAATAAAATGCTCACATACAAGACGAGAAGCATTTTCTTGCTTTGCAGTTTCATTTGCATCAGTACCGGTCAATCCAGACCCATCTCCAAATTCAATTGTAATACCTGTAATGTTTACAACTTTTTTACATTCAATCTTTATTTGATTTATATTTTTTGTGTCGGATAAAATTCTAGGTATTTTAATTTTGGAGAATGATGTATTTGGATCAAGAATGATGGTTTCTTTGTATTTATTTTGGATATATTCAAAAATCTCAGCAACTGGTGCTGAAAACTTTTTATTTTTCTTAATGATTTCATTTTTGTTTTTTGCTCTAAAATTAAATGCCATATATATAAATATAGATTTAAAGATTTAACTTGACTTTTTATAATAAATTTGGTATGTTACTTGTATGAGAGAAAGTTCTAAGACAACATTAGAAAAGTACAATAAGGGTATTACTATGCATTTTGCAAAAAGTAAGTACGATAATTGCAAGTGGAACAAAAATAAAAGTACATGGAGTATGCTTAAACGAAGATACGACAATGGCCAAAGAGACTCACAAATGCAAAAATTGTACGATGCAGAGTATTCACTTATTCCGTGTTCTCCCAAAGATAATCTTACTTTTGATGAGTTGATTCAAAAAATAGACGATGTAGTAAATGATACATGGTTTCGTAAAAAATTCGGAAGACTTTTCTCGGATACAATATTACAGGTGGAAAACGCAAGTTCCCGTCAGAACATGGCATATTCGTTTGGAACTGATTTTCTTTCATTTCCACCTCACTTTTGTAATTTTCCTATTATACTCCATGAATTGGCACATACTATTGTTGATCGTTTGCAGTTCGTTGTTGCATTTAATTACAATTACACCACCCACGGAAGGATGTTTGCTTTTATTTATCTTGAACTTGTAAGAAAGTTCATGGGGGAATCCAGTTATACTATTCTTAAAACAGGATATAAAAACTTTAATGTTAAGTATCGTAATCGTATTCCACAAACTTCTGCCAAAAAGAAAATATTAAGAGATAGATTGAAACTTATAAAAACACAAAGTAAATAATATTTATATTTTGTGTTAGAATGGATATGCGACAGATTAGGATGGATTATTGCTTATATGTTATTACCTATAACTTATCCAATTTACTATTTTCAGCAAAAGAAAGATAGAAAGATTGCACAGGTGAGGAAAAATGTACTTGCTAAAAGAAATAGTTTAGGGTAATTTAAATATAATAATTCCAAATAAATTCAAAAATTGATTGTTTTCAATCAATAACTTCTGTTTGTCTCAAAAAAAGCAAATAATAAGTTGACACGCACAATAAATTAGAATATATTTAGTGTTTTATGAATTTTAATACAAATAGCAAATGCAATTATTTATTGACAAGATTGGCATTTGAGGCGGGCAACAATAACGTCATATATGGTGATGCTAACCATATCAGGGGTGTGGATAGAAAGTATAACTTTTTATAAAAACTCTTTAATTATAGTAAAAAAATATAATATTTATTATAATTATAACAAGTCCTTCATTAAGAAGGCACGTTTTCAATTAAGAAAACATAGAACATAAGGAAATAGCAAAATGAAAGCAATATTCGAAAAAGTAAATGGATTCGTTAAGGGCTTGACTGGTATTTTTCTCGGAGTTGTAGGACTCGGAGTTGCTGGTCAAATCGTTCTTGGTGATAAAGTTGGACTCGATGTTATCGGTAACCTTCAAGGTATCGTTGACGGGTTCGTTGGCGAAGGTGCAAGTCTTGCAGGTTTAATTACCTTGCTCGTAGTTCTTGGTCTTATCGCTGGTGACGACAAGTAAACTATACTAGGTAACACCTAGAATATGTCTGAGCAATCAGGCTTTAGTTTTGTACCCCTTTCCTTATGGTTTGGGGTACATTTTTTATAATATAATTACTTACATTAACAATATTTATAGTAGGGAGGTAATATACAAAACAAAGAGATTCACATATTAGTTTGATAATGGTCGGATGATGGAAAATTATGATAATATATTATCTGTATTTACTGACCATGTGGGTATATTAATATTTCAATAGAGTTAAAAGAAATAATAAGTCAAAACACAAACACGTATGCGTGGAGGAAGTATGAAACATCAAAATTTTTTATCAATCTTAACTCGGTGTAGAGATGAATTTTTCATCAAGGAATGGGTAGACTACTATTTATCTCAGGGTGTTGACTCGATTTATATAATGGATGATGACTCTGAGGATAAATCTATATACGAGTTTGTAAGTAACAAAGAATATAAGAATGTCAATATTATTTATGAAAAGAGAAATTACGCAACCATAAATACCGATGACCAATGTCAGTTAAATAAAAACTCTTCGGTCAACAAAATATTTCGTTCTCAAATTAAAAACAAGTACGAGTGGTTGATTTATTGTGATGTTGACGAGTTCATGGTAACCAAAAAGCAATTTGATTTAACTATAAGAGAACGATTACAAACAATTCCAAATGATGTTACTTGCATTCATGTTCCTTGGGTTTTTATGTCCGGGGCAAAACTGATTGAGAATCCAAAGAGTGTATTAAAAGAAGTATTATACCGACATGATCACGATAAAAAGCACCCTCATTCAGTTCAAAAATTTAGATGTAGGTATGAATTGATTGAGTATAAAAGTATTTTGCGAACAAGTTCGTATGAATACTTAAACGATCACTTCCCTTCACCAAATGGAAAATCCGTAAACGGTTGTTCATTATATTCTAGTAGATTGCATGAGGGTAAGTTTTCAAAATTAAGAAACGAAGATATCGAGAGTGGAGAATTTTTATGTTATCATTATCGTTATATTTCTGACGAAAATGCTAAAGACAAATTAAATACAAATGGTTGGTATGTTAATGATGGATATAACTTTGAAGACTTAAAATCATCATCTTATCCAGAAATATATGATGATACATTATTGAGGAAAATGGAGAATAAAATAATATAGTTGAAAAACGATTAAAGTTTTGAGATAATAAAGGAATGCTGAAAAGTCTTCCTATTAAAGTTCAAGAGTGCATAAACAATTACGATGATCGTATTCGTGCATTATGTGAGCATTTTGTAAATGAAGTAAAATGGAACGAAGTCTACGAAAATCGTTTGTGCGAGGAATTTGATATTATTCAGCAAAAGAACTTTATTCAATGCTTTGAGCAAGTAACTTATATTGTGAGTTATATGCGTTCGCAAAATATTCCGCACGTTTTGCGTGGAAGTGGTGCGTGTAGTTTAGTTTGTTATTTGCTTGGTATTACATCTATTGATCCTGTGAAAGAGAATATGGCATTGGCAAGATTTATGAATTTTCATCGGAACGATCAACCTGATATTGATTTGGATGTTCCACATTATTATCGTGATGACATATTAAAGCATTTATATGAAAAGTATCCGAATCGTGTCGCAAGAATCAGCAACGATGTCAAGTATTCCGAGAAAACTGCGTTACGAGAAGTTATGCGTAAATACGGATTTCGTAAACAACTTCCGAAAAATTTTAAAGTGGAGCATTATTTTCTTGATCCAAATGATGTTGCCAAGATTTATGCAGAAGCAGATAAATTGATCGGTGAACATTGTCATTGGTCTTTGCATTGTGGTGGAATTATTGTGTATGATGATAAAGTGCCTGAGAAGGATATTCTCAAAGACAATCAAATCAAACTCACAAAATACGATGTGGAAGAACAAAATTTAATTAAAATAGATTTGCTTTGTAATCGTGGATTAAGTCAGTTGTGGGATATAGATAAAAAATTGGTACATGAGTATCCTGTTAACGATGAAAATGTAGAAGAGTTATTCAGAAACGGAGATGTTATTGGATTAACACAAGCAGAATCACGAACGATGCGTAAATGCGTTATGGCAATTCAACCTAAAAGTTACAAAGACCTTGCATTGTGTCTTGCTATAATTCGTCCTGCGGCTGCGGACAACAAACGCAAAAAGAATTACTTTGAAGATTATACATCAGGCAATAAAAATCATATGTTGATATATGACGATGATAGCATTTATTATATTGCGGAAGTTCTTGGATGTGATTATGGAACTGCGGATGCGTATCGCAGAGCATTCAAACGAAACGAAACGACACGCATAGAAGAATTTCAGAATACTTACGACAACAAAATGCTGAATAGTACGTCTTCTGCATTCAACGACAAAACACAATACTCTCAGTTGCGTGAGTTGGACAAGTATTCGTTTTGCAAAGGTCATGCTCTTGCTTATGGTCAACTTGTATGGGCATTAGCATATAATAAGCATTATTATGCAGAAAAATTTTGGGAAAGCACTCTTAAAAACAATCAAAGCAGTTATCGTAAATGGGTTCATATTCGTGAAGCACAGATCGCAGGTGTATTCGTTTCAAACAAAAATCATTTTATGAGTAGCAAAGATCAATTTCTTAAACAAGGATGGTGGACAGGTGAAGAGTTTTTACCAGGATGCTTTCTTGAACCATACGAAGATGAACCGAATGTTTATATGTTTCGTGGTATTATTGCGAATAGTCGTACTTTACGAAAGTTTGGTAAAACTACACGAATGATTACCATTGGATACGACAACGGAAAATTTTTAGACTTGGTCGTTGAAGGAGACGTTTGGTGTGGTAATCACACAATCATTCAAGGAGTCGGAGAAATTACCACGCATTGCAATTGTGAAAGTATGAAAGTAATCAAGATGTGGAAAACTTGGTTTGACAAAAAGCATTATTCATTTTAATAATTGATTTAGTAAAATGGAAATAATAAAATGCTTTGAATACAGGTTGTATAAATTTAAGTGCGATGAATCAATTTATCTAGAAACCAAATTAAACGATTTGATTCACACCTTGCTCAACAGTGAGTACGCAAACGAGCAACGAGTAATTGAGGGTGTTGGAAATGTGGTAACTACAAATGGCATGGACTCAAATCTTACTGATTATGATGAATCAACTAAATTAGTTAACTGGATCAAAAATCAAATATTAGCAATTCAAAAATTTAATTCATTCAAAGTAGAAAATATTAAATCTACACGAAGTTGGGTAAACAAAATGGATAAGGGTAGTGAGGGTCTTGTTCACACACATAAGACTGAAGCAAATGTTGTAGCAATATTCTATTTGAGTAATTCTGAAAACGGATCAAACTTAGTGGTTACGAAAAATACAAAAGAAAACATCAGTTATCTTGAGTGTGATGAAACCGATGTAAGTATAATTGAAACTAACACGGGAGACCTTATATTACATGAATCCAATGTTCCTCATGCAGTTAGTTTGCATCAAAGTAAAAAACCTAGAATATGTTTAGTTTTTGAATTTGAAGTAGGTTGACAAATCATAAAATTCACTTTAATATAATATAATAATGAATCTATATACCGAAGTATTAAACGCACTTAAAATTGTAAACGATCCACGTGAAGACTCATTGGATAGAATGCTTAAGCACGAAGACCTTGTGAAGATTAAACTTCTTCTTGATGACCAACTCACACGAAAGTTTCCTGTAGATGGAAAGCAAACCTAAAAGATTTTTCTTTCACTACAACAAACCTGAAAGTCGTAGACAAGGTCGCAATGTACTTACGGTACATTGGAAGAATGCTTGCATACCCGTGAACCATTTGAAGATAAATGTTCCAATAGAATCGCATACTCAGAAATCACAACCACATTGTGTTATGCGTGGATTCGCAAATTCGGTGGAAATAATCGAGAAAAATAACGAGATGACTGCTTTTATTGCTTGACTTTTTATAATATCTATGATTGAATATAGGTATGCTTGAGAGAGAAGTAGTAATAGAGAAATTAAAATCTGTATATTCCCAAAAATGGGATTCCAACAAAACGGTAAGATGTCCACGACTTAAAACTCTTGCGAGTATCATCAACGAATTTATTGATGGATATACTGCCAAAATTCGCAGTAGTTATCACACTTCAAGCACACGCACAGGACGATACTGCATTGATGGAGCAACCCGTTCTGCTACTATGCTAACGATTCAAGGAGCAAATGGGTATGTTAAACGACACAATAGTGCAGAAGCATATCGTAGCAATTACGACATCGTAGATTGGATTTTAAATCATATATGAAACTACTAATAAGAAACCATAAACCAAGAACCGCAAGATACAACAATCAGTATCATGGTTCTTATACCAAAATATTTAAGATACTTGAAGCAGATTCACTTGGATTTGTTCAAGAGTATTGGGACGAATCATTTGAACCTATCACAGGAACCAAGAATTGGATACTTGAATTGAATACAGAACCCGATGGAAACAAGTTGGAAAAAATCCTTGAAATAAAGAACGTTGAAGAATATAATGCTTGACTTTTTATAATAATTTTGGTAGAGTATTTGTATTGAGAGTGAGAAAAGAGAAAATGAAAATTACAATAAAACACTTTGTTCAAACCGGTAGTTCAACTTGGGTTCTTGTGAACGAAAACAAAGAACTTATGTATGACGCAAACGACAATGCTTTGTTTGGTTATACTCGCAAAGAAGCAGAAGCACTTGCACTTAGAATTGCCGATGATATGAATTTCACCAATATTCAGACCGAATATTTTTATGGTGGTCAACGCAAATACAAAATCATTAAATAATGAACATTACAAAACTCAAATATTATTCCACCGAAAAGTTAGAAGGCATCTTAAATGAACTTGAAAATGGAGATGGTGGTCGTGGTATGAAAGATTTACAACTCGCAGATTTCATTGCCAATATTCTGTATTTCAGAAAAAAATGTAGTGGACACCGTGTTTCGTAAAAATCAGTATCCTTATTAATGACCAAACCATAAAGTAATATAGAGAAATAAAAATGAATAAAATTGATGATAGATTTCGTCAAGCAAACCTTTCCCAAAAAGAAGTTGCTTTACTTTCAACTAATTATCCAAATACCGAAACATTCAAAAACTTCGGAACTAATGATGATTATGATGAACTTTTGCTAATTAAAGCAACACTTACTTCGGTGGGTAATATTAGAAATAAAGATCATCTTATTGGTGAAACGAAAGATTTCTACGAGTGGACTCGGATATTCACTCCTGCCCAATGCAGAAAGTTACAATTTGCCACACCAAAACACCATGCAAGAGAGCAAATTCGTAATCTTAAAAAGATTATCCACAATTCAACTGAAAAGTTAACCGAATCTCTTGTAAATAATCATTACAAAACTGCCAATGCTCATATGATAATACTATCAAATAATATGCGTGAGTTAAATAACGTTAGAAGTAAAATAAAAGCAAAAAAGAATGCGATTTCGCAAAATAATGCTTGACTTTTTATAATAATTTTGGTAGTATACTTGTATTGAGAGTGAGAAAAGAGAACAAGAAAAAAATAAAAAAAGGAGAGAAAAATATGTTGATTGCACAATATAATGTAGGTGATAATGTTAACGTCGATGGCCGTGATGCCATCATAACTAAGGTTGAAACCGAGTCGTGGGTGACCGGTGGTAAGCAACCTTATTACTTCGTGGAACTACTTTCTGATGGAAGTAAGGAACTTCACGCAGAAGAGGACA
>Ga0213866_10001807_pt1 | contig 15671 bp, 13 predicted proteins | sample PICome_11_FD_160079 | JGI IMG/M metagenome (GOLD analysis project Ga0213866, IMG submission 160079) | Coastal seawater microbial communities near Pivers Island, North Carolina, United States - PICO284 | ecosystem: Environmental > Aquatic > Marine > Coastal | place: USA: North Carolina...
ATCGCATAACCTCAAACTTTCAGAAAACAGAGCCAAAGCCGTTTATGATTTTCTAGTAGAAAATGGTATCGATGCTAATAGAATGACTTTCAAAGGCTTTGGTGCTAGTCAGCCCATTGCTACTAACGATACAGACGAGGGTAGAGCCACTAACAGAAGAACGGCTTTTAGGGTGAGGTAGTTTTTTTGGGAGAAATAGGTTCGGGCACTAAATTTTCAATAGGTTTTCGTCAGGAACGGGACCAAATTCAGTCATTTTTTTAGGAGAATGACAATCGTTACAACCTAAGGCAGCAACTAAGCGTTTGCCTTCTTCAATAGTAGTAGTGGTTTCACACTCTAACTTTTCTGTATTGTAATTACAAGCAATAAAAAAGATAGTAGTGCAAATAAGAAGTAGTTTTTTCATTTCAATTCATTTTTAAATAAGTTAATAAAATACCATCAGAATAATATGAAAGCCAATCAATGCATCATAAATGAAACGAAAATGTAAAAGTGAGTGACTTTAAGTTATAAATTCAAATTTACAGAAAATTAAAGCGCTTTTTTCAGTTGTACTAATTTTTTTAGTAAGTCTTCCAATTGGTCAAGGGGTAGCATATTCGCACCATCAGATTTAGCCTCTTGCGGTTTAGGGTGAGTTTCTATAAAAATACCATCTACACCACTAGCAATTGCTGCTTTGGCTATGGTTTCTATTAGTTGAGGTTGACCTCCTGTAATACCACTACTTTGGTTAGGCTGTTGTAGAGAATGTGTAACGTCCATAACAACAGGGGCATATTCTTGCATAAGAGGTATGCCTTTAAAATCCACTACCAATTCGTGATAACCAAACTGACTGCCTCTTTCTGTAATTAGCACACAATTGTTGTCGCTATCTTTTACCTTTTGTACGGCAAATTGCATAGCTTGGGGTGACAAGAATTGACCTTTCTTGATATTAATGGTTTTGCCCGTTTTGGCAGCAGCTACTATCAAGTCAGTTTGGCGGCACAAGAAGGCTGGAATTTGTAAAATGTCCACGTGTTTGGCAGCTAATTTTGCCTCCTCTACAGAATGTATATCTGTAGTTACGGGAATATCTAGCTCTTTTCTTATTTTCTTCAGAACAGCAAGTGCTTTTTCATCACCAATACCTGTGAAAGAGTCTAAACGTGAACGATTAGCTTTTCGATAAGAACCTTTAAAAACAAAAGGAATCTCTAATTTTTCACAGATTGCTTTGATGTGTCGAGCAATATCAAAAGCCATTTCTTCGCTTTCAATAGCACAAGGCCCAGCAATCAGAAAAAAGGAATCTTTAAATTTTAATTTACTTATCACGGTATCGTTTATTTACTGCTCGAAAATACTCTTTTTATGCCAATACCTATATGAAGACCATAGCTTATAGATGGAATACCAGCATTAAACTGTTTGGTGTAAATGTGGAAATGGGTTTTTTCTCCACCATAAAGGTAGCTGAATTGAAAACCATTATGCTCAACACCTCCAATATGATAGCCCAATGCCAAACGATGGTTTTTCATTTTTTTATGAACTTCTAAAGTCAGTTTTGGAATATTATAAAGGTTCATTCGGTGTTCAATGGATAGGGAGTAGCCTTGAATTATTGAATTGTATAAAGGCTGATTTATACTTAGTCTAAACCTAGTAGGAAGTTGCCACGTATAGCTTTCCTTTATATTACTTTGTAAATCCGATTGTAGGCTATCTATTTCATTTCTGATGATGCTATCGCTAAAGCTGAGAAAGTCATCAACATTGATGCCTTCAAATTCATACTGACTTTCAATATGCATATTGCTAGTCTTATCGTTCCACCTAATAAATCCTAAATCACTAATCGATAACTCGATTTGTCCCTTACTGATACTGTCTTTGTATGTCATTCCAAAAACAGCACCATAACCGTTCTTGCTAAAAGGTTTTTGTAATAAATCTGTTGTATCCGTGTAGTGAGCCTCATAATCCACTTGATAATTAATGAAAGCAGCTTGAGGGTCGGTATAAAAACGAGCTTCATTGACAGTAGTATGCAGAAATTGGTGTCCCAAAAGTAGCCCTACACTCGTTTGTATTTTTCTACTCCATTGATATGAAAAGTCTAGTTGTGAGTAGTTAAAAGCAGTAATATCAATGGGGTCTAGTTTAAGGTTTTCACCTTTGAATGGAGTGTTTCCCAACAGACTCAATTCTACTAATGATTTTGAGTAGGTGGCGTATGCTCCTATATGGTTAGATAAACTCAGCCCCCAACCTTTTTTATTTTGATAAAGAAAAGCGTTATTACTTTCAAAGGCAATATTATTTTCTGCTTTTAAAGCGTCTATGATGTTGCTCTTTTCCTTAGCATCTAAAAAGCCATAGGATTGTGACAGTAATTGAGAGTTAATGCTACTGTTAAACAAACCAATATCTGTATTATACTCCAAAGAGCTTTCTTGCGAATAGGCCGATAAAGTAAGAGCTACTAAGAAAATCGAAAAATACTTTGGCATTATTCTACGGTATAATTGAAGTTAGCAACGAGTTTTAAATCCATCGCATAGTTACTGTATATAGTGACGAATTGGTTTGAAGGCTGTGTATTGAGAGTGACTTCAAAAGCTATCTTTTTACATAGTGATAAACTTTCGCTGATATTGTTGAAAGCGAAGGTCAATTCACTAGAGGTACTAGAAATAGTTTTACCATTAGCATCGACTTCACTAGCTTGAACGATTTGTTCAGAAAGAAGACTTTCTAATACCATATTGTTTTGGTCTAGCAAATACATTTTTATTTCAGCATCGATAGGGTAGCTGTTTTGTGCTAGTAGAGTAAAGGAAGCCTGTTCAATATTGCCTATTGAAAAAGAAACATCTACCGTATCTTTTAAGACAATGTTTGAGCCCGAAAAGGATAAGGGTATTTCAATTTGTAATTCAGATTTTACACCGTAGTTTTTGAATAAAAAACCATCATCTTGATTGTCATCAGGGTTGAGCAATAGCTCAAAATCTACACCTAAGGTATGGGGTTTATTTTCTATGAGTTCGTCTATATTAGAATTTACTTCGTTAAATACTACCGTGCTAGTGCTAGGAGTTACTTCTGGGTTAGAGTTGGGGTTTTCTGTAGCTGAACCAATAGAGATAGGAGAGGATAGCACATCGCTATTCAATACAATTTCATTTTGGTCACTTGTACTTTTGAATGTATTAATTCGCACATCTGCTTTAGCACCAATGGAGTTTTCAGTCAATAGTTTCACTTCGACATGTTCTAAATCAAACTGTCCGCTGAAATCTGAAAAATCGCCAAAATCTAATTCTTGACTTTCATTGATGGTATCTTTACCCATATAACCCCATGCTTTTTCAGGAATTATTTCCTTGATGGTAATAGTGTTAAATACGCTATCTTCTAGTGAAATGTGAGTGACAACGCCTGATGAGTCAATCCAGCCTCTAGATTCGGTGTATATGGTATTAATGGTATCCCCATATTTACCTGTCATATCTATTCCATACCCAGAAAAGTCGAAAAGTTTGGTTTCAGTAATTGAGCCACCCTCAGGAGCTGGAGGTAGTTCAAAATAAAATTCAAAAGGCTGACCGTTTAAAGTAGTTCCGGGTATTTTATATTCAATCTTTAGGGTATCTTGCATAGTGCTTACACCCACAACTTCTACGCCACCTTCTGCCACCAATACTCTTTTTAGTTTAACGTCTCCAATATCAAAGGCTACGACGGTATCTTCATCAAAAATTTCTTGACTAGGGAAAACGGCAATTCCTTCTTGGAGTTCGATATCACGAATTACGATTATAGCCGTTAGAGCATCGCTATAATCAATAGTTACAGGATTGGGTGCTGTTCCCACAATATCGGCACTAATTATCTCAGCTTCTAAATTGCCGAATAATGTTTGACCAGCTAAAGATTCTGTGGTTGTCTCACTTTCTCCACTAGGCAGTACAGGAATATTCATCGTGATAATGTTGTTAGTTTCTCCCTCATTACGAAGTTCTATAACCACATTACTCAAATCGGTAGGTAGTCCATTTTCAATGGTCAAATCTAGGTACCCATCGGTAAAGGTCATTTCCTCAAAATAGTCGTTAGCATCAATAGGAAAGGTCTCATTGAGCAAGTCTGAATAGGCAGGGATAACTGCTGTGCCACCATCAGGAAATAAAATCGTGCCAAAATCTATTGAGGAGATTAAGTTTCCCATAGTTATGGAATGAGTGACTGTTGTATTTGAAAAATTGATGGTCTCCAGCTTAACATTTTTAGTCGTGCTGATGGGTTTTAAATGAATCAGACTATCGAAATTATAATTGATAATTTCTTTTTGATAGATAAATTTTAAGCTATTATCATTTAGTGTATCAAATTGTATGATACTATCCTTAACAATATCCGAAAGATTTAAAGTAGTATAAGCTATGGGTGTACTAATGTCAGTATCCCAAGTTGGTTTTTCAAAATCATGGCGACATGAAGATAGGATACATAGAAGTAGAAGGTATGGGAGAGTGTATTTCATTCTAATGGCAAATTTATACAAATCTAGTACATTTAATTTTAGTCTTTCGGATAATTAATAATTGTACTTACCATTCCAACGCTCTTTTAGGAATTTTCTTATTTGTCGTTCTCTGTCGTTATTGCCAGGCTCATAAAAAGTTTGTCCTTTAATTTCTTCTGGCATATATTCTTGTTTGACAAAGTTATTCTCGTAATTGTGAGCGTAATCGTATTCTTTGCCATAGTTTAAGTCTTTCATCAGTTTAGTAGGGGCATTTCTTAGTTCTAGAGGAACGGATAAAGCACCTTTTTCTCTTACACTTTCTTGTGCCATATTAATAGCCATATAGGAGGCGTTGCTCTTAGCTGACGAGGCTAAGTAAATGGCTGTTTGCGACAGTATAATTCTTGCTTCGGGCATTCCTATGACGTTTATGGATTGAAAACAATTGTTAGCCATAACCAAGGCTGTGGGGTTGGCATTACCGATATCTTCTGAGGCTAAAATAATCAGGCGTCTTGCTATGAATTTGATATCCTCGCCACCTTCTAGCATACGAGCTAACCAATAAACTGCTGCATTGGGGTCACTTCCTCGTATGGACTTGATAAATGCTGATATGATGTCGTAATGTTGTTCGCCTGTTTTGTCGTAGAGTGCTACATTTTCTTGAGCCGATGCCATAACCAAATCGTTTGTTATGCTAATGTTTTTGGTGTTTTGGGTATTGATAACTAGCTCAAAAACATTAAGTAATTTTCTGCCATCGCCACCTGATAGTCGGAGTAGGGCATCTGTTTCTTTTATGTCGATACGTTTTGTTTTCAGTATCTCGTCTTTAGTAATGGCTTGTTCCAGCAATTGAATGAGGTGAGATTTATCTAAACTTTCCAAAACATACACTTGACAGCGTGACAGTAAAGCCGATATCACTTCGAAAGATGGGTTTTCAGTGGTAGCACCTATAAGAGTAACGATTCCTTTTTCTACCGCATTGAGTAGTGAGTCTTGTTGGGATTTACTGAATCGATGAATTTCATCGATAAATAGTATGGGTACATTCTTACCAAATAAGCCCAATGAAGCAGCTTTAGTAATAACATCTCTAACGTCTTTCACACCTGAATTGATGGCGCTAAGGGTATAAAAAGGTCTATCTAGCTGATTGGCTATGATGTTGGCTAGGGTAGTTTTACCCACGCCGGGAGGACCCCAAAATATGATAGAGGGTATGACATTATTTTTAAGTGTTTTTAGCAATACACCATTATCTCCAATAAGGTGTTCTTGTCCTATAAAATCATCTAAAGATTTGGGGCGTAATCGTTCGGCTAAAGGGGGAGACTGCATAGCTTTATTGAATTAGAATTTTTCCGACTTCTTCATTTGTCTTAAGCAAATAAAAGCCTTTTTTAAGATATGGTAGCTCAAAAGAAAAATTATTCTTCAATTCCTTTTCAAAAACTATCTGCCCTTGCATAGTGTATAAAACTACACTTTCTGTTGGGTTAATTGTAATGGTTTCTCCACTCGTTATAGGATTAGGGTAGAATAGTATAGATGGCAATTCTTTTTCTTCAATGCCTGTAGCTTGGCAAACAGCTTCACAATCTTCTAGTGTAGCATAGTCGCCATCGGCACTACTCAGTTCAACACACCCTTCATCAACACACATATAAGAAGTAAGAGGAGTACCGAAGCCTACAAATACAACAGTATTATTGCCCGAGTTTGGTATAGCTAAAGTGTCCGTTGCTCTGTTGTAATATATATCAGCAGGGTAGCTCATATTGGGAACAACTACCGTTGAACCGCCACTAAAGTCGCTGTTGAATTTACTAATCGCATTATTGCTCCACGCAGACACATAAAAATCTCCGTTATTATCCATAGAAATACCATCGCAATTCCCTAGATTGGTATTAGCTACTGTGGTATAGGAAGAATCCATCATATCGATTTCATAAATGGGGGCATTATTTCCCCAGCATACTACTAACAGTCGGTCTTCTATATCGTCATAAAAAATACCGTTGGGTGTTTTAGGTAGGTTTTCGATATACATATTAAAGTTACCACTAACTGTATTGTAGCGATAGATATCTTTACCATTAAAATCCGTAACGAATACATCGTTGCCTTTATGAGTGATGCCATTTGCAAAAGATGCGCCTAGATTAACGTTTACGGTTTGTTCTTCTGTAACAAGGTTATAGGCTTTTAGTCGACTACCACTACAAGCAAATAATTCTTCACCCACTACTTCCAGTCCGTGAGGGCCAGAGCCAACACCCGAAGCGAAAACATCCAATTCATCGTTAATGGCATCGTAAGAAAGTATTTGACCTTGACTAGAGTTAGACACTAAATAGCGTTGTCCATAACTGTCATAATCGACACTTTCAGGGCCATTATAGGATTGAGCGAAAAGACTTGAAAAGCCTAACAGTAAAGCGAAAGTGAATAGTTGTTTCATCCTTATTTAACGATTAGTTTAGTATTATTACCATTGTTAGGTCTAAGGAAGTAAATACCACTTTCTAACAAACCTTGTATCAAAAGACTTCTTCCCTGTACTTGATTAGAGTAAACGATTTGTCCTTGTAAATTAGAAATATTCAAGTGGAAAGGCTTATCGTAATTTTGGAAGTATAGCACACCATCTTTAGCAATGGGGTTAGGGTAGAAGTTTATACTTTCTTTCTCATTTTCTTCAATGCTACTCACATTACAGGCGGCCTCACAATCTTCTAGAGTGGTGTATTCGCCACTTGCGTCCATTATTTCCTCACAGCCATCAGTAGAACAATTAAATGAACTCTCAGCTACATATTCGGCGTTGTAAAGTTCAATAATTTCATTAGGACCTTGACTTGGCCAGTTGAAACCGTTAGTAGCAAGATAAATCTTACCATCAGGGCTTACGCAAATATCTCTTAATCGTCCCCATTCATTATTGAAAAAGTCTGTTTCGCCGATGATGTCGTCACCAGAAGAATTAAATTCAAAACGAACCAATTTCTTGCCTTTCAGCACGGTCATAAGTAAAGTATTCTGAAATTCAGGGATAGAAGGGTGGTCGTACCATATAATATCTGAAGGTGCTATAGTAGAAGTACCACTACTCCACAAAGGTTCTATAATATTATATTCTTGGCAGTAATCACTTTCAGTAAAATTGCTTGATAAATCTTCAGCGTAGCTATAATCTACTGAAATGTTGTCACAAAAGCCTTGAACGTTAGGCCAACCAAAGTTTCCATTAGCTTCTAAGATGTTTAATTCATCGTCATTACTAGGGCCGTGTTCAGAGCTATAAATAATACCGTTTGGTCCTAGGGCTAAACCTTGTGCATTTCTATGGCCAATAGACCACACATAGCTGTATGGACTTGGGTTATCGGCTTTAGGCTGTCCGAAGTTGCCACCATTAGCATCGATATCTATACGGAGAGTTTTACCCGTTAGTGCCGTTTCATCTTGAGAAGCCATCCAATCTTGTGCATCACCAGTAGTAACTAATAAAGTGGTGTTGTCTATAGCTAGAAGTCGGCAACCAATATGTGTACTGTTACCATCTATACCATCTACCATTATGGTTTCATTGATAAGAGCGTCATTATCAAAATCATATTCATAATACACAATTTTTTCACTAGCGCCACCAGCAGAATAATAGGTGTAAGCCATAAATACATAGGGAGCGCCATTGTTGAAGTCAGGATGTATTTCCATACCTAATAGCCCTGATTCGTATTGGTCGTACAACTGAGGGGCTAGGTTTAATAGAATGTATTGTTCTCCAGTTTCTACATTCACTCGACTAACGATTCCCGAACGTTCGGTAACCCAAATATGGTCATCTGGCCCCCATTTTATTTCCCAAGGGACATCTAGTCCTCCTATAACTTCTCTTTCAGAAAGGGTGGTGTTACCAACTTGAATTTGAGCAAAGGTGTTGCTAACTAGTAGTGTGACAAATAATAGAATTAGGTACTTTTTCATAATGAAGATTTTGTTATTGTAATGGTTAAAGTGTTACAAATATCGTTAAAAAATAGCTTAATAATCTATTCACAAGCAAAATTTAAATTGATGTTTCACAAAATAAAAGTTTGATAAAAAAGTTTAAATTTGAACACAAACTAATTTTACAACTTATGAAACTGAGTAATTACATTTTATTATTGTTTGCACTAGCAACGATATATTCTTGCAAATCTAATCAAGGATTGAGCGTAGAAGACCAAGGGGAAGTATTGATAGAACAGTATTGTTCTGGAGACAAGTATTTTTCTGATAAAAATACCTTTAGAGGCAATGCATTAGGAGAAAGTCTAGACCAAATGACTGCAAAGAAGAAAGCACGTTCTAATGCCCAGGCAGAATTAGCTAAAACCATTAGTTCAACGATGAAGATTGTTGGAGATAATTATGTGAACTCTACTGAGTTTAACAATAAGGAAGAAGTAACGGAAACATTCAACGAAATGAGTAGAACTGTAGTTGATGAAACCTTAAACGGTGTTGTTACGATTTGTGAGAAGATGACTAAGACTTCTGATGGCAAGTACAAGTGCTATATGGCATTGGAGTTAGCTGCTGAAAAATTAGCTTCAAAGTATCACGAAAGACTTTCTAAAGATGAAAAGATAAAGGCAGATTATAACTATGAGAAGTTTAAAGAAACCTTTGAAAAAGAAATGGAAAAGTTATCCAAGGGATACTAAGAAATAGCCATTTTTTTGAAAATTTAAACTCGCCTTCGGGCGAGTTTTTTTTTAGTCTTTCACAAAGCTATTGACGAAATCGGGAATAACAGTCTTTTTAATTTCTTTGATAGCTTGTTGATAGGATTCGTTATCTGCTTGTTCAAAATCCAACTGTATGCCTTTTATTTTATTAATGGTCTTGCTGAATATGACTCTGTCTTCTAAGTCTTTAGCTTGTACATTCATATCCAAAAATGCCGTAAACATTTTTTGTCCTTTCTTCTCTATACCTTTTCTAGTGTCGGCTTTTACAGTAAGAAATATTTGAGCATCGTTTTTATTGCCTACAGGGGTGAAGCTCATTTCACTAAGGGCAGATTCTACAGCAAAGCGTAAGTCTGAACCGTTTTCATCTTTACCAAAATGTTTTTCTTCAGTTTGCACATAGATTGTTGGTGTATATACATAAACTGGCACATTGATTTGGTGGGTTTTAATGCCTTTGAACAATTTCTTTATGAAGTCGCTATCGCTACCTTCGTCTAGCCAAGCTTGAAAATCTATACCGACTTCTATTTTTTGTACGGTCTCTACACTTTTTATTTTGGGTACAGAAGTAATAAAAACACCATTGGTATCGGTACTTTGGCTGAGGTCTTTTAACTCTAGAAATACAGATGAAGTGATTAGGGGTATGTCAGCTAGTCGATTGCCTTCGTGTTGTACGGTCAATTTAATTCTATCTACAGAATTACCAATCATAGCTTTAATCTTTTTGCTTTGGCAAAAGATTTGATAGTCATCTATATAAGAGCGAAAACGAGCAATGATTTCACTACCAAGAAAAACGGTTTCTCTGTCAAATTCAGTTTTTAGTGGCTCACTAAGGTAAGGTTCTAAAACATCTAAGGCTTTGACGTAGTAAATGTATTTTTCCTTGAGTGGCGTATAATACATAATGGCTTTGTTCAAAAAGTATTTAGATTCTTCTATCGCTTCTTGTATTCTAGCCGTTCTAGTTTCTTGATACAGTTGTTTGCTGAGTCGGTAATACACCCAATATTCATTTTGTTGTGTGAACGTACCAGCCAATTCGTAGCCCTCAAGTATTTCGTTGGCTTTTACTTCGATGTTAGATTTATAATCTTCTTCGTAGCCATATTCTCTATCCATTTGTAGAAATACCGATTGAGAAGAAATACTGACTTTGATTTGTGAGCTGAGGTTTTGCAGCGCATTTTGTTGGGCTACTTGAATATAGTCTTGGGGGTGAGTGCTTCTATCGGCTATACCTATTCCAATATAATGGCTATCAGAAACGGGATATTCTTTTACCCAAGCAGGAATACCAGCATCTAGCTCGGTAGTCTGTTTTGAGGATTGGCAAGAAATGATAAAAAGGCTGAGAAGGAGTAGGGTTAGTTTATTCATTTTCTGGATTATAATTGTTAACCATTTGACTCACTTCTGTTGCAATTTCTAGATAGATATCGTTGGCTAAAGCGTTCACTGATAGGAGAGTTTTCTTGTTTTTAAACAAGTTTCTTAAGGCTCTCTTTTGGGAGTATGAGGTTTCTACAACATCGTTAGGGCTTTGTTTGCTTTGCCACCTCCAATTACCGGGAACAATATTCCTGTAGTTAGTGTTGGATTCAGCAAAATGGACTTCATCACGACGGTTTAAATTAATGAGTTTAGTCAATAGTATCTCGCCACTTTCGGTAGAGATAAGCTGAAACTGAAAACCTACTTGTACGCTAGTACTTCCTCTGTACTCTTGGTATTTTATTTTGTCATATACCGTTTCGTAAAAATACTTTTCTGTTTCTTCGTCATACTTACGAACTTTCCTTTCTGCCCAAGCCTTTTTTTCAGTTCTAACAATTGGGTTTTTTTGTTTAGAAAAACTGACTAGCTTACCAGAAATTATAGCTTTAGCACCGATAAGCTCACCCGCTTGGGCGTTAGTATTTTCTGCTACCTGACCACTAAGCCCCATAATTTGTTCGTCTATAAAACTTTGGGTGTAGGTTCTGTCAACAAGTTTGATGAAGGGATTATTAAGTTTCATCATTTTGTCACTCACTAGTGCCGATATAGCCGATTCGCCACCACTTTGTCGTGTGGCATTTTCAAATTTTACGATAGCAATAGTAAATAGTCCGGCCTCTAGAGCTAGTGCTTTTCTTTGTTTAGTTTCTTGGTAAGAGTCAGGTATTTTGTCGTACTCGAAGTAGGCAGAGCGAAATTTTTCTAACTCTAGAAATTCATTAGCTTTTCTGTAGATAGGCTCAAAAGTAGCAACATTTTTAAGGTCGTTAACATCTTTGAAGTTAGGCTTGAGAAGGGCTACCTCTTTTAACAGTTTTTCAGACTCAGAAAAATTCTCTTGTTCTAATAAGTCCATAGCTTCAACATAAATGGTACTGACGTAATCATCTACCAAGCTGTTATAATCGGAGGTATATGTGCTAGGGATATCTATAGTAATGTTATACTTTTTTATTTTTTCTTTTGTATCATTAGCATTTCTGTAATGATAGATAGCAGCTCTTTTATCGCCAAAGTTTTTAGACTTGAAAAAATCATCTAAATAAGCGTTTACTTGCTTTTGTCCTGAAGATCGAAGCCCTTCTTTAGCTCCAATAAAATCTACTTTTTTATCTAAGGCTTTCATATACTGTATGCTAGCCTCTTGATACAGATTCTTTTCAGCGAATTTATCGCCCTTTTTGGTCAATGACTTTGGGGTGTCACAACTTGTTAAGGTCAAGATTAGAAGTGAGCATAAAATGAGTTTGAAATACAAAGTGTTCATCTCACAAAAATAGTTTTTTTTGGAAATCATTTTATAATTGTATTTTTACGATGAACAATTAAAAAAAATGACAGATAAAACAGCAGAAGCCATTAAGGTAAAATTATTAGAAGGAAAACGATACAGTTTTTGCAGTTGTGGGTTAAGTAAAAACTTACCCTATTGCGACAATGCCCATCGAGAGTACAATGAAAAGGAAGGGACAGATTACAAATCACTTAAAATTTTCACTAAAGAAGATACGGAAGTATTGGTTTATTCAGCTTCTTGGAAGCGTTGATAAATTTTAGAAAACTTTAGTATTAAATCACTTTGGTGTCAAACACTATTTTTAATTTTAGAAAAAAAATAAAATGAAGAAATATTTTATGTCTGTAGTCTTTACTATGGGCTTTTTTTGGACTTATGGACAGCAAGAAGCTGATAGTACGCTTACAAGCGAAGAAATCCAATTTAGAGATTCTATAGCGGCTATCAATACCAATAACGTTTTAATTCAAGAGATACAAGAATCATATAACGCTGGTACAGAGGCTTTTGCGTCATCTAACTTTAAAGAGGCTATTACGTATTTTGAATCTGTTATTGTTTTGGATTCTGCTAATGCGGACGCTTACTTTAATAAAGGTTTATCCCACAAGGAGTTAAAGAATTATGAAGTAGCTATTTCTGATTTTGAAAGTACCTTTAGCATAGACGACAGCTATTTTGATGCCATTTTTAATATTGCCAAGTGTTACGAATTATTGAATGATAAGGAACTAGCCCTAAGCACTTATGATCGTTTATTGTCCATAGAGCCTAGTCGAGCTGAGGCGGCATATAACCAAGGTGTATTGTACTATTTACAAAAGGATTACGATAATGCTATCAAAGCCTATTCTAAGGCCATAAAGATAGACCCATCTTATGCCTATGCGCTAAACGATAGGGGCAGTTGTTTTCGAGCATTAGAAGACTATGACAAGGCCATAGCCGATTATTTAGAAGCTAGTAAGAATGATCCCCAAGCTTTTATTTTTAATAATTTAGCAAGTGCTTATCGTAAAGCAGGGTATAAAGACCAAGCAATTGATTTTTATACTAAAGCCATACAGTCCGATGCCAATTATGAAATGGCATACAATAACAGAGGCACGGTCTATTTTGAATCCGAGAATTACGATATGGCACTCAAAGACTTTAAGAAAGCGATAGAGATAAATTCCGATTATTCTATGGCACTATGCAACAGAGCTGCCATCTATCACTTACAAGAACACTATACTGGCGCTTTGGCTGATTTGGAAAAAGCGATTAAGCTACAGCCTAACAATGCCACAGCTTTACTCAATAGAGGTATTACTAGAGAAATGTTAAGAGATGTTGATGGGGCTTGTCAAGACTGGCAAAAAGCCTATCAATTGGGCATGGAAAAAGCCAATGAATATTACATTAACAATTGCGAATAAATAGAGATATGAAACAGTTTATTACACTAGTATTATCCTTAATGACTTATGGCTTATTCGCTCAAGATGTAGCTTTCAAGAAAGGTAATTTTAAAAACGATAAAGCAGGTTTTGAAAAAGCCAAAGCTAATATAGAATCGGGTGACGAATGGTTGGAGAAAGGAAAGGCTAAAGTGTTGGCTATGGTGTACGCCGCTATAGAGTACTCCAAAGCCTTAGAATTTTATTTACCTGCTCAGGAGTTTAACCCTAATAATGCAGATTTAAATAAAAAAGTAGGTCATGCTTATTTGTATACCAACACCCCTTACAAGGCTATGCCTTTCCTTAAAAAGTCCTTAGAGTTGGCAGGAGATGATGCAGAGCCTTTTTTATATTTTTTACTGGGTAAAGCCTATCAATTAGAGCAAGATTTTGAAGAAGCTGAAAAGTCGTTTTTGCGCTATGGTACTTTAGCTAGTGATAAAGAGTTAGAACCCTACAAGAAGCTGAACAGAAAGCACATAAAAGAAAGTAAGATTGGTGCTGAGATTTTTGGTATGAAAACACGAGTATGGGTAGATAACGTCAAAGAGTTAAATTCCTTTTACGATGACATAGCACCGAGTATTTCTGCTGATGGTTCAGAGATTATCTTCAACACCAACAAGAGCGGTAATTTTGATATTTACTCGGCTAAGCGTAAAAAGAGAAAGTGGCAATCTTTAAAATCCCTAAACAGTCTAAATAGCGAGGGCGATGATGTATCTTCTTCTTTGGCCTATGACGGTCAGCGTTTGTTATTATTCAAATACACCGATGGTCAAAGTGATATTTACGAATCTAAACTCAAAGGAACGGAATGGAGTGAGCCTAAGCTCAAGATGTCAAAGGTGGTCAATACCGAAGCCAATGAAACCTTTGCTTCTTACGATCCTCAAGATATCAAAGTCTATTTCATTACCGATGGGGGTTATGGTGGCGATAAGAACATAAGTTTTAGTGGTAAAAAAGATATGGAAGAAACCTTTTGGGGAAAAGCACAGAGTGCAGGGCAAGAGGTCAATTCAGGTTTTCAAGAAGGGTCGGTATATATGGCACCCGATGGCAAAACTATGTATTTCTGTTCACAGGGGCATACGTCTATAGGAGGCTATGATGTTTTTGTTTCTTACCGTAACGAATTGGGGCTTTGGGGCGAACCTATCAATATGGGTTATCCTATAAATACCCCTTACGATGAATTGTATTTTAGCATTTCTGCCAATGGTAAAAAAGCCTACTTCGCCTCTAATAGAGATGGTGGTAATGGCGGTATGGACATCTATTGCGCTACCTTTTGGGGCGAACCTAAAAAACCGACCGTAGCTAGTGAGGACAATCTCATTGCTAGTATTGCCTCGCCTATAGAAGACACCTACATACCAAAAAGTGTCGAGGTTACGGTGGCGAATAGCTTAACCGTTTTCAAAGGGCGTATTTTAGATGGTCTATTGCAAGACCCTATAGAAGCAGAAATAAAAATATTTGATAATGCTACGGGAGATGTGTATGCCGTTATGCGTTCTAACAGTGCTACGGGCAAATTCTTATTGTCTTTACCATCGGGATTGAATTATGGTATTTCGGTAGAGGCAGAAGGCTATTTATTCCATTCAGAAAACTTCAATTTACCTGAAGGTTCAGCCTACAACATGATTAATAAAGACATCGAATTGAAGAACATCGATATCGGTAGTAAAATTGCTTTGAGAAACGTATTCTTCGATACGGGGAAAGCTGAGGTTAAGATAGATTCTTATCCCGAGCTGGACCGTTTGATACAACTGATGACCGATGTACCCAGTCTTAAGATTGAGCTTTCTGGACATACTGACAATGTGGGTGGCGATGCTGCCAATCAAAAGCTATCACAAAGAAGAGCAGAAGCCGTTAGAGCCTATTTAGTTTCTCGTTCTGTAGATTTGAGTAGAGTTACAGCTATGGGCTATGGGGCAAGTCGTCCAGTAGATAGCAACAACACCAAAGCGGGTAGAGCCAATAATAGACGAACAGAGTTTGAAATCACCGCCAATTGATGCCGCAGTACTTGACCTTAGCAATTATTTTATCCTTTCAACAATCCCCTAAGGGATATTAACTTGATTTACAAGCAGTGAAGCACCTTTTTTTTGACCTTGACGGCA
>Ga0213866_10001809_pt1 | contig 15668 bp, 9 predicted proteins | sample PICome_11_FD_160079 | JGI IMG/M metagenome (GOLD analysis project Ga0213866, IMG submission 160079) | Coastal seawater microbial communities near Pivers Island, North Carolina, United States - PICO284 | ecosystem: Environmental > Aquatic > Marine > Coastal | place: USA: North Carolina...
TTGAAGGCACCCATACTAACTACACTTGGAACACTTCATCCCTACCCGGCGGTGACTATTACGTCTATGCCAAAATTGATGATAGCGTCAATGCGCCAGCCTATGATTATGGAGCCGGCAAAATTACTATAAATAGACCACCCAGTATTACCATCACAAAGCCTTCAGCAGACGCCACTGTAGATAACAGTTACACCATTGAATGGACGGCTAGCGACCCCGACAATCAGGCCAATATTAGCCTCTACTACGACACCAATAACCGTGACAGAGACGGCACTTTGATTACTAACAGCTTGGTTGAAGGCACCCATACTAACTACACTTGGAACACTTCATCCCTACCCGGCGGTGACTATTACGTCTATGCCAAAATTGATGATAGCGTCAATGCGCCAGCCTATGATTATGGAGCCGGCAAAATTACGATTAATAATAGACCACCCAGTATTACTATCACAAAGCCTTCTGAAGACATCTTTGCAGATCTGATCAATATTAAATGGACTGCTGAAGATATTGATAGCAATGCTAAAGTTAGTCTGTATTACAAAGAAGCCTCTAGTAATAACTATAGCCCCATCGTTGAGAATCTGGACAAATCAAAAACCAGTTACCTATGGCATATTTCGGATCTTGTCAAAAATGAAAAGCTTGGTGAGGTACTCTACCTTCGAGCTGTGATTACTGAGGATGAGGAGGATGGAATAAATGATTCGGTCACCCAGGATGTGGCATATAAGCTTGCACCTCTTTTTAAGCTTAATGATACCGGGCAGACTTGTACTAGCGATAATACGAGGGGCGACTGTGCTCAAGGTCGTGATACCGATGGGTCAGTTAGCAAAGTGGGCTCTGGCGTAGCTAGCTTTGATTTCACCCGCCTCAATCTAGATGGTACCGCACATTCAGGCAATGACTACGCCAGCACCCCATGGCATTGTGTAAAAGATAACCACACTGGACTTGTATGGGAGGTTAAACCTGGTTATGACCAAAGTCATGATCAATGGGAGGAGTTTGAGTTTGGAGATTCTGGTCATCTTGTAGATACTTTTAATAATTCTAATAACGACCAAGACGGCCGATGCGGCTATACAAATTGGCGCGTAGCCTCGCCCGAGGAGCTATCTAGTATTTTGATTGATGAGAGCAGCTTGCCTAATGTTTCAGCAGCATCAGAGTTTGGTTTTAGTATGGATCCCAACTATTTCCCGCATAATAACTCTGCATCTAAGTATTGGACATCATTCCCCTTCTCTATGGAAATTATAGATCAAAGTGGAAACACTTTCGATGGGGCATGGGCTTTTGACAGAAGTAATACCAGTGGATTTATACCGAAAGAAATTACAGACAACAACCCGGTGATATTGGTAGCCGGTATGAAGCAACCCTTCCAATTATCAGCTGACGATTATCCGCAAACAGCGCCAGATACAAGATATACAATAAATTCCGATGGCACAGTGACTGACAAATGGACAGGGTTAATGTGGCAACGATGTCCCCTAGGAACGTCTTTGTCTTGGGATCAGGGGCAGCAGCGCCACAAATGTGAAGGAATGGCCACACAACACTATTGGCAGGAAGCCCTTAATCAGGCAGACAGCAGTACACATGGTGAATACCAAGATTGGCGTTTACCCAACATAAAGGAAATGCGAACTATTGTTGAATATGGCCGAGATAGCCATATTAATACTGACGTATTCCCCACTGTGAGTAGTTCTTCTTGGGCCACACAATACTATTGGACTTCCACTTACATAAACACACAACAGGCTTGGGCTTTTAAATTTTATATCGGCCAGACCGCTGGTAGAAGTCTGCCAAAAAATCAGTCAGATCAGGAGTGGCGTCCATCTGTGCGCCTTGTTAGAGCGGGAGAGCAAAACCGAGGTGATGCCACTGATATTCTTGATATTAGAAGAGATAATAACCCATCTGACCCAGATAGTTGGACTTATAAAATAAATTGGACCGCCAGCGATCTTGAAGATACCGATACTATCGAAAAGATTGACCTTTACATCGTCAGTGTTGATGTTGATGGCACAACAACCAGAAGAATAATCGCTAGAAACATCAGCAGTAGTGAAATCACATGGGCGGCAGAAGATGACCTTAGCGGTACTTATTACCTTTTGGCTGAAATAACAAATGAGGCAAGGGAGGAAATTAGTATCTATGATGACGAGGTAATCACCATTGACAGGCAACCGCTAATCGTATTTGAGAACCCAGTTATAGAAAACACTATAGCTTACTACCAACTTTACAAGGAGACATCTTATATTGCAGAAGTAACTGTGAATAGACTGGATGCAGAAGACATTGAAGAAGTTGTGTTTAAGATAAAAGACAGCACAGACAACACCATTAAACCAAGCATCTCTTTTATTAGCCTTGTTGAGGGTGACGCAAACAAGTACATGTTGGATCTAAACACCATCGGACTAGAAGCACACGGACTAGAAGCACAAATAACCTATAATCTTCATATAGATGTTGTCATGAAGGACGGAAGGCGTTTTTCCAAAAGCATAGAAATCCGGGTGGACGATGACAACATCACTAGAATCAATGGAATTGCCAAAGTGACAAGTAGCGGGACTGAAATTAATCTAGCTGAGTTATCAAATACATCACAATTGCATGTCTTTGAAAGTGCTTGCCTTAATAAGCTCGAGCATATTTTCTCTGACGCAAGTAACTGTAATCCTCAGATAATTCCACCTAATGGAAGTATGTTTTCACTAACTGACAATATCGATATGAAACAGCTAATCCTTAAAACTGGCAATTACCTTTCACAAGTGGGTTTACCCTTCCCTGTATTCAATAATCATGATTTAGTGGTGTTCAAAGAAAAACTATGGATATTTTCAAATAATCAAATATGGTATTCCTCAGATGGATTCACTTGGCAACAAGTCAACCAACAAATGGATTTTGCACCCAATAAAAGAATGGACTATCGAGTGGTAGTTTTCAAGGATGCATTATGGGTCGTTGGTGGCTATAGCTATAATGGTTCAAATAAAATTCAAAATACAGATGTGTGGAAATCCGAAGATGGCATAGATTGGGTCGAAGTAGGAAACTTCCGAGATGGCGGACAATATCTTGAACTATTGACCCACAAGTATGAGGATGAAGAAGAGAAAATATGGGCGATTGGCAGAGGTGGAATTTGGAATTCAATTAACGGTGAAATCTGGGAACAAATAGATGCACCGGATGTTATTGATATTCAATATAACAGGACTCAAGCATTTGTTGATAATGATGGCAATTTACAGCTGGTTGGACCCAATACTGATACTCTTACTCTTGACGTGGAGGGTTATGAGTATGCCGATAATGGCCCGTGGTACCCTCGTAGACCGAGTGTTGGGCCAAACAATCAAGACCGACTTATGGTTTTTTTGGGGGGTCATGAAGCAATAAACTTCAAGGGAGACACATGGGTTGCTGGAGGAAGTTGCTATACAGGCAATCAAGAAAGATTCGGTGAAGGGCAGAGTTATAATTTTACTGATTGTAACTACCTCCATAAATTAAATGGCTCCTTTACGTTAGGGTATTATTGGCAGCATATTGATACAACAACATCCAGAAAAGTCATGTCCCGTCGAGTTGAGTCTAATATGGTAGTCTTTGATGAAAAACTATGGATAAGTGATAGCTATCACAGCAATCACTGGGGTGGAGCTTCATACTCCGCTGATGGTGAAGCGTGGTTTGAAACTAACGACTCAATGGTCCGACCGCCCAACAGGACAGATCATCAAGTTGTGTATTTTAAAGACAAAATGTGGTCAATTGGCGGTTCCACTAGAGGCAACATTAATGGTTTACACCCAGTAGCTAGCCTTAAAAATGATATCTGGATATCTGAGGATGGTATTAACTGGGAACAAATTCAAAATCAAAGTCAAAGTCAAAGTCAGTTCACAGCTAGGCGTGGTCACCAAGCTGTTGTCTTTGAAAACCATTTATGGCTAATAGGTGGTAATGATAGTGAATACAAAAATGATATCTGGAAGTCCGATAACGGTCAAGATTGGGAACTAGTCAATGCAAGTGCCAGCTTCCCAGCTAGAGAGGGCCATCAAGTTAAATTATTCAAGGGAGATTTATGGCTTATCGGTGGTTATGGACAGGATGGATACAACAATGAAATATGGAAGTCCAACAACGGTGAAAGTTGGGAACAGGTGCAAATTACAGATGGTAACTCTCTGTTCTCTGCCAGAAGCGGCCACCAACTCGTAGTGTTTGGAAGCCAACTATGGCTAATCGGTGGCTTTGATGGAAGTGACTACAAAAAAGATATTTGGAGATCTGACAACGGTTCAGATTGGCAAGAAGTTACTCCCTCTACACCCATTTTCTCACCCAGGTCAGAGCATCAGGTTAGCGTATTAAACGATACATTGTGGCTCACAGGCGGTAAAAATACCGATGGCGTAGTCGCTGATGATATATGGTTTTCTAGTGATGGTATTAACTGGGAGCTACATCAATCTAGCCACAAACCCTCACCCAAAGAGGGGCATCAAATGCTAACATTTGACGATGGGACTCAAGAGCAATTACGACTGATCGGTGGTGCGGCTGGAACAGATGAAAGCAGTGACGGTGCTTTGGATGAAATTTGGTCATATCAGCCTAGCGATCAACAATGGACAAGGTATATGCATATCACAACTCCCAATACAACTGGCTTACAATAAAAGTTCAACGCTCTGCGGCCATTGGCCACTGTAAAAACATCAAGTCACTTAAGGCAAGGGGATTACTAGGCTTCGTCTGTTAATCCCCTGTAGCCAACAAACCTTGTTTAGTCATTAAAACCTACCCTGTAAATGTGACAAAAACGCCAATGCAAATCCTGCGCATTGGCGCCCTTCTTTTCTTTCCAAAAATATTGGCCATCCATTAGCTTATTTTGATACAGCTCATTGAACCAGCTGATTAATTACAACTAGTCTATACTTTCAGCAACGCAAGACAGGTTCAAGGAAGAGCGATGGCAAAGCCATTTACCATTAAGCTGTATATACCAAGTGGCAATGCCAACGAGTTAAAAATCATCGAAAAGATGAATTGGACTGGCATTGGAATGGAAATCTCCCGTTCAGCATGGCCGGCTTACCGCAAGCGAAAAGAACTCACACAAGCAGGTATCTATATTCTCGCTGGCTATAAGGATGATGAAGATTTGCCATGTCTTTATATTGGTCAGGCAGATGGCATTAAAAACCGTTTAGAAAATCACTACAAAAACAAATCTTTCTGGGACAGAGCACTCATTTTTGTCTCAAGCAACCAAGGCTTAAACAGAGCGCATATCACATGGCTAGAATGGGCACTGATACAAAAGGCCCAAACTGTTGGTCGTTGTAAACTGGATAACACATCAATCCCCAATGAACCAGGGCTGACTGAGTCAGAGCGAGCCGATACACAAGAATTCCTGCATGAAATACTCAGCATCCTTCCCTTGATAGACATCACAGCCTTTGAACAAGCACAAAAGATAGAGCAGCAACATACACCACAGCAACAATCCTCTCATGAAAACACCATTGTAGTACCCGCAAATGAAGAAGGATTTAAAAAGGTATTTTTAGGTGAACACTGCTGGTATGCCATACGCATCGCCGGTGGCAGACTTGATCAAATTAAATATATTGCCGCCTACCAAACCGCCCCTATTTCCGCCATTACGCATATCGCCGAAGTAGCATCCATTGAGCCCTATGGGGACGGTAAAAAATACAAACTTAATTTTGCTGCACCAGCTAAACCTGTTGGGCCATTAAAGCTCGGGAGTGCCCATAAAAGCTCGATGCAAGGCCCTAGATATACCAATAATTTAGCACTCACTAAAGCAAAGGATATGGGGGATGTTTTTTAGTTAAGATTATTACTTTGACTTGTGCCAGCATCAGTCACGTGCCCAATAATTAGATCACGGGTTTACGGTGCAAAACATGAACTGACTTACAAGGAATTGATTGCGTAATGATAAATAAGGAAATTTTCAAGGCGCTACTAATACATTTGGGATTTGAAAAAAAAGGCAGTATTTTCACTAAAAACTTTGATAGCGCCTGCTTTCTATGTGCTGACTTCAAAAAGGAAGAGTTGCGATATCCAGAGTCGGATGGTCTCAAGATCAATGAAAGACAAACATGTAATTTTTCCTTCGCTGAAAATGCTGTTGTATTTGAGTGTGTACACAAACTACTTGAAAAAGGCTACAAGCCAGAACATATAGAACTCGAACCTAAATGGAAATTAGGGCATGGAGCAAGCGGAGGTCGTGCCGATATTCTAGTTAAAGACCAAAAAGAAAAACCATTACTCATTATTGAATGCAAAACTTACGGCAAAGAATTTAGCAAAGCATGGAAGGAAACTCTTGATGATGGAGGGCAGCTATTTTCTTATGCACAACAAATCGCAGAAACTGAATTTTTATGTCTCTATGCCAGTGAATATGATGCAAAACAATCCATATTGCTTGTTGAGCAATGCATCATCTCTCACAAAGACAATGACAAGATAATTGAACTAGTTGAAGGTTTAAAAAGCTATAGCAAGGCGAGTAACGTCAAAAATCGTTATGAAGTCTGGAAAGAGACTTATCAACTGGAATATACAGAAGCAGGCATATTTGAAGAAAATATCCAGCCTTACCAAATAGGAAAAAGTCATTACACACTAGACATAGATACTCGCGCAGTAACTGAAAAAGATAAAGAAGGCAAATATCATCGCTTTCGCACGATATTACGCCAACACAATATTGCCAGACGAGAAACCGCCTTTGAGGTGCTCGTCAATTTATTCCTCGCTAAAATCGTCGATGAGGAAGAAAATAAAAATAACCTGGAATTTTATTGGAAAGGCGTTGCTTACGATAATTACTATGACTTCATAGATCGCCTTCAAAGGCTCTACCAAATAGGTATGCGTAAGTTCCTAAAAGATGACGTGATGTATATCAGCAGCGATCAAATAGATGGTGCGTTTTGGACAGTTAAAAACAAAAAGAATGCTACTAAAAAACAAATACAACAATACTTTAGAGATTTAAAATTTTTCTCTAACAACGCTTTCTCTCTGATTAATGTTCACAATGAGCGCTTATTTAATCGCAACACTAAAGTATTGGTAGAACTGGTACAAATGTGGCAAGGCTTAAGGCTAAAAACCACAGGGCAAAATCAGTTTTTAGGTGATATGTTTGAGTATTTTCTAGATAACTCCATCAAGCAATCTGAAGGGCAGTTTTTCACCCCGATGCCCATCACTAAATTTATCGTAGCCTCTTTGCCATTGGAAAATAAAATACAGCAATCATCAGAACCTTTAAGAGCCATAGACTACGCTTGCGGCGCAGGGCATTTCTTGACGGAGTATGCGCACCAAATAGCACCCATCGTCAAAAAACATAAGCAAACCGATATTAACCAGTATCACGAAAATATCATTGGCATCGAAAAAGAAGACAGACTTGCCAAAATTGCCAAGGTATCGGCGTATATGTATGGGCAAGACGCTATCAAGATTATTGAAGAAGATGCATTAAGCCATATCGACGAAATAAAGCCATCAAGCTTTGATGTCCTGATCGCAAATCCTCCTTTTGCGGTAGAAGGTTTTTTGCTTAACCTGACAGACAAGCAAAAAGAAAGTTACGAACTGTTCAAAACCACTGAGCTTAAAGCCAATACCAATAACATCCAGTGTTTCTTTATAGAAAGAGCCAAGCAGATCATGGCAGGTAATGGTGTCGTGGGTGTGATTGTGCCGTCATCCATATTGTCGAATTCAGATGGCACGCATATCGCCACCCGTGAAGTGATATTGAAGTATTTTGACATCATTGCACTGGTGGAGCTTGGCAGTGGCACCTTTGGTAAGACAGGCACTAATACAGTTGTGCTTTTTTTAAGGCGTAAATACAAAAAACCAGAACCAGCAGAACACTATAAAAACCGTGTCGATGATTATTTTGAAGGCATAAATGCAGGCGATCCAAGCGCTGTGGAATATCAAGATCTCTATTTAATTCACAAGTATTGTGAGCACAATGAATTACATTTTGACGAATACAAAAACCTATTAGGCATTACCCCTGAAACCATAAGCAACATAGATGAGCTGCTCAGGACGGAGCTATTTTCTGAATATAAAAAGCAGTTTGAAAACAGCACAGACATCAAAAACTTGAAAAAGAAAAAGGTGTTTAAAGATAAAAACAAACATGATCAGCAACTTGAGCTAAACAAGCGATTTATCAACTATCTCTATGCCATAGAAAAAGACAAACTCTATTACTTTATGCTTGCTTATGAAAATCCGCAAAAAGTGTTGATCGTGAAAAGCCCAAGCGACAATAAAACGCAAAAGCAATTTTTAGGCTATGAGTGGAGTGGAGCTAAAGGGCAAGAAGGGATTAAATACAACGGTGGTAATACCGTCAATGACATTATCACACCATTGTTTAACCCTAAAGATTTTATGGATTCAAGCAAAATTAATTATTTGATACAACAAAACTTTTTAGGTAACACGTTCAATGATTTAAGTGAATTTGAAGAGTACAAAGAACTGATTAGCTATGCCAATTTGCAAGATATTTTAGATTTTAGCCGCACAGACTTTAATAAAGCATTTTCACTGACTCCCAAGAAGAATGTTGTTATTGAGAGTAAGTGGAGGGCAGTAAAACTGGGAGATGTTGTTATTTGCAACCCACCTAAATCAGAAATTAGCAAACTTAGTGATAATACAATTGTGTCATTTGTAGAAATGTCCTCTGTAAGTAATAATGGCTATATAAGAGATAAGGTCGATAAATCTATTAAGGAATTAAAAAAGGGAGGTTTTACATATTTCAAAGATAACGACATTATTATCGCTAAAATCACACCTTCAATGGAAAATGGAAAATGTGCTATTGCAAAGGAACTCTCCAACGGGGTTGGTCTGGGCAGCACAGAATTTCATGTGCTTAGAGTAACTGAAAGATTATTTCCGGGTTTTATGTTTTCTCTTTTAAATAGGAGTTACATAAGAATTGAGGCAGAAAAACAGATGACAGGTTCAAGTGGGCATAGACGTGTACCAATTGAGTTTTATGAAAATATAAAAATACCTCTCCCACCCAAAAATATCCAAGAAAAAATAGTTACCGAATGCGAAGCTATAGATCAAGCGGTGGCGCAAGCTCAGAAGACTATTGAGCGAGCAAGAGTTGATATTGAAAATGGTTTTATTGAAACTAACCGAAAGGCAAATCAAACATTCAAACTAAGCAATTCAGATATATTTGATATTTCAATCGGCAAAAGAGTGATTGCCGGCGAGATTGAACAATCTGAAAAAGGCATTGCTGTTTATAGTGCCAATGTATTTGAGCCATTTGGTTACATCAACAAAGACATCCTCAAGGATTTTAACCGTGCCTCTGTAATATGGGGGATAGATGGGGACTGGATGGTAAACCACATCAAAGAAAATAACCCGTTTTATCCTACTGATCACTGTGGCGTATTACGTGTAAAAGAAAACGTTATTAACCCTCGCTATCTTGCATGGCTACTAAATAAAGCAGGTCAAGCCGTTGACTTTTCTAGAACACATAGAGCGTCAATGGATAGAATAAAGGGTCTTTCAGTAAAAGTGCCATCTATCAAAGAACAAAAAAAAGTGGTTACCAAGATTGAAAAACTAGAACAAAAAATCATCCAAGCACAAAAAACTATAGAGTCCGCTCCACAGCAGAAACAAGCAATATTGGATAAGCACTTGAAATGAAACCGATTAAAAAAACACTTAAAGCGCCATTAGATAAAATACTAAGTTATAAACCTAATGAAGCTCCTAGGCAACCATCTAAGCAACCAAGCAAAGCCGAGTTAGAACAAGTTTATAATATGATGGTAAGCGTATTATAGAAGTTAAATAATTGTCATAGAATTTTCGGATATTTTCGGGGTCATTAAATATATAAGTCCCTAAATCAAATAAATTTTATAACTCCAACTTCGCAAAATTTTTACAACAACCTAAACACTCAAACTACGCTAAAATACCTCCTCATAAAATTCGTACCTTAAAAAAAATGGTAACAAAAATTGTACAGTGCCAAAATGAGAAAAAATTATAAATCGTTGTGAATCAATGATTTGTAACGTTATAAAAGATTATATGGAATTATGTAAAATTAGGTTAAATGATTGAAAATTAATAGAAAGTTTTGTGTGGCCCCGATGATGGATTGGACTGATCGCCACTGTCGCTATTTTATGCGTCTTATCAGTGCGCAGGCGGTGCTGTATACCGAGATGATTACCACGGGTGCGATTATCCATGGCGATGCCCACCGCCATTTGCAGATGCATCAGGCGGAGCAGCCGGTGGCATTACAGTTGGGGGGTAGTAACCCGGAAGATTTAGCCAAGGCGTGCAAAATTGCCAGCGCCTACCACTATAATGAAATTAACCTTAACTGTGGTTGCCCCAGTGATCGGGTGCAGAACGGTATGTTTGGCGCTGTGATGATGAAACATGCCGAAACCACCGCCAACTGTGTGGCCGCAATGGTAGAGGCCGTAGATTTGCCAATAACAGTCAAACACCGTATTGGCGTGGATGATTTTGATTCTTATGAATTCCTCTGTGATTTTGTGGGTACGGTTGCCAGTGCGGGCTGTAATACCTTTTTGGTACACGCGCGCAAGGCCTGGTTAAAAGGGCTTAGCCCAAAACAGAATCGCGAAATCCCCGAACTGAACTACGATCGGGTTTATCAGTTAAAACGCGACTTTCCGCAACTTGAAATTGTGATTAATGGCGGTATCACCACACTGGAGCAGGCTCAACAGCACCTTGAGCATATAGATGGCGTGATGATAGGTCGCGAGGCCTATACCAATCCCTATTTGTTGGCCACGGTGGATCAACAGATATACGGCAGTGAGAAACCGATTAAAAGTCGTCAACAAATTGCTGAGGAATTTGTACAATATGTATCCAGTGAACTCTCTGAGCAAACCAGACTCCAATCTATGACCCGACATATGTTGGGACTCTTTCATGCTGTGCCAGGGGCGCGCCAATTTAGACGACATATCAGCGAGAATGCCTATAAAACTGGTGCAACAGTGGATGTACTGATCGAGGCATTGGCTAAAACAACAGGAAAAACTGCTTTATGACTGACAAAAGTAAACTTGCCCAACTCAAAGAAATGACTACCGTAGTGGCAGACACCGGTGATTTTGATGCCATCGCGCAGTATGCCCCTGAAGATGCAACCACTAACCCTTCGCTGCTGCTTAAAGCTGCCCAAATGCCTGAGTATCGGAGTTTAGTTGAACAGGTAATCCAGTCGGTAACCGATGGTAAGCTGTCCTCTGATGAGCAGATGTCTGCCTGCACGGATAAGCTGGCGGTACGCTTTGGGGAAAAGATTTTAGAGGTGATACCGGGTCGAGTCTCCACGGAGGTGGATGCGCGCCTTTCTTTTGATACCCAAGGTTCTGTGGCTAAGGCACGACAGCTGATCGACCTGTATGAGCAGGCAGGTATCGGCAAGGAGCGCGTATTGATAAAAATGGCGTCTACATGGGAAGGCATTCGTGCTGCTGAGCAACTAGAAAAAGAAGGTATTAACTGTAACCTGACCCTACTCTTTTGCTTTACACAGGCCGTGGCCGCAGCTGAGGCGGGCGCCTTTTTGATCTCGCCTTTTGTGGGTCGTATTCTCGATTGGTATAAGGCGTCGACAGGGCTTAGTGATTATGCGCCTGCAGATGATCCCGGTGTGCAGTCGGTCACGCGTATCTATAACTACTACAAACAACAGGGCTACAACACCGTAGTGATGGGTGCTAGCTTTAGAAATACTGATGAGATAACTGAATTAGCCGGCTGTGATCGTTTGACCATTAGCCCCCAATTACTCCAAGCCCTTGATGAGGACTTTGGCACACTGGAACGTAAATTAGACCCTAACAATACTGGACCAAGAGATAACTATAAAATGGGTGGTGAGAGTGATTTCCGCTTTGAATTAAATGATAATGCTATGGCCACTGAGAAATTAGCCGAGGGTATTCGTAGTTTTGTTACTGACCAGATCAAGCTTGAGACCTGGCTTAGAGATATTACTTAATTGCAGTATTACCCAGATACAACACAATGCTAAATAAAATAAGACAGCTTTTTGCTAAAAATACCGATATATCAGAGCAGGATCAGATCGCTACTGAGCATTTGGCGACAGCGGCACTATTAATTGAAGTGATGATTATTGACGGCAATCTGGATGATCAAGAGTTGCAGTCTATTAGCCAAACATTGTGTGAGATACTGGATTTAACGGAAGCACAGGTTGATGAGTTGATATTACTGTCCCGTGAAGAAGTTGCAGAGGCGACCTCTCTCTATCAATTTACCCGAGAGATTAATGACCATTTTGATCTTGAGGGGAAAATGAAATTGTTGACCTCAATGTGGCGCGTGGCCTATGCCGATGGGCACTTAGATAAACATGAAGAAGGTATTATTCGCCGTGTGGCGGACTTACTGCATATCCGCCACAACGAGTATATACGCTGTAAGTTGGAGGCTAAAGGCTAAAGAATTTAGACTGGAGATTAAAGAGAGAAACTAGATCGGCTTTAATCCGGAATCGACCCCAGCATTTTGCCCACGATGACGCAGATAGTGGTCCATTAGGGTAATCGCCAGCATGGCCTCGGCTATAGGCACCGCCCGAATACCCACACAGGGATCATGACGGCCTTTGGTAACAACCTCAGCAGATTGCCCTGAGGTATCTATTGACTGACCGGGAATACGCACACTGGATGTGGGCTTTAACGCCAAGTGAGCGACAATATCCTGCCCTGAGGAAATACCCCCTAATACACCACCGGCATTATTGGAGAGAAAGCCTTCAGGGGTTAATTCATCGCGGTGTTCGGTGCCCTTTTGAGCTACCACATTAAAGCCATCACCTAGTTCAACACCTTTAACAGCATTGATGCCCATCATGGCGTGGGCTATATCCGCATCCAGTCGATCAAAGATAGGCTCACCCAAGCCAACTGGCACATTGCGCGCCACCACACTGACTTTAGCACCCACAGAGTTGCCCTCTTTACTCAGGGCTTGCATATAGGTTTCCAGCTCAGACACTTTGCTAGCATCGGGGAAAAAGAACGGATTGGTTTCAATTTGCGCCTGATCAAATGCCTCGGCTTTGATGGGGCCCAACTGGGATACATAACCAAATATCTCCACGCCCAACTGTTCGCGAAGGTATTTTTTAGCGATGCCTCCAGCAGCTACACGCATGGCAGTTTCGCGGGCGGAACTACGCCCTCCTCCACGGTAATCCCTTTGGCCATATTTTTGATGGTAGGTATAGTCTGCGTGGGCAGGACGGAATAAGTCCTTGATATTACTGTAATCTTTGGATTTTTGATCTTTGTTATGGATGATCATACCTATGGCTGTGCCAGTGGTTTTACCCTCAAACACACCGGAGAGTATCTGCACCTCATCGTCTTCGCGGCGTTGGGTGGTATATCTTGATTGCCCAGGCTTGCGACGGTTTAGATCAGGTTGCAGGTCGGCGGCACTGATTTCCAGCCCCGGAGGACACCCATCGACAATACAGCCAATGGCGGGCCCATGGCTTTCGCCAAAGCTGGTAACGATAAATAGTTTTCCTATGCTATTGCCGGCCATTTTTTTGATTCATGTCTGTGCTTAAGTGGGCAATTATACGCAAATTAGTTGGGGTTTTCAGAAATTAGTGCAGATCGCTGATGCTAGGTAAACGAATGACTATGCTGGACTAACTGCTCGCGGGTCAGAACAAAAACACCCTCTCCGCCCTGCTCGAACTCTAACCAGGTAAAAGGCACAGTAGGGAAAGCACGCTCCAGCGCAACCGCCGAATTGCCCACTTCTACCAGAAGCACTCCCTGTTCACTGAGGTAGTTGATGGCTTCCCTCAGTAGTCTGCGGGTAATATCCAAGCCATCGCTACCGGATGCCAGTGCCAGACCGGGCTCATGTCGGTATTCCTCGGGCATACTGGCCAGATCTTCGGCATCCACATAGGGGGGATTACTGACTATCAGATCAAATTGCCGATTATCGCCCGCGGCCACCTGATCAAAGAGATCCGATTGCAGGGCTGTGACTCGGTGCTCTAACTCATGGCTTGCAATATTGATCGCCGCGACAGCGAGAGCATCGGTGGAGATATCACTGAGAACCACTTGAGCCTTTTCAAAGGCATAGGCGCAGGCAATGCCTATACAGCCACTGCCGGTACAGAGATCGAGAATTCGAACGGGCGCAGTGGTGCACCAGGGTCTAAACTGGTTGTCTATTAGTTCGGCAATCGGTGAGCGGGGGATAATAACTCGCTGATCCACATAGAATGGCAGCGCACAGAACCAGGCCTGCTGGGTAAGATAGGGCGCTGGAACCCGCTCTTCGATGCGCTTGGTATACAGCGCCTGAATCTGCTCCTGCTGTGTTTGGGTCACTGGCTGATGCAGTAATGAGCGATCAGCTTGGGGCGGCAAATCGAGGACTGCAGAAAGCAGAAAGACTGCTTCATCCCAGGGGTTGTCGGTGCCGTGACCAAAGTAGAGATCACTCTCCTCAAACAGTGCACAGCCCTGTTTTAACAGATCCTCAATAGTGGGATTTTGTAGGGTCAAAGGTAGTACTCAGGGGCTATTATTTGCAGCCATTTTAACCTGCAAACTGGTAATGGTCTGTAGTTTATTAGAAAATGCCTGTTAGACAACGACGGCGTCGAGTCAAGATTCTCCTCGGGGTATTAAGAGAAAATAGAATAAGGAAGAAAAATGCAAGACCATTATTTAAAAATCATCGAAACCACTGGCGAGGACACCCAGCGACCAGGCTTGTTGGACACGCCCAAACGTGCCGCTAAAGCCTTCGAGTACTTGACCAGCGGTTATCATATGGATATCAAAGAGGTGATTAACGAAGCCTTGTTCCCCTCGGATTCAGAGGAGATGGTTCTGGTTAAGGATATCGAGCTGTTCTCGCTGTGCGAGCACCATCTCTTACCTTTTATCGGCAAGTGCCATGTGGCCTATATTCCCAATGGGCAGGTGCTGGGCCTATCTAAAGTCGCCCGCGTGGTGGATATGTACGCCCGACGCCTGCAAATACAGGAGGCGTTGGCACAGCAAATCGCCTCGACTATTCAGCAGGTTACCAATGCCCGCGGTGTGGGGGTTATCGTCGAAGCCAAGCATATGTGTATGATGATGCGCGGCGTCGAAAAACAGAATTCCTCAATGAAGACATCGGCGATGTTGGGAACTTTTCGCACCGATCAGGCGACCCGAACTGAGTTCCTAGCGCTCTTGAGTGACCAGTAAACTGGCCTAGATAGTCGACTCTGAAAATTGCATAAAGCAGGATCTGCCCCATAAGTGAAGCAAATGTTTTGGGTAGAGCCTGCCCCATGGGCGAAGCAAATGTCTTGGGTAGAGCCTGCCCCATGAGCGAAGCAAATGTCTTGGGTAGAGCCTGCCCCATGAGCGAAGCAAATGTCTTGGGTAGAGCCTGCCCCC
>Ga0213866_10001811_pt1 | contig 15654 bp, 9 predicted proteins | sample PICome_11_FD_160079 | JGI IMG/M metagenome (GOLD analysis project Ga0213866, IMG submission 160079) | Coastal seawater microbial communities near Pivers Island, North Carolina, United States - PICO284 | ecosystem: Environmental > Aquatic > Marine > Coastal | place: USA: North Carolina...
AAGACTGAGCTGATGCGCCTGGTAGACCGTGCCCATCGCGCCGCGCCCGAGGCGGCTGTCCACGCGATACCCGCCGATCTCAGTGCCGATCAGGGGATCGTCTTTGAGGTCCGAGCCGATGGTGAAGGAGAAGAGCGAATCGCCGATCTGAAAGGTCTCGCCGTCGCCGATCCGCGCGACCTTGCCGCTCTCAAGCGGGCGGCCATTCACGATCGTGCCGTTCGCGGATTCGAGATCCTTGATCAGCCACTGCCCTCGGCGCTCGCCGATCACCAGGTGGCGTCGAGAGGCCATGGGATCGTTAATCGCAATGGGAACAGCGGTATCGCGCCCGACGATCACGTTCTGCCCCACGGTCAGCGTGAAGCTCTTGCCCTTGTCGGGGCCTTTCTCAACGATCACTCGAGGCATAGATCACTACCACATACTGGCGTTTTGCGGGATTCGGCGTATCAAAGCGTCTCGATGCTCGCCAGATCGCGTCGCGTCACAAGCCCGCGTGACGCTTGCAATCGCCACACGCTAGGGGCTTTGATCCCCGCGACTTCAATCTGTAGGGGACACCGAGATTTCGCCCCCGAAACTACCAGAAGCGCCCCCCCAGCACAAACGCGCAAGCAAAGCGGAGGTGTGTTGGTGATGGGATTTGTGGGAGGGGGAGCGAGTGAACGAGAATGCACACAGATCAACTTTGGAGTGCTCCACCGTTGATCGCAGTAAGGAGCGCTGAAGCACGCCACCGGTAATCGCGCCGCCCCTTCGGTTCTCTAGATTAGTGGCGCGGGGTGATAAAGTATGAAGTCAAGACGGCCCTAGTCAGTATTGTTCGCAACCTGTCTCGTAAACTCATCGTAGATTTGTAGCTCCATGTCGTAGGAATGGTGCATGATAAGCTCGAATCGCCTCGTGTGAATGTCGAAATACTCTCTTGATACTTGACAAACTCTATGTCGAGGCCATGGAGTGCCGTAGTGCTTGTAGATTAACCTTGGCTCCCATCCAGACATAACATCTACCCAAAAATGATGCCAGTCAAACAAAATGGCGATGGAAGGGCGTTCGTCTTCGCCACGCGGGAAAACCACCCAGTCCTCATCCCATACTGACACACGACTCTGAATGGTGGCGATTCGAGTCGCGATCGATTTCATTCTATCCGTCTTCATTACGCTCGCGAAGGGAGATAAATCCGTGTACTCCGCGAGCAGAGTTAGCTGTTGATCCACGGTTGAGATCAAGGTCTGCTTGTCACCCTTCTCCCATGCGGTGCGGCTATCATCGCGGAGCGTTGCCAATAGCTTTCGGATAGAATCCACCTGATCCGCAAAGCGATCCAGAGCTGCATCCTCCGCTTCCAAAGCCTCAAGCTCATCCAATAGGGTGTCGGCGTCTGCCGCCCCCGCCTCAACGCTTGAGTGATTCAGCGAGTGGAGCATTCCAACTAGAAGGATTGGGATGAAAAGTAACGCTTGCCTACGCATAATCTATCCTCGAAGTCGGCGGCTAGTTCAATCACTCGAAGAGCAGCACTCAATCTGCATGAGCATCAACCATTCCGCGAGTACCCAACGGCGAAGAAGGGGCAGTTCTTCGGCGGGTAGTTTTCTCCACCAGCGGCGCTAGGGATGACAGGATTCACATCTCTCAGCCTACACGCTTCACAGCATATAATGCCCAACACAAAACACGCCACACGGGTGCATGCGGCGCGTCTTGTGATTGTCACTATTCGAGCGGGGCGCTTACGCGTCGGCGTCTTCGTCGTCGAGCTCGTCGCTGTGGTCGAGGCCGTCGGTGGCGCGGCTAGGGGTGAACTTGTAGCCGACGCCGCGCACGGTGACGATGGCGGCGGCCCAGCGGCCGATCTTTTTGCGCACGCCGCGCACGTGGACGTCGACGTTGCGATCAATAATGTAGGCGTCGCGGCCAGCGATGCGGTCGAGCAGATCGCTGCGCGAGAACACGCGGTCAGGGTTGCGCGCTAGGTGCAGCAGCAGGCGATACTCGCTCAGGGTGAGCTTTACGACTTCGCCGTCCACTACAACATCATGGCTGGCGATGTCGATTTCGAGACCGGGGTAATTGACGGTCTGGCTCGAATCAGGGGCAGTCGCGGAGCGTCGCAGCAGCGAGTTCACTCTTGCCGAAAGCTCACGCGGGCTGAAAGGCTTGCTCACATAGTCGTCCGCGCCGGCTTCAAGGCCCTGCACCACATCATCTTCCTCGGTGCGCGCGGTGAGCATGAGGATCGGCAGCTTGCGGAAAGTCTCTTCCCCGCGCAGTTGGCGACAGACTTGCACGCCGTTGATGCGCGGCAGCATCACGTCGAGCACCACGAGATCCGGCGGATTCGAGCGGATCATCTCAAGCGCGCTCCAGCCATCTTCGGCGCGGTCGCACTCGTGCCCGGCGCGTTCCAAGTTGTAGCAAATGAGGTCGGCGATATCGCGGTCGTCTTCAACACAGAGGATGCGTGCCATGGTCGTCATGTCCTGCTGCTCCAAGGCGGCTTATTACCGCACTTTCGTTTGTAACAGAGTCATCGGTCCCTGATTGCCGCGTGCATTGTAAAGAGGGGATGCGCAATGCCAAGCTGCGATGCTCGTGCGATCGCGCACTTGCGCGGCCAAGATTCGCTCAATTGGCGTGGATTGCACGCTGCGATACCTTGCGCGCCTCCCTCTTCACGCATGCGAGGGCGAATCTTTACACAAGAATAATCCGCCGCGCGCCTGATCGCAGGCGGGTTTCCTCGGCTCGCGCCTCGAGATGTCGGGCGCGGTGAGCCAGAACCATCCGAGGTGAAGCACAAGTGCTGCGAGTTCCTCTTACCTGACGTAAAGGCTTGCTGTGATTTGCTTTACGTGAATGCGCGGGTGAGCTGAAATTATCATGCACGGCGTAAGGTGCGATTCGATTCTCGAAAGTACGCCCGAAAAGTGCTTTTCTCGCGCGTTTTTCCGCAGCTAAGGTTGAATTCCTCGTGCCTGCCGCGCACACTCTGCGCCGAGTTTGATACACAGAGGCAGATCGAGTCCTTGCGAGATTTGCTTCAACTTTCGCGAAGGCCTCAACCTTCGACCGGATTGCGACGATTGCCGCTAACCAGAGACCTGTCGTTTTTGACTGGTCTAGGTTCAAAGTGAGAGCAGAGCAATGCCTGGACGCACGATCCTGATCGCCCTTGCGCTGATGCTGGCTATCGCCGGCGCGGGGTTCTTCCTTTCTAGCACATCATTCGGCGAGTTCATCCTTGGGGGAGCGAGCGATTCGCAGCCCAGCGCTGAAGAGCTCGAAAATCTCTTCGCAGCCGATTCACGTGCTGACTCCGCCAGCGAATGGGGCGAGCAGGACGGCCTCAGTGACGCCGACGACTCCGCCCTGAGTTCGAAGGACTCGCGCAGCTCGCGCAAGAGCAGCCGCAATGGCGCGCATTCTAGCCGAAGCGCCAAACGCGCAGATGGCTCGAATCGCTCGGCTGCCGAGCGCTTGTCTGGTAGGGGCGCGAATGGCGAGAGCGCTGCAGGCTCAAACGCCGACGCCTCGCTTGAGGGTGAGGTTGGCGAGGAATCTGCCCAGGACAAAGATCTTGAAGCTGCTGAAGCTGGCGAAGAGCAGGCGAAGCTCGTCGCGATTCTGACTGGTAGCGTCACGGACGACGCAGGCGCTGCGATCGTTGATGCGCAGGTCTTCATCGAAGGCGCGAGTTTTGCGCGCACCGTCAAGTCCGATGCCGGCGGCAACTTCCAGGTGCCCGGCGTGCCTTCGGGCGAAAGCTACGACATCAGCGCGACCAAAGCTGGCTATCACCGCAACGCTTCTTCCTTTAAGAGTGTCAGTCCAAAGTCCGCTGGCCCCAACGCGATCGGCGAGCTCAAACTCGACCGCGCAATGACGATCGGTGGCAGCGTCGTGCAATCGGACAAGAGCCCGGCTGGAGCTGCGCGCGTTCGCCTCTATCAGCGCATGGATGGCGGGCGTTTCAACTCGCTCTCCACCAAGGTCACTGGCGGCGATGGCCGCTTCCTCTTCGATCGCTTGGGCGACGGCGAGTACCGCTTGGAGGTCGAGCACGCGGGCCACTCTGGCAAGTTCGAGAACAACATTCGCGCGCCGCGCGAGATCGACATTGCGCTTGAGAATGCGAGCGCGATCGAAGGCCGCGTGATTGATGAAGTCGGCGAGCCGATCACGAATGCTAGCGTGCTCTGCGAGCTTTTCGCCGAGCCTGATCTGCACTTCTCCTCTCGCACACGCAGCGGAAGCGATGGCAGCTTCAAAGTTGAGTGCCCGCCGGGATCGGTTCACAACACGCTGACCGTGACGGCAACCGGCTACGCGACAAAGAAGCTTCCCCTCGTCGCTGCGGGCAAGAAGATTGATGTTCAGCTCGTACCGAACGACAACGCTGTTGTGCGCGGCACCGTCGCGTTCGGCGATGGCAGTTACCCTGACGCTCTGACCGTGCGCGTAGACGCCTTGCTTGACGGCAAGCGAACCGCAGCGCAGAAGGCCTTCACCTTCAGCGGCCAAGCAGCAGCGCGCTTTGAGCTGGAGTTCCTGCCCCTCGACGGCGGCACGCATACCCTCAAGATCACGGGCACTTCCTTTAAACCCATCACCCTGCAACTGGGTGACGTGCGCAAACGCGAGGTGATCGAACTGGGCGAGATCTTCGCCGAGGGTGGACTGAAGCTTGCTGGTCACGTGCGCATCGGCGATGCCAAGGGCAAGCCGGCTGTCGGCGCTCGCGTCGTGCTGGCCAACGGTGTCAGCGATAAGACCGATAGCACCGGCGCCTTCAAGCTGCTCGGCTTGGAGCCTGAGTCGAAGGTGCTGCTCACGATGCAGCTCGATGGCTTTCCTCTCGGCTACCGCGAAGTCACGATCGCCAAGGCGGACATCACCAATCTCGTACTGATCATCCCTTACGGCGACCGCATGCTGAGCGGCGTGGTGTTGAGCGCTGCCGACAAGTCACCGATCGCCGGTGCCAGCGTGAAGATCGTTGGCGAAGGCGCGCCTGCGGTGCTGACGGATGAGAGTGGCAACTTCTTCATCGACAATGCGCTGGCCGAGAATCTGAAGCTGCGTGTTTCTCACCCTGAGTTCGCAACCAAAGAGATCGACGCGATCAGCTTCCATCATGATGAAGGCATCGCCGAGAGCCTGCGCGTTGAGCTGGTGCCTGGCGCTGCAATCTTCGGCACGATCAGCAAGGCGATTGATGGCGCTCCCGTGCGTCCTGAAGTCAGCGTGAAGATTTATCGGGGCAGCTCGCTGGTGACGACGGCCAAGACTGACATCGACGGCAGCTACGCCACGCAGCCCCTCGAAGCGGGCGAGTACTTTGTCGAAGTGCCGGAGTTCCGCATCCCCGCAAAGCCCGTCAGCAACCCTGGCAAGCAGGGCGTGCAGCACGACATGGTGACCCGCGCGACGATCCGCGTGACCGGCAAGGTGCTGACCTCGACGGGTGCGCCGCATGGCTCGGCGGGGATCTATGTCTACTCATTCAAACATGCCGGCGTGTTCGACACGATTTATACCGATCCGAGCGGCGAGTTTGAGATCGACAACATGTGGCCCGGCACCTTCTCGCTCAGCATCCTCAAGCACCCCAGCGATCAAGCTGCGCAGTGGGTGCGCGAGATCGAAGTTGCTGAAGGGCTGGCAGAGCAGCACATGGTCGTGCAGCTTCCGCCGAGCAACGCGGTGATTGAAGGCCGCGTGACCTATGAGAATGGCGAGCCTGTCGCTGGCGCTCGCGTCAGCATGACGAACACCTCGTGCAAGATGGCGCGCGCTGTGCTCGCGGCCTACACCGTGACCGATGCGCAGGGCTTTTATCGAGCGACTCGCCTGCAAGAGAACATGAGTTTTGAAGTGCGCGTGGGCGGCTACGCTGACAACGCTCGCACTGGCCTGACCTTCGCAGAAACGACGGTGACCGGTGGCGCTGGCAGCATTCGCACGGCGAACATCGTGTGCCCGCAGCAAGGCTTTAGCGTGCGCGTGAAGACGAAGCGCGCTGATGGCGGCCCGCTGATTCGCGAGGTGACTTCGATTCTTTACGACGAGCAGGGCAGGCGCGCGGGCAACTTCTTCGGCGCGACCGTGGATCTTTTCGACCTGGTGCCCGGCCGCTATGAGCTGAAGTCTTTCAGCGCTGGTATGCAGGCCGCGAGCGTGACGCTGGTGGTGAACGAAGGCGGCAGCTACGCGCTGATCGGCGGGGATCACCTGGAGTTCGAGCTTGATCCTGAGTTCGGCTAAGCGAGTGATTGAAACGAAAGACACCGGCCATCGCGCCGGTGTTTTTTGGTGGCGCGCGTTCTTTTACGCGCGCGTTCGCGCTTAAGGATTTAATCACGGAGGGGGAGGAGATAGGACGGAGTTCACGGAGAGCATGCACAGCGCTGCCATGTTGTTTGCTTCGTGAAAGAGCATGTGCGGAGTAGTTCTTTGGCGGGTGAAGAGGGCGCGCAGGCGATTCTGACATGATTGCGGGAGTGAGGAGTGGATCGTGTTCAGCGACGTCGCTCTTTCTGAGAATCAATCTACATCGGCATCAATCTGCATATGCGATTTCACGAAGCGATACGATGCAGCAAATCGCAGCTCTCCGTGAGCTCCGTCTTCACTCTTCCTACTCCGTGATTCAATCCTTAAGCGCGAACGCGCGCGTGAAAAAGCCTAGCCCTAAGCAAACTTGGCTTGGCGCTTCTCAGTCCACGCTTTGTGCGACTCATGGAAGTCCGGGTGCTGCATGCAGATCGCTTGAGCCTGCGCTTCGGCTTCGAGCGCGGAGTCGAGGTCCATGCTCAGCTCGCGGTTGAGCATCTCTTTGGTCATCTGCAGGCCGAGCTGCGGGCCGGCGCAAAGCTCCTGCGCGAGCTCCTCGATGCGATTGCGCACTTGCTCGACGTCGACAACTTCGTTGTAAAGCCCGATGCGCAGAGCCTCGGCTGGATCGATGAAGTGGCCGCGCATCAGCAGGTTGTTCGCGTGGGTCAGGCCGACGATGCGAGGCAGCAGGAAGGCCGAGCCCATGTCGGCGCCGCTCAATCCAACTTTGGTGAAGAGAAAGGCGATCTTGCCGAACTGCGATGCAATGCGGAAATCGCAGGCGAGCGCAATCACCGCGCCAGCGCCGCACGTCGTGCCGTTGAGCCCGGCAATCACGGGCTTGCGCAGTTGGCGGATGTTGCGAATCAGCGCGCCGGTCATGCGCGTGAAATCGAGCAGTTGCGCCATGTCCATCGCCAGCAGCGGGCCGATGATGTCCTCAACGTCGCCGCCTGAGCAGAAGGCTTTTCCCTCGCCGGTGATGGTTACGACGCGCACGTCGTCGCGGCTATTCAGATCACGAAAGTGATCGCGCAGCGCTGCGTAGATCTCAAAGGTCAGCGCGTTGTAGCGCTCCGGGCGATTGAGGCGGATGCGGTGAACGCCGATCTGCGACGTTTCCTGGAAGAAGAGCTCAGACATGAAAATCTCCGGCAGGATCAGGAGGCAGGCCACGGAGATACGGAGGAGCTGAGTTTGCGGAGAGAGACGGATTTCTGAAGATCGAAACGATCTATCACCTCTCTTCCGAAGCTCCGATCCTCAGCATCTCCGTGGCCTGTCTCTTTCTCTTAATCAACTTCGAGCGGCATGATCAGGTAGAAGAACTGATCCTTCTCTTCTTCATGGAAGATCGCGCCGGTGTTGACGTCCTTGAACTCGCAGAAGATGTCTTCCTTGCTCATCAGGTTCAGGCAGTCGGTCAGGTAGCGCGGGTCAAAGCCGATCTTCACCTCGTCGCCTTCATAGGTGATCGGCATTTTCGCTTCGCCGCTACCGGTGCCGAAGCTTGAGGTGCGCAGCTCGAGTTCGCCGGAGCGAATGGTAAGCGCCACGCGTTGCGACTCGACGCTCGCCATGTGCGAAACAACTCGCATGGCGCGCAGGAACTCTTCGCGGTTCGCAACAAAGGTGCTCGGATTGTTGCGCGGGATCACGCTCCAGTAATCCGGATACTGGCCGTTGAGCAAGTTCGACGAGACAATCGCGCCGCCGATCTTGGCCAGCACTTCGTTCTCGCGCACATCAAGCTCTACAGGCTCTTCCGGCAAGCGCTGCGAGACGCGGGTGATCACGTCGATCGCGCGCGCGGGCAGCAGAATCGTGAAGTCAAACTCGCGCGCCTTCGTATTGAGCGTGGTCAAGCTGAGGCGGCGGCCATCCGTACCGCAAAACTCGATCTTGTCAGCGCTCGGCTTCATCATCACGCCGTGCAGCGCGTAGCGTCCCTGATCGCTGGCGATCGCCTTGCGCGAGCGGGTGAGGCAGGAGCTGAGCTCGGCGCCATCAACGCTCAGCACATTCTCTGGATCGAAGGTCGGGAACTCTGGAAAACCTTCAGGATCACTCGTGTTGAGCTTGAGGGCGTTTGGCCCGCCGCGCAGAACGAGCGAGTTGCCTTCGCTTTCGAATTCGACCGAGTCGCTTTGTAGATCCTTGAGAATCCCGCCGAGCATGGCGCCAGGGACGAGTACCGTGCCGGGCGTGGTGATGCTGACGTCGTGCGTTTCGTACTGCATCCAGAGTTCGAGGTCGGTGCCGCGGATGACGAGCTTGCCATCGCTCGCATCGAGCATCACATTCTGAACGGTCGAGTTGACGTGACGAGGATTCACGACGGCGCTAACGGCAGTCACGATCTCTGCGAGCGGTTTACGCTGTGCGGATATCTTCATCGGCACCGTCTCCTGCGGTAGCTGGCCCCGAAGCGGGCAATTCGCTGATGTTGGCCAGTCCTTCTACCAGCCCTGAGCAGCATGACAAGCCCAGAGCTACTGACACACTTCCTCCGATGCCCTCAGCGAGAGACTTTCCCATTCCCTGATGTCCTTGATAGAGAACATTTCTTCTCTATCAGAAGGTCATAGGGGGTGTCAGGAATGGCAGATCCTGTTCACGCCATCGAAGAGGCCTTATAGATCATGGGCTAGCGGGCGACACGAACATTGGGGAGAGTGTCAGATTCCCTTGGTACGAAACGCGAGTTGCTGACACTTCACGAATCACCCACATCTTTTCTGACACACGAACCCACGCTGACTGCCATTGCGTGAGCGCGGACTGTCAGCAGCGCGGGAGAGTTGTCGACGCTGTTGGCGAGTGCCTGAAAGAGCGCGGAAAGGGTAAGACTTTGTAAATATTACACAGAGCTAAGCGCTTGCACAGCTTGCATTTGCTGGCGTGGGAAAAAGACAGCAGCGCAGGATCGGCCAGCGCGGGAAAGTTTTTTCGGGCAATCTTGGCAGGCTGAATCGCGATTTGAAGGTGAGCGGACTTGGGTCAAGAAACGCTCGCGAGTGTGATGGATGCAAGCGTGACTTGTGTTGGGCTGACGGCAAATGCGGCTTGCGCGCGGCAAGCTGGCCGAGCCGCGCAGTGCCGAAGTCAGACTGGCGTCCCGCTCTCAATCGCATCCCGATCGCCTGCGAGCCTTCTTCTCGCATCAACTTAAACACGAAGCGTGTGCGCTTTCACGATACGAGAACGATGCAATGCAGCGCCGCGCTCCGTGAACTCCGTCCGCCCTCAGTTTTTCTCCGTGTTTAAATCCACTCGCACGAATGTGCGCGTAAAGAATTACAGCACCTGAATGCGACTCACAGAGAGGAGCGGCTGTGCTACTGCGGAGTTCAGGATCAGGAGTTCGGGACTGCCAGGAATGCCAGTTGTACTGCGCGCTATTCTAGATCTTCGCGCACTTCTTCGAGCAGGGTGATCAGCGTGCGCAGCTTCTCGGCGCCGAGGCGGCCAAAGCGCGCGACGTGCTTATCATGGAGAGGCTGGAAGAGATCCTCCGCAAGCTGCTTGCCGGCATCGGTGATGCGCGCGATCACGACGCGGCGATCAGACTTGGAGCGCTCGCGAATCACATACTCGTGGCGCTCAAGCTTGTCGAGGAGGCGCGTGACGTCTGAATCGCGAGTCAGCATGCGCGAGGAGATTTCGCTGCACATCAGGCCGTCTTCGCCAGCGCCGCGTAAAATCCGTAAAACGTTGTACTGCTGAGGTGTCACGCCACGGTCACGCATGAGGCGCGAAAGCTCGTCGAGCGTAGCCCAGGCGGTGCGCTGAATATTGAGGTATGCTTCCGCTTCAAGCGAAGGGAAGCCACGTACCATTTTGATTTCTTTAGCGAGCTTACTTTCCATGACTCGATGGTAATTGTACCAACGACATTTGACTAGGTGGTTTCTGCAAAAGTGTTGCTCGGCAAGCGGACTAATCTTGTCCGATTTGATCGATTCGCAGGTGGTTCACCGGATCGCCATCGCTGAGGTGCGAGATGATCGCGGGGATATCGGCCTGCGTGACGTTGCCAAGCCAGGTCGCCTGTGGATAGATCACCATCGAGCAGCCTTGCTCGCAGGTGTCGAGGCAGCCCGCCTTGTTCACGCGAATGCCTTTGCCCGCAAGCTTCGGCTCGGCCTTCACCGCAACCTTGAGCGCCTTGTGAAGTTCGACCGCGCCCTTCGATGCGCAGTCGCTGCGCGCGTGGTTCGGCTCGCGCTCGTTGATGCAGACGAAGATGTGTTGAGAGGGGATGGGCATGTTAGTCTCCTTCGCGCGCGCCCCGCGCCCCCGCATTAGAGCACACATCAGTTTACCGCGACAACCCGCATAAGAACTGGCATTCGTACCAGTTCGGTGCCTTGTTCTGCGCTGATTCTCCACGCGCACATTCCTGCGATTGGATAGACGATCCCCATCCCGACATGTGATGCGGGAGCGCAAAGCTCTTCCCACCACCAGCTTGCAAGCTCGCCATTGCCTTCCAAGCGCGCTTTCACTAACGTCTACGCCCTCTAGCATTACCACCAGACCAGCAGCGCGGAGCGTCTCATGTCCAAGAATCTGATCGCCTTGCAGAACAAGTTTCTCGGACAAGGACAGACCGTTTACGACGAGCTCGTCAAGCTGCACGACAAACAGGGATTCATCGGCGACGACGACATCATGCGTATCGCCAAGGATCACAATCTGCCGCCGCAACACGTGCGCTCGACGGCCAAGTTCTACGAAGAGCTTTCGCACGACAAGCCCGCCACGCACACGATCAAGCTTTGCAATGGCGAAGCATGCCGCTGCGCTGGCTACGAGACCGCGAAGACCCAGCTCTCCGCGACGCTCGGCGTCGACATGCACGAGGTCTCGAATGCTGGCGTGCGCTTGGAGCCCGTGACTTGCCTCGGTCTCTGCGGCCTTGGCCCGAACGCGATGGTCGACGGCCAAGTCGTTTCGCTCAAAGAGCCAGGCAGCGTTGAGAAGGTCGCCGCGAGCGTTCGCGTCGGCGATCCGCTCGATCTTGCCGAGCCGATCAACACGATCCACTACCCCGCTGAAGGCCAGCCGCGCATTGTGATGCGGAACTTCGATCGCGATGTGCTCTCGCTGCAAGACGCGTTCGACGCGGGTATCTACGCAACGCTGCAAGAAGCGCTGGAGCAAGGCACGGTCGAATCGGGTGCGAAGATTCTCGCCGAGGTGAAGGCCAGCAATCTGCGCGGGCGTGGAGGCGCAGGCTTCCCCACCGGCATCAAGTTCGAAACCGTGCGGAATGCCGAGAGCGTTGATGGCCGCAAGTTCATCTGCGTGAACGCGGATGAAGGCGACGCCGGCAGCTACATCGACAAAGAGATCATGGAGCGCGATCCGCACTCGCTGATCGAAGGCACGCTGCTCGCAGCGCTCGCCTGCGGCGCGCAAGACGCGTACTTCTACATCCGCTTTGAGTATCCGCGCTCGCTTGAGACGATGCGTAAAGCGATTGATGAAGCGTATGAAGCGGGCTTTGCGGGCAAGGACATTCTCGGCACCGGCTTCAACTGCGACCTCAAGATCGTGAAGGGCCAGGGCGCCTACATCTGCGGCGAAGAGACTTCGCTGCTGCGCTCGATTGAAGGCGTGCCCGCGATCGTCAGCTTCAAGCCTCCATTCCCGGCGGAGAAGGGCTTGTGGGGCTGCCCGACGGCGGTCAACAACGTCGAGTCGCTGCACAACATCCCATGGATTGTTGCCAATGGCGGCGAGGCTTACGCTGCTATCGGCTACGAGCGCTCACGCGGAACGAAGGCGATCAGCATCAACTCACGGGTGAAGAAGCCCGGCATGTACGAGGTCCCGCTGGGCACCACGCTGCGCGAGCTGATCTTCGATCACGCTGGCGGCATGGCGGATGGCGAAGTCTTCCAAGCCGTGCAGGTCGGCGGCCCGCTGGGCGGCATCTTCCCTGAGGATCTGCTCGACACGCCGCTGGATTTCGAGGCGATGGGCAAAGCGCACGGGCTGCTCGGACACGGCGGTGTTGTCGTTTATTCGCAGCACGATGATCTGATCGCGATCGGCCGCTGGCTGATGGAGTTCTGCGCGATTGAATCCTGCGGCAAGTGCTTCCCCTGCCGCATCGGCGCCGTGCGCGGCACCGAGCTTTTCGAGCAGGTGATGACGAACGGCGTGACCGACGAGAAGCTCGAACTGCTCGTTGAGCTGTGCGAGACAATGAAGTACGGCTCGCTCTGCGCACTCGGCGGCGCCATCCCCACGCCGATCGAATGCCTGATGGAGTACTTCCCGCAACTCTTCGACGCCATGCGCAAAGAGCCGGTGTAGAGCAATTCTCGAATTGCTTTGGGCCGAGTGCCGTCATCCCGCGTTCTGCTGCAAGTGCTCTTCACGAGCGCGTTCGCGCTTAAGGATTTAATCACGGAGGAAGATGAGAGCAAACGGAGTTCACGTAGAGCTACGCGTTGCTGCATTCATGTTGGTTCGTGAAAGCGCATGCGCTGAAGAGTTGCTTAGAAGTTCGAGCCTCTTCACTTTCTGAACGAACCGCAAGGCATGCGCTTTCACGAAACACAGCGCTCCGTGAACTCCGTCCGCCCTCATCCTGTTCCGTGAATTGAAATGCTAAAGCGCGAACGCGCTTGCCAAAACTGCCGAGCACGACGTTGCCCCACTACCCCAGCGCTTTCTCGCGCAGGGATTTGCGGCGAGCGTTCCACGCTGAGCCAAGGCCGATCGAGAGCAGCGGCAACATCAGCACGCAGAGCAGCGTCCAGAAAGTGCGCTCCGACTCGCGCCAGGGCTCGACCTTGCGCGGCGGCGGCAATTGCGATTGCCTCACCGCGATTACGTCCTCGCCGAACAAGCTCGCATCCAACACGTTCGACACAAGCTGCTGCACCGACTGATAGATCGGCGAGCCGAAGCCTTCGACCAATCCCTTGCCGGAAACGGCATCGCCCGAGCCCGGCTGCCAGCCCAGCAAATCAATGCCTTCCATCAGGTCAGGCGATGAGATCACGATCAGCTCGCCGGGCGCGCCCTTGAACTTATCGCCTAGCGCCAGAGCATACTCGCCCTTCTCGTTCGGCGGGCCGTCGACGTTCGGGTCGAATGGAAACTGGCCGCGCAGCACGACGCCGACGGGGCGATTGCTGGCGTCTTCAAGCTCGCCGACCGCAGCGGAGCCGAGAATCGCCTCGGCGCCGTCGCTGGTTTTAACGCTGTACTTGATACTCACCCGCGCTTCATCTTTCGGCATTGGCAGATACGAAGTACCGGGCCGCGCACGCAGGATTACCTGAGCTTTCAAGCCGTGAGCATCGAGCTTCTCCGAATCAAGCAGGATCGGCTGGCCCGAGCGCAGCGGCAGCGCAGGGACTTCGGATACGAGCGCAGCGTTCTCCGCTTGGGCGCGCGGGATCAAACCAAGCGTTCCCTGAACGCGCAGCGGATCGAGATAGAGCGTGTCTTCCGTGCGTTCTTGCGGGCCGTAGACGTTGTACTCCGCTCCTTCTTCCTCCAGCAAAATGCCGGGCTCGAAGCCTACGCCATATTCGCTTAGCAGGTTCGAGATGGGCTGCCTCACACGCCACGCGCTGAGCACGCCGTGTTGCTCGCCGTGCATGAAGAACTCGTTCAGACTCTGCGCGTTCTTGTTAGCGCCAAGCCCGTCATCAAGCAGAGGGATGTGCCAGTCGCCGGCAAACACCAGCAGCTTCCCGCCTGACGCGAGGAAGTGTTGCAGCTCATGCGCAACGCTCGGCGTGATGTCGTGCGGGCGCACCATCACCAGCGCGCCGAGGGCATCGAGCGGGATCTGCGATGCCGAAGACACTCGCGCATCCTCGGTGATGAAGTTGAGCGAGTTGATCATGCGCTGAATGTTGTCTTCCGGCAGAACCTTTGCGCGCTTCGGATCGGCGTAGAGCACTTGCTCGATCAGGGCGAGCTCGCCGCGAGCCTGGGCCGAACGAAACACGCCGACGCTCATCGACTTGTGGCGCAGCGACCATGCGGCTGCCGCGACGTTGCTCAAGATAATCTCGGCAGGGCCTTCGGTGCGGATACTCGCAAAGTTGAAGCTGAGCGCACTTTGCCCGCCGCGCTCTTGGTCTTTGACCATGATGCGCAGGTCGCCTCCGCCGTCGAGGGTGAGGAAGTCTTTGCGCGTTGCGTCGGTGATCACGTCGTCGATCACGAAGCGTTTCTGCAGTTCGGCGCGCTCGTCATCGTCTCGACCAAACTCGTGAATCGTATTCAAGATGCGCCCGATGCTTTCAGCATTGCGGCGCAGGTTGCTATCGGCAGGCGCGCTACCCGGCACGGCGTAGCTTGCCGTGATGCGCCACTGGCGATCGAGCGAGCGGAAGACTTCGCTTGAACTCGCGGGCATGCGCTTGAGTCGCGCTAGGCGCACGGCCTTGCTGATGAGATCATACTCCAGCGAGATGGCGCTCTTCACCGGGATCACCACGGGCAGCGGCGCTTCCGCATAGTTGATCACGAGCGACGAGTAATAGGCGACGGTGACGCCGCTCGATAGCTGCTCCTGCACGATCTGCACGCCGAGCTTGCGCACATCAAGCTCGTTCGATTCGTCGACGTAGTGCAAGTCTCGCGCAGCATCGAAGTTCACATGCGCTTCCCCTACAGCTGAGCTGATCGCGCTGAGGCGCTGGACAACATCGCGCTCCAAGCTTGCGCGTTCGGCGGGACGCTCGGCGCTCACGTAGTAGCTGAGATTGAGCGGGCTCTCGAAGTCCTGGAGAATCCGCACGCCCGCATCAGTCACCGAGAAGCGCTGATTCGACGTGAGGTCGGAGCGCAGATCGGCGTGATAAACCACGACGTTCATCAGGATCAGCAGCACCGCCGTGCTCGCAGCAGCGATCAGTGCGAAGCGAGTGTATGCAGCGCCCGCGCGCCTTTGCTTCTTGGCTTTCGACATTATGCGTACCTCCTGCGCTCAAGAACGAGTGTGCTGAGCACGAGAAAGAAGGTCGTCAGCGAAAGGAAGTAGACCAGCGAATCGATTCGCAAGAGTCCCGCTGCGATTGGGGAGAAGTGGTATTCAACGCCGATGTATTGGCTTATCAGCTCGGCGCTTCCGCTGCCTGATCCTGCGACCTGCTGCGAGACTGAGGACCAACTGACGATCGCTGCGCACGCGATAAAGCTTGAAATAAACGCGCTCATCTGGTTACGCGTAAGCGACGAAACGAAAGTGCCGAGCGCTAAGAACGCAGCGCCGAGCAAGAAGCAGCCGAAGTAGCCGAGCAGCATCGCAGCGACCTCTTGGCCTCC
>Ga0213866_10001814_pt1 | contig 15649 bp, 12 predicted proteins | sample PICome_11_FD_160079 | JGI IMG/M metagenome (GOLD analysis project Ga0213866, IMG submission 160079) | Coastal seawater microbial communities near Pivers Island, North Carolina, United States - PICO284 | ecosystem: Environmental > Aquatic > Marine > Coastal | place: USA: North Carolina...
GCCGTCGGCATCAGCTTCGTCAAAGCGCTTTTCCATCTCTTCTTTGGATGGGGGAGCGGGGCGTTTGCCCTCTTCGCCTTCGCCGCGCTCTGGGCGCTCGCCGCGCTCAGGTGGAGTGACGTCCGGGCCGCCTTCTTGCGCGAAGACGGGGGTGGCGAGTGCCAATAGGAGAGCTGCGCTCATCATTGCATACTTCATGATCTTGACCTTTCGATCTTCTCTTCGCACCGGATCGCTCCGCGAAATGTTGCGTGAGCGCTGGGAGCACGCTCCCTTTGTGTGATGTGAAACCGAGGTCCTGCGAGTTGGTTACGCAAAATTATTGGCAGTGATGTGTGGAGTCTGGGCGCAGGGGATTAACTGGGCTGCGCTTCGCCTGTGAGCGCGCTCGAACTCGTGCTTCTTCTCCATTCGCGGTTGTCGAACAGGAGATGGTTCGCGCAGCGGCGTAGGGCCGCTGAGGCCTCGCGGAGTGAGCGCTATCGGATCAAGCTGATCCAATCACCGGCATCTGCTTGCTTGCCTCTTTGAATTGATAGAAAGAGCAAGCCTAGGAAATCCGCATTGCCCTCGCGATGAATCATTGGAGTAGGTCTCGCGCGCTCTGCGTCTTCACTCGGCGAGCTCTGCGTGAGATCCGAAATCCTTGGGGCCGAAGTTTAGGTGCGCCAAGAAAACTCGCAGAGAGCGCTGAGCTAAGACGCGGAGAGCGCGAGAGAAGTGACGTGGCGATTGCTGACAGAAGCTGGCTTCATCGGCGCAGATGGATGTTTCTGATCTTCATGAATCAAAGAACTGCATGGCTCATTGCTCTGATCGACTAACTCAAACCTACCAAGGCATCCCAGCTCATCCGCCAGGCGCTGCGTCCCTGCGCCGCTGCGCGAACTATTCCGGGTAGCGCGAGCATCTTCCGCTAGCGCGAAACGACGGCTTCCGCTTCAGCCGCAGCGCATTCAGTCAGGGCAAGCACAGCGTAGGCCGTGCCGTAGGCTTTGTGAAAGCCGTAGAGCGGGTAGTCCCAAAAGCATCCGTCGTTGTCCGCAGTGATCGCGATCAGATTGGCCAGCTTGCGCGCACCTTGCACGCGCTCCTCATGCGGCAGCACACGCAAGATGCGCGAGGCGCCGTAGTGCCCGTGGTAATAGTAGTAGGGCGCGGTGGCGTACCAGGCTTCGTGCGGGTACTGGCGCTGGCGGCCGATCTCAATGAAGTGGTGCAGCTTGAAGAAGTCGTTGAGCACGTAGGACGCATCCTCAACGCCGACGCCTTCCGCGCCGCCATCAATCAGCACATACATCGGCAACTGCGTGCGGCCAATCGAGCCCTGAGGCTTATTCGGCGCGCCATAGGGATAGTAGCGGTGACCGGCGCTGTAGCTGAACGAGTTGTAAGGCGTACGCAGAGTCCCGACGAAGGCTACCGCGCGATCCAACACCGCTTGCGGAATCTCGAAGCCAACTTTGCGAGCAGCGCGCATCGCCTCAATCGCAGCGGAGGTGTTGAAGGGCGTCGAGTAATCGCCGGAGGGCGTGCCGAGCTTCTCTCTGAAGTCGTAGTAACCCCAGCCACCGTTCAGCGATTGCAGGCGGATCAGGCGACGCAGCTCGTCTTGGCCGCGCGCGCGCAGAGCTTCATGTTGCGGCTGCAAGCGCCCATCCTGCAGGCCGCGCGCAATCGCTTCGAGCATGTAGGCGTGAGTCCACGAGTTGTAGAAGGTGTCTGAGGAGACTCGTCCCACTTCGCGCGCATCAATCAAAAACTGGTACGCCTTGACCAGCGCGGCTTCGCGCTCGGGCGTGGAGTAAGGCTGTTCCAGCAGCGCCATGGCGCAAAGTGCGCTGGTGGCGTTGTGGAAGGCATGCAGCGAGTTGATCCCGCCGAGATAGATGTCTGCCGGCCTGCGCTTGAGGGGCGTGCCGAAGCTGCCGTCCTCGTTCTGATGGCTGACGAGAAAGTCGATCCCGCCGACCAGCGCATCGCGTTGCGAGAAGCTGAGGGGTGCGAATTGCGCCGCTTCAACGGACTCGTTGCCATTAACTTCGACCTGCTCGACTTGCGCGTCAACTTCGTCCACTAAGGCGTAGGCGCCGTAGCTCAGCGCGCCGATGCAGATCATTCCGATGAGTGCTTTCAACATGGTTCTAGTCCCTGCGGCGATCGCCCATGGGTGCCTTATCAAACTGAATGTGCATGCCCGGGAAGAGCACGTTGTCGCGATTGGTCACCAGCACGCGCACTTTGACCGCGTTGTTCGCGCTCAGCATGCCGATCGATGAGATCGACGCGTGAATCGGTTCGTTGCCGCCGCCCGCGCGGGAGGTGAGCTTCTCGTTCGTGGCGTAGTTGCTGCGCTGATTGAAGGGCATATCGCAGACTACTTCGAGCACGCTCATGTCGACGATCGTTCCAAGCAGCGTGCCGCGCTTGATCTCATCGCCCGGGTTGAATTGGCGGCTGACGCCATCGTTGCCCTTGAGCGCGCCGTGGAAGAAGTAGCCCGTGTGCGAGGCGGAGATGTTGATGCGTTGCGCGACGTCCATTTGCATGTCGTGAACTTGGCGCTCCCAAAGGTGCAGCGAGCTGCGGGCTTCGGAGATCTTGTATTCGAGCCCCATGATCGCGCGCTCTTGGTTGCTCGGCATTTGCTCGAGGTTGCGCTCAGCGCGCTCAACTGCGAGTTGCAGATCGCGCTGACGCACTTCGAGGCCGTTGCTCTTCAGCATTTCTTCGCGCGCTTTGACGGTTTTGAGCGACTCGCGTGAGCGTTCAAGGCGGCGCTCGCTGCGCTTGATCACGATGTCCTGGCTTTCTTTGGCCAAGTCGTTCGACTGATAGAGTTCTTTGAGCTGTTTCAGCTCATCTTCCTGATCTTCAATGCTGTCTTCCTGGCCGCTGACCGCGAGACGCGCATTGCGCAGAGCTTCATCCTTGCCGAACTTGTTCCACTCTTCAAGATCGACGCGAGCATCGCGCAGCGTGCGCTTGGCGGCTGCCATTTCGATCTCGCGATTGCTCCGCAGCTTTTCAGCATCGATTTCAAGCATTTCGAGCAGGAGGCGAGCGCGTTCAAGCCCCTCTTCTGCGCGTCTCAACTTCTCGTCCAGTTCGACAGGCTCAAGCTGCGCGATCTGCTGGCCTTCTTCGACGAAAGCGCCAGGCGAGGTGAGGTAGCGCAGGATCAGCTTGCCGTCGTAGGCTTCCAAGTCGGCTTTCACTTCAAAGGTGCGGAAGGCTTCGAGCTGCCCGCCGAGGCGGAAGGGCATGGCCTTTTCGGCTGGCTTGCCAGCGTTCTCTGGTGCTGGCGCATCGGCCTTTGGCTTGTCCTGCACCGGTTGCGGCTTCTGCTTGTCGAGATTCTTATCGAGGTCGCCGAAAGCGTCGTCGCTGCGGTTTCGCGTGCCATCTTGGCCCATGCCATCGGTCGCGGGAATCAGTACAGCGCTCGCAATCACCAGTGTGAGGAGCAGCGCGGACTTGAGAAGTTTGGATTGACCCTTTGACAGCAGACTCATGCGATAGACCTCCGAGGAGCGGCGAAGTGAAAAGCTCGCAGCAGCATTTGCCGGATAATCCGGTCAGCTTCTTTCCATTTAAGGAACGTGCGAGTCGTGTGAGAATAGCACTTGGATGTGCGGAGCGCGAGAGGCGACGTTCGGCGTCCGTCAACCCGAGTGGAGCGAAGCGGAAGGGAGGGATCCCTTGGCGATTCGGCTGCATGTAGCAAAAGTAATGCGTTGCGAGAGACTCGCAAAAGAGTATCGCTCCTTGGCGCAAGCTCTCGCCAGTCCGATCTTTCCCCGCAGCTCAGCTTCACGAATAGGGATCCCTCCCCTGCGGCTTCGCCTACGGTCGGGATGACGGCGTTGGGCTTACTCCGTCGGAGCTGGATCCACGACAATCGTGAGCGTTTCGCTGAACTCGCCGAACCACTCTTTGCCGTCCTGCACCATGCGCCAGGTCATGGTGTGATTGCCCGCGCTGGTGGGAGCACGCACTTCCATCGTGAAGTCGCCGACGCTGCCAGGAGCGACCGACATGCCGCCAGCCAAGCGCAGGCGACTGTTGCCCCAAGTTTTATTGTCGCGCTTGCTTTCGCTGCCTGCGCGGTACTTGGCGCCCTCGGTCCATGTCGTGGAGCCGCGATTGCGGAAGGTGACCGTCACGCTGAAGGTCTGGCCCGCCGTGACGCGCGATGGCGCGGTGATCGAGACGCGCTCCGCCCAATTGCCATTCACATCATCTTTCGGCTCGGCATAGAAAATCGAACCCGACGTCCCGCTGTTCACGCCCGGCGTTTCGCTGAGCTGATAGGCGCGGCTCTCGCGCACCACCATCGTGAAGGTGCCAACCGGAACGCGCACTTTGAACTCGCCCTTGGAATTCGTCTCCGCATAGAAGCGATTGCCGTCGCGTGGAGAGCCTTGGCCCTCAAGTCGCAAGTAGATATCCACGCCAGCAATCGGCGCGTTGCTTTGCGCGTTCAGCACGGTGCCGCTGACTTCAGCGCCGCTCTCAAGGTGCAAATCGAACTCGCGCACGTTGACCGCAGTTTCATTGGGGAAGTTAACGAAGGCGATCGCGCCGTTCTTGTCCGCCACAATCTGGTAGTGGCGAATCCAGTGGAAGTTGACGATCTTGTCGCCCTTGGCATCCGTCTCGCCCAGATTGAAGAGTTGCAGCGAGCTTGTGGGATCATCCGTGGATGGCCGCCAAATGCGCACGCGCGCGTTGCGGGCAGGCGCGCCGCTTGGCTCGAACACATGGATGCGAATCTCGTTCGCGCCCAGCAGCACGATCGTGATTGGATCGCTCACGGGCTGTTCAACCTTCACCTCTTGCCGATACTCGTAGTAGCTCTGGCGGAAGGCGACGAGCGTGTAGGTGCCGACTTTCAGCCCGCCGAATTCAAAGTAGCCGTGCTGATCCGTGCGCACGCCTTGCTGATTGGAACCTTCCAGACCCACACTGGCGTTGGGCAGCGGATTGTCAGAGCTGTCCTTGATGTAGCCGGTAACGACGTAGGCCGCCTCCAGCTTGATTTGGAGCAGACCGCCATCCTGCACGGCGTCGATCTCCTGCGCGGAGATCTGCTTGTCGTGAATGCGCACGTGCGTGACCGCGCCCGAATAGCTGACGCCTTTCAGTAAGATCAACTCGAACTCGTACTTGCCAGCGACTAGATCGACGTTGCGCTCAATGGTTTCAGCAGGCGCGCCGTTTGGAGCGTTGGCGACGGCTGGTGTGAAGAAGAGCTTGAGATCTTCCATCGACTCCGCAGAATCGAGATCGAGCACGACGTTGATCGTCTTTTCGGTCTTCGCTTCAAACTCGGCGACGATGAAATCGGCGCGCACTTCTTGCCCGAGCGCAGCTTGAATTGAGCGTTGCGCAGGCAGCGTGAAGTAGCGCTCGCCCAAGCTGAAGAGCTGAAGATTCTGCACGTTCTCGGGTAGCCCATCAGACTTGGGAATGCCGACGCTGTGCTCGCCATCGCTGATGCCATCAATCGTGTAGCTTCCGTCGTAGCCTGTGCGCGTAACCTCTTTGCCGTCGAGCAGAATCGGTACGTTCTCAAGCGTGCCCTCGCCGCCAGTGAGCAGCGTTGCTTTGACCACGCCGACGAGCGTTGCGCCCTTAGCGAGCTTGATCTCGACGCCATCCTTCACATCACCAGCGCTGATCGAAAAGCTGACTGGCTGGCTGTAGAGGCCATTCGGCCCAGTGGCGTTGAGCGTGACCTGACCTTCGCCAAGGCCGGTGATTTCGAAGAGGCCATCTTCGTCGCAGCTCACATTCGGCAGCAGATAGTTTTCGCGTCCTTGGGTTTGACTGGCGATCACCTTGCAGCCGGACAAGCCTTGCCCATCAAGCGTGACGAAGCCCGTCACCTTCGCGTGCGGCTGCAAATCAATCTGGATCTCGGTGTCATTCGCCAGCGCCTCGACGCGCAGCGGCGCATAGCCATCGGCGGTCACGCGCAGGACGAGGCGATTCGTCCAGATCTGGTCGCCAATCTCGGTGAAGAGAAAGGTGCCATCGTCGCGGCTCGTAGTCGAAATGTTGTCAGTTTCGTTCGTAATCAGCGCGCCTTCGACCGAGCCATCCGGCCCGTAGACGCGACCGCCCAAGCTGCGGCCCTTGTCGAGCAGCACGCGGACTTCGCGCTGATCGCGGCGGAAGTCAAAGTTGGCAGTCTCATTCTTTACGTAGCCAGAGGCGGTGACGGCGAACTTGTAGACGTAGTCGCGCGCGACGAGCGCGGTGAACTCGCCGCTCGGCCCGGTGGTAAGCGAGTAAGCACTGCGCATTTTTCCCTCGTCGTTGATCGCGCGGAAGATCTCGACTTTCGCATCAGCGATCCCGCCGCTACCTTTGCGCGCGCTGACTTTGCCCTCGATGCGCAGAGCAGGCACCAGCTCAAACTGAATCTCGCGCGGCGACTTGCCCAGCGAACTCACCGTGAACACCTCGTCCAGCGGCACGTAGCCGTGAGCGCTGACGACGAGACGGGCGCGTCCCGTGATCGCAGGGCGTCCCTCTTTCTCTTCTTTAAAGGAAGCGAAGTGCTCAGGCGCGAAAATGGCCTGGCCTTCTTCGTTGGTCAGTTTGCGCGCACCTTGCCATGAGGGCTTTACGAGAACTTCGCCGTAGCGGAGCTGGATCGGCTCGTCCGGCACAGGCGCGAAAACTTCAACGCCTGCCAGAGCCTTGCCGCTGCCTGCTTCAACGACGCTGACGGTGAGGGTGCCTGCGTTCTCGGGAAGCTCGTCTTCGGTTTCCGTGGGCTTCTCAGCTTCGCCCTCGGTGCCGGACTCCGTGCTGCCAGCAGAGTTCGCGCCGGAGGCAGTTGAGCGGTTTGCATCGCCCTTGCGCTTGGGATCGATTGGATCGCCCGTTCCAGCGTTCGCTTTGTTGCTGCGCGCTGCGTTCTTTTTCGACGTGGTTGAGTTGGATTTGGACTCGTCGTCATCGGGATCGGCGAAGGGGTCAACTTCACCGCCCTGCCCGGATCCATCGCCTTCTGCGAAGAGGTCGCTTGCCCCCTCGCCCTCGCCGAGTTCAGATCCCGCGTCGCTGCTGCCTAAAAAGAAGAAAGCGCCTCCGCCAAGCAGAGCCGCCAGTACAAGCAGTCCGACCACGATCAGTGGTAATGAAGATCGTTGTTCCATGTCCTTAGCCCCCGACCCCGTCTCGCCGCGATGCTCTCAAGCCCGTGCGTTTCGGGTCGACTGGATTGTTGGGGTCACATTGTAGCTCCAAGTGAGCGCCGTCAAGGCGGGCTTTCGCCGGGTGCGCGAAAACGAGGCGCGATTTGGGCGTTGAAGCGTCAGGGGCAAGCTGAGCGCATCGACGCTGCGAGAAAAGTTGCAAAGCCGGTGGCTCGCGAGTGCCTCGGGTGGTCCTCCACTTGCTTTCCACCACATCTTGGCAGAGGGATTGCGCCCATCACTCTTCCGCATATGATGCTGCGGATGCTATATCCTCCCGCTGAGGCGTATTGCGCACATGCGTGGCGTGATCCGTTTCCGCAACTTTGACGAGGGCCGCAGGCGATGCAGCTTCTTTCGGATACCAACCTGCTAACGACGCTCACCTTTCTGCCCATTGTTGGGGCGGTGATCCTGCTCTTCATCAAGGGCGAGCGCGTCAATGAGATCAAGGGCTTTGCGCTCTTTACCTCGATCATCACCTTCGCGCTCTCGCTGCTGATTTTCGATTACTTCGATAGCAGCGTCGCGGATCAGCAGATGGTGCTGCGCACACCGTGGATTGAATCCTTCGGGATCAACTACGCGATGGGTATTGACGGCATCTCGCTCTTCCTGGTGCTGCTGACGACCTTCCTGATGCCAGTAGTGCTGGCGGCGGGATTTGGCTCGGTCAAGAAGCGCGTGAAAGAGTACATGATCTGCATGCTGGTGCTTCAAGCCGGCATGATTGGCGCTTTCTGCGCGCTAGATCTCTTCCTCTTTTATGTCTTCTTCGAAGTCATGCTGATTCCCATGTACCTGCTGATTGGTGTGTGGGGTGGCGAGCAGCGCAAGTACGCCGCGGTGAAGTTCTTCATCTACACGCTGGCTGGCTCGCTGCTGATGTTCGCTGCGATTCTCTATGCGCGCAATGTCGGCGGGAGCTTTGACATTGCGACGCTGAGCGAGCGCCTGCCGCTGATCTGGGGTGACGAAGCGATGGGCACGGCTGCGACGCTCTGCTTCTTCGCCTTCATGCTGAGCTTTGCGATCAAGACGCCGCTCTTTCCCTTTCACACCTGGCTGCCGGATGCTCACACGGAAGCGCCGACGGGCGGCTCGGTGATTCTTGCCGGTGTGATGCTGAAGCTTGGCACCTACGGCATGATGCGCTTTGGCTTGGGCTTCTTCCCCGAGCAGATGGTGGTGTACGCTGATGTGTTCGTCACGCTCGCAGTTGTCGGCATCATCTACGGTGCGCTGATGGCGATGGCGCAGGAAGATTTCAAGAAGCTCGTTGCGTACAGCTCGGTGAGTCACTTGGGCTTTGTGGTGCTGGGCATTTTCGCTTTCACCTCGACGGCTTCGGTCGGCGCGCTGTTGCAGATGATCAGCCACGGTCTCTCGACTGGCTTGCTCTTCTTGCTGATCGGCTGCCTTTACGATCGTCGCCACACGCGCATGCTGGATGAGTTCGGCGGGTTGGCGAAGGTGATGCCGCGCTACGCGGTCTTCCTGATGATCGCTACGCTTGCGAGCATTGGTCTGCCGGGTCTGAACGGCTTTATCGGCGAGTTCATGATTCTCGCTGGCAGCTTTGGTAGCGCTGATGCGGTCAACGCCTCGGGCTTTGAGTGGACTTGGATGCGCACGGCCACGCTGCTTGCTGGCTCCGGCGTGATTCTCGGCGCGGTCTACATGCTGACGGCTTACCAAAAGGTCTTCTTCGGCTCGCTGAACCGCCCGGAGAACATGGCGCTGAAGGATCTCACCCGCTGGGAAGGCGCCTATTTGCTGCCGATGACGGTGATGTGCTTCGTGATCGGCATTTACCCGAGCCTGATGATCAACCCGATGGAAGCCTCAGTTGAGAAGCTGATTGCACCTGCTGCCGAGTACCGCGCGCTGGAGCTCGAAGCTTCGGCTGAAGTCGTTGCGGTCAAGTAGCGCGCGAGACGCTGAGCATGGTTTGAGTGAAACCCCCGATTCGGTCGGGGGTTTTGCGTTGGCTGGAACTCTGGCTTCTGCGCTCTTGAGGGACAAGATTCGGACTTCAACGCGGAGTCGCAAAGGACGCGAAGGTTCGCAAAGCCTGGCGGAATGAGCAGCGAAGTCTGATGCGGTGACTGCTCTGGTGTCCGAGCTATTCATCGCGATCTAGGAGAGGAGAGCCTCGCGCAAAGCCGCCGAGACCCAAAGATGCCTGGCGGGAAGGGCAAGGCAGGGTCCAGCTCGCGGCGTTCAACTCGGGGGAGATCGCCTTCTTCGATTTGAAATTCAAAGACCCAGATGGCGATCTCCCCCCCCTATCAAAGCAGCAATCACCAAGCAGCTACACGCATCCCGGCAGGCCCCTTTGCGCCTTGGCGGCTTTGCGCGAGCAACATCCGGCTCCAAAAGCGGTAGGCATCGATCGCCCAGCGCGATGCGCAGAAATTCATCCTCCACGCGCTACATAGAGCGCGCCTTGCTTGACACACGCAATCGCCCAGTTAGATTTCAGCAGCGCGCTGAATTAGCTGCGCTAGAGCGGAGAGCAGGATGGAAATTCACGAAATGATGTCGCCTGATCGCGTCATCATGCACCTCAAGGGCGACAACAAGGACGACATTCTGATCGAGCTTGCCGAGGCGGAAGCCAAGAGCGGCAAGGTCAAGGATGTGGAAGCGCTCAAGCGCGCGATTCTGGATCGCGAGTCGATCATGTCCACGGGCATTGGCGTCACGCTCGCTTTTCCGCACGCCAAGATCCCCGAGGTCAGCGACTTCGTGCTGGCGATTGGCCGCAAGCCTGAAGGCATCGACTACGATTCGCTCGACGGCGCCCCAGTCAAGATCATCACCATGATCGCAGCGCCTGAAGGCCAGCAGAACACCTATCTGCGCGTGCTCGCCAAGGTCACGCAAGTGCTGCGCGACGACGCTACGCGCAACAAGGTTCTGGCCGCCGAGACGCCCGAAGAAATCATCGCGCTCTTCAAGGAGCGCTAAGCCAATCAAAGCTGGCGAGGCGCAAAGCTCGTCGGCAGTATCATTTCCGCAGCAATTGATGAGGAGGAAGACATGAGTGAAGCAGCCTACATGCAAGGTGTGAGCGCGTTCTTGGACGACTTGGCCTCCTCCAATCCCACGCCGGGTGGCGGCGCTGCTGCTGCGGTGCTGGGCGGCATCGGATGCGCGCTGACCTCGATGGTCGGCAATCTGACCGTCGGCAAGAAGAAGTACGCGGAAGTCTCCGACGAGTGCGCATCGATCGTGAAGCGCGCCGATGAGCTGCGTTCCGTGCTCGTCAACAGCTACAAAGCCGACGTCGAAGCCTTCGACAAAGTGAGCGCTGCGTATCAGATGGCCAAGGGCACTGATGAAGAGAAAGCCGCTCGCACCGCCGCGATCCAAGATTCGCTCAAGGGTGCGACGCTTGTGCCGATGGAATGCGCGCAAGCTGGACTGAACGCGCTCGATCTCGCGTATCAGATCGGCAAGATCGGCAATCAGAACGCGGTCAGCGACGCCGGCGTTTCCGCCATGGCTTTGCACACTTGTATCATGGCTGCCACGCTCAACATGCGGATCAACCTCTCCGCGATCAAAGACGAAGACTTCGTCACCCAGTATCGTGCGGTGGTGGAAGAGATCGAAGGCAAGGCGAATGAGCTGGTTGCAGCGGCTCGCAAGACGGTGATCGATTCGATCGGCTAAGCTTCAAAGCTCACAATCGACGTGAAACGCCATTCCCTCGGGGTGGCGTTTTGCTTTGCTTGGAAGCGAATCGCGCAGCGCATGTGCGATCAGTTCGCTTCGCTTGAAGCGTGTCAGTTTGATTGACTCAGCTTGCGACACATCGCAGCACAATGCTCAAAAACGCTCGATTCGGTGAGTGTCAGTCTCACCCTGCTACACCTGATGAATGGCATGGCGCTTGCTTGATCCAATTGAACGCGATGGTGAACGACGAGCCATCGCTTCATGGGTGCGGAGTGAGCATGGTAGTCCTGGTTATCGACGATGATGCGTCTGTTCGTTTGCTCCTGCGAGCAGCCTTGAAGCGCGCTGGAACGACGCAGCTCCACGAGGCGGATAACGGCCAAGATGGGGTGATGCTCGCGCAGCGGGAATTGCCGGACATCATCCTGCTCGATGTGATGATGCCTGGCATGGATGGCATGCAGACACTGCAAGCTCTGCGCCAGTACGACGCAACTGCTGACACACCGGTGGTTTTCATGTCCGCCAGTGTGTCACCTACAGATCTAGAGCGATTCGAGAAACTCGATGTCGCCGGAGTGATCGCCAAGCCCTTCAGCGTGACTGGGATAGCGGATCAACTCAGGTCGGTGCTCGCTTCTGGCGAAAGAACGAACTAATGCTTCTCGCAAATGGCTGATCGCTCGCAGGAGTAAGACTGAAGAGTGACCATTCTGTTTGAACTGCCAGACACCGAGACGAAATGGCGGCGTATCATAGTTCTCTGCAATCATCGGCATGGTGGTCTCCTCCCATTGACGCCGATGAATGGCAAAACTGGCGGCCTCCCCCGCCAGCAAACTCAACGCGGCAAGCACTCCCCTGCTTGCGTTGAGATCGCTCAAGCGGGTGATGCACGAATCCTCCTCCTCGTGCTCACCCGCTGAGCCAATTTAGGGCACTTCGCCCAAGCACAATCGCCAGACCATTCTTTGCAGCCTTGCCTTGCGAGATCGTAAGCGCGGCGTGATACTCCGAAGCGTTGCAACCGCAATTGTCCAAGGAGTAAGGGAGTTCTTGTGCGCCAATGTCGAGACTGCTATGTGATGTTTGACATCGAATGCTCAGGCACTCTACTCGGTCACCACGATCTGATTCAGTTCGGAGCGATCGCCGTGTGCGGCTCTGATCTCGAATACGAGATCCCCTTTCCCGAGTATCGCGCCAAGCCGGGCCTCTCGGCCAACATGATCGCGCCATACTTTAAGAACGAGCCGAATCCCGAGTCGATGGAGGTCAACGGCCTGGACTGGGATGCCGTGTGTGAGTTCGGCGAAGCTCCCGAAGCTTTTCTCGAACGCTTCTACGCCTGGGTATCGGAGCTGCGTTCAAGGGATGACGTCGATCGCGTGGTGATGGTCGGGCATGGCATCGTGTTCGATTGGTCCTTCTTCAAGCTGCTTTACGACACGCATCGCGATGATTGGCCTTGCCACTACTCGGGCATGGATTTCAAGAGCTGGTACGGCGGGCAGCACTCGCTTGAATACATCCACTCAAGCATGACGCATATGCGCGAGGAACTCGGCATCGGCCCGAATCCAGCGGCCCATGATGCGCTGGCGGATGCGCGCTATCAGCTTGAATTCATGATGCGCGCCTTCGAGCAAGCGAAGATGATTAAGCGTACGCGCTGAGCAGAGACCATCGCTTTTGTCTTCCTATCTGACTATCACCGAGCCGCTGCGGATCGAGATCGAGAAGATCAAAGGTTCGCGCTTCATCGCGGATGCAATCCCCGTGACGAGCGCGTCGGAGATCGCTACGGGCCTCGCCGCAATCCGCGATGAGTTCGCGGATGCCTCGCATCACTGCTATGCGTGGCGTTTGCTGGGCGATCAGCATCGCTCCTCTGACGATGGCGAGCCTGCGGGCAGTGCGGGCAAGCCGATCCTCAATCACTTGCTCGGAAGCGAGCTTCAACAGACACTAATCGTTGTAACGCGCTATTTCGGCGGCACGAAACTGGGTAGCGGTGGGCTGATTCGCGCCTATGGCGCAGCAGCAAAGGCAGCGTTGGAGGGCGTCGAGCGGATCGAGAAGATCGAGCGCACGAGCTTTTCCCTACGCTTCGGCTACGGCATGACAGCCGCGGTGCAGAGCGTGTTGACTCGCTTTGAGGCAGAAGAAAGCGCCTCGCACTACGGCGAAGTCGTGGAGCTCAGCGTGCTGATCGTGAAGGAGCGCGGCGCAGCATTCGCGGCTGAGCTGAGCGAAGCGACGGCCGGGCAAGTGCGCGCAGTGCCGGATCAGGGCGATTCAGCACAATGACCTAGACCAGCGTTTCGCCATTTTTCGCGCTCATGCGAGCGAGAGAAATCGGAGTTCAACGCAAAGGCCGAAAGAGCGCAAAGGCTCGCAAAGCCTGTCGGATCAAGCATCGCGGCCAGTTACGTCGACTCCTATCTGCTGGGCTGAGTGCACGAGAATGATCATGAATAAGAAAATGCGAAGCGGCTAGTGGCCTGAACGGCTCAGCCGCGAAGGTCGCGCTCGTATTCAGAAGGCTCTGAGCGCTGCTGGAACTGAAGAGCCTCAAACGCCCGGCAGAAGACGCCCAATTCGCCAGGCTTTGCGAAACTTCGCGTGCTTGGCGCCTTTGCGTTGAGCTTTTAAATCCCACGCTGAGTCCGGTGCGTAAAGTGGCGAAACCCTAGTCTAGCGCTGTGCTTTTCTCAAGAAAAGCGCGGAACGTGATTGCGTCGTGACTTTACTGTGGTAGAGTAGTGTCTGTGGTGAGATACCCGCAGCGCTGGGAGCATAGCAGCAAAGCGCGGCTTCACCCAACCTCTGGAGGAGAGGCGTATCTGGGAGTTCCGCGATTCGGCGGGACGCGCGATGAGAGGTTTTCGTCCGCGCTGTGCGAAGCCGGACGAAGAGGGAGTGAGGGGCGCCGAGCTGGGCAGCCGGCGCCTCTTCAATCGGTAGGATTCGGCGCCAGGACCGCACCCGAAGCGCGTGGTGCAGGGTTTTCCCTGCAAGGGCTGCGCGCACAAGAGCGCAGATTCGAGTACGAGTGCGCCCACCAGCGCTCACGACTCGGATCTGTGCTTTTGTGGGATGAGCGCGCTCTTCGCACTTTCACTCGAACCACTTTCATTACGCGCTATCTGAGCGAGGCGATCTGCGCGTCGATGATCTCCATGCCTTCGGGCCAGTTCTGCGGATAGCCGACTTCAACGTAGATCGCGCGCGCCTCTTGCAGCAGCTTGAGCGCTTCGTTTTTGTTGCCGCGATCGGCTTCGATCCCGCCAAGCTCTTGCTTGCACATCCCGATGAATTCGTAGGCTTGCTTGCCGCCCTCGCCTTCGCGCAAACGCTCCGCCCACGCCTGCGTTTCCTTGAGCATGGCTTCTGCTTTGCCCACGCTGCCAACCATGCGCAGGGCACGAGCAACCGCCCAGTCAGCCATCATCTTCGGCATCTCGCGCTCGCCTAAGCCGTGGTAGTACTTCGCCTTCTCGAAGGCTTTGAGCGCTTCTTCGTAGACGCCAAGATCGTGGTAGGTGTTGCCCAAGTTGTTCCACAGCGGCCCCAGCCAACGCCGCGTTTCGTCCGTGCCGTGCTCCGCAATATCGATCGCCTCTAGCGCGTACTTGGGCTGCTCCGTGAGCGGCGCCGCGAGCGCCATGTGGTGAATCGCATCAACAGCGCGGCCAGGCAGATCGTGCGCCTTACAGTAATCGCGCATCTCGGCGAAGGTAGCGATGCACTTCTCTTGTTGGCCGAGCTCGCGCTCGTAGATGCCGCGCACGCCCAGATAGCGGCTCCAGCCACTCGGGTAGGTATCGTTGCCCGCGCTCTCGACCTGGCTCAAGTACTCCGCACACGCTTCAAAATCGCGACTCGTCAGCGAGACCATGCGCGCACACTGGGCCAGCGCTTCCATCTGAATGCTGACCTGCCCCGCTACTTCTGCTTCGTTCGCGAGCGCCTTGTAGAGCTCCAGCGCCTCAGCGTACTTGCCGGTGCGGAAGGTGTTGTCGGCTTCCTTGAGCTGCTCGCTCAGCGCGGGATCGATGGGAGTGCTCTCCACGACATGCTCCTTGGCAGTGGTGTCTCGCGTTTCGCTATTGCTTTGCGCCTGTGTCGGCTGATAGCGGTCAGGCTTGTTTGGGTTCGCATCGCTTTCGTGCGAATTGCCGTAGCAGCCGAGCGTGAGCGCAGAGGATGCGCAGAGCAAGGCGAGCGAAAGTCTGAGTGGTTTGCGTTGCATAGCTGGCCCCTAAGTTTTGAGCTTGCGCCCGAGTGTGTTCTCGATCGTTGCGAGCTTGCCATCCAGCCTGCCCTCGCGCCCTTTGCGCGCATCGATCTTGATCGAGCAGGAGATGCGCTCGCAGTCTTCGCTCATGCGTTCATAGCACGCGCGCACGACAGCCATCACCTCGTCGAACTCGCCCTCTAGCACCGTGCCCATCGGGTTGAGGCGATAGTCGACGCCGGACTGATCGATGATGTCCAGGCTGCGCGCAACAAACGCGCCAACGCTCGCGCCCTTGTCGAGCGGCGACATCGAGAATTCAAGCAAGACGGACATGGCAACTCCTCGGCATCTGTGTGCACGCAGTATTGCAGAGGACGCGACAGTTTTGCAGTGGCAGCAGCGTTCTTGCCGGTGCATTGCAGTGGCACCGACATCTATGAGCGGGGTCAAGTGGGGAGTTCGGGGGATTGACGGGATGAGCCAAGCATCTATTCGGCGTCGCGGGGTG